>CAACWR010000079.1_pt1 | contig 62281 bp, 60 predicted proteins | sample 2275701 | NCBI WGS metagenome assembly CAACWR01 (sample SAMEA5312467, study PRJEB27640) | indoor metagenome | biome: indoor environment; feature: uncontrolled; material: polymer concrete tiles wood | place: Germany | collected 2014-07-07
AATTTCAAGTCCAAAAACGTCCAATGTGGACACGCTACAGCGCTTCAAGTACAGATAACGTCTTGCTGCTTTGCTTATCCTTACTTTCTTTGATAAGATGGGCGTATTCACGATAAGTGATGTCAGGGCTGCTATGTCCGACACGATCAGCAATATAAGCAATGTCTACACCTTCGTAGATAAGGATGGAGATATGCGTGTGACGTAAGGCATGTGATGTAATGTTGCGTTTAATACCAACAGCTTCACATGCTTTTTTTATGGACTCATTGACTGCTGAATTTTTAATCTGTCTGCCACGATGGGTAAATAGGTAACCAGACATATGAGCTGGCCTGTCATCGGCATACTGTAGTAATAGTTTAATCGTTTCTTTATCCACATTCACAGTACGCTTAGCGTTTATATTCTTAGTACCATCCAGATAAACCGTTCCTTTGACTTCATCGATGTGATTACGTTTCAAATTGATACAGTCAGAGAAACGTCCACCTGTAGCTATCATGAGTAATATTAAATAGGTGGAAGCGGCCATGTGGTCTTTACGGTCCATATAGTATTTCTTGATCGCTTTCAGTTCCTGCAGGTCTAAGTACATGTGTTTCTCTTCTTTGCTCTTCACATTCGAAAAGATTCGAACATTTAGAGTAAAATCACGAGTGGCCAGACCTTCATTGATTGCATCACGAACTACTGCACGGATATAACTGTTATAACGATTTACGCCATCAATCACATATTGATCAGCCAACTTATTGATAAAGTCCTGGTAATCATCCTTAGTGATGTCCTTGATATCACGATAACCAAACTCTCTTATCAGCGTCTTGTAAAGACGATCATAGTTGCTGTAGGTCTTCTCTGATACATTAGGTTTTGTATATTTGTCGTGATAATCAATAAACCTTTGATGAAAGATGATTTTCGCTTTTAAGTCTCGACCTTGGGCCAGTTCGTTATAGCGGATGTTACCTGCATGAACTGCTTCACGCCGTGTATTACCTTTACCTCTGTACCGTTTTCCGTTGATTCTAAAGTCATATTCCAATTTGTTACCGACCTTTTTGACGTTCATTTTTTCTCACCTCCTTTCAATGATGATTGCAAAGAACGTATGAAAGGGTAGGCGGTTATCTATATAAAAGGGAGCATACGAATGAAATTAAAATATGGGGTTTAACCGATACAGCAAGAGAGAAATTAATGTATCAAGTGCTGCAGATAATCAAAAAAAATTTTGAAAATAACAATAGATAACATTAAAGCCACTTACTCTTAATGAGTAGGTGGCTTTTATTTCTTTATCTATTGATAAAATCAGTTTTTATTTCTTCAGAGAACAGTAACAATTCAGGGATGTAATTCTTTGCAAAACCATCGATGAAACGGATGACGGTTAAATCAGTACAGTTAGGAATATATTTTCTCAGAATTTCACGGAACATCTGAAGATTATATTCTTCGTTTTTAAATACTATCTGATTAAAAGAGATAAACATCTCTTCAAAATCATCATTATTTAATCCAAAATCTAAAAATAGCAGACTGATAGATTTTGTATTTAATTGGCTGTGACCGGCTGAAGATGCCAGTTCATTCAGTGTCTTTTTGATAAGCTGTAAATCTGACTCGTTCATGATTAAACTCCCTTGTTTTTTCAGTTTATACCAACCAGTTTAATATCGTTTTAACGCCTAGCGCTACATTGGTAGCTACTGAATTAGATACGCCGGCATTAATCATCCCTCTGTAAACAGCATCATACACTGCCTGGGCAGGGACTTCAGACCATGCCAATAAAGGCTTAAGTTCGGCCACCACCTTTGAATAGTGTTTATCAAGTTGAGCAGCAGTTTTCTTTCCCATCTGTCCTTCAACTAACGAGATAACTTTGCTTTTGTTGTTAATAATTATTTTTATGGCTTGTTTAACAATAAAGCTGCCACCGATGCTTTGAGGCGCATCGCCTTTCTGTAAAGAAGTATTGAATGTTCCAATATTTCCGCTTTCAGTAGCAGGGGCAGTTTGTTGGATTTCCGAAGCTTGAGTAATAGGGACCAGTGAAGTGACAAAAATAGAACCTGCAAGAATAGTAGCAGAAACTTTTCTGAATAACATATACACACTCTCCTAATATTTTTTTGAAGCGTTCGCTTCAGTTAGATAATATCACTAAAAATTTATGGTATGTAAAAATTCAAAGTTATTTAAGATAGATTTAAGCTAACGTTCTGCTTATACAGAATGGCGGTATGATATTTAAAATCATAACATTTAATAGGTTTTAATTTTAGTGGTTCCTTATTAAATAGCATCTATGCCATCATAAATTTTACCACTGATGACATTCTGGGTGAGGACTCAGTTGATATGTCAGAAGAAAAGTTGCTTTCACAAGTGTTGCCAGTTACTAAACAGTATTTCAAAAATAATAATAGATAATTGTAAAGCCACTTACTCTTGATGAGTAGGTGGCTTTTTGGAGTTCTTTCCTATTATAATACGAAATGAATATAGAAAGAACAATTTGAAAAGTGGACGCGAAGTGGACACGATTTTTTTAATGGTATTGATATATCAACGTTTAGAGTCTAAACAAGACCCCGGCCGCCGGTATCGTATAAAGCCCTTAAACGTTATGTTTAGGGGCTTTTACTTATTGATCTGGCCATTTCCACTATCCTTAATCTATTTAAGGAATAAAGAGATAAACATTGTCTTCCACGCAATAATCATTATAAGATTTATCGAGATGACCGAGTAGTTTTAATATTTTATTAATCTATTTCTTTAATAAAATATACATAAGAACCCGACCTTTGGCATCTGAACCTTGAAACGTTTGTTTCAAGGTTTTTTTGTTTAGTGTATAATAAGACAAATGTATATCGGGGTGATTGATTGATTAATTATATAAGGCCGTCTGTTGAAGACAAGATTCCTTTAAAAGCACATTACAAAGAAGTCATTACTCATACATTTCAAGTGCATGATATAGATGATGCTGACGATCTGCAAAAAGAAATCGACACGAAATATGGTTATATTGAGAACTATTATAGCGGGAGAGATACTCAGTTTATTGCTGCTAAACATGAAGGAGTGATCATCGGCGCTATCGGTCTATATCATCCGAATACAACCATCAGTGAATTGACAGAGGGAGCACTGGATCATCTGTATGAACTCGGATCATTATATGTAAATCCAGCGTATCAAGGACAGGGTATCGGCAGTGAACTGATCAAGCGCATGCAGGACGATATGCGTCTAGCAGGAATCAATCAGTATTGTTTTGATGCAGCTTATACACTTGCTATCAAAACATGGACGAAGATGTTCGGACCTGCGACCTATATATTTAAAGATTACTGGGGCAAAGACGAAGACCATCATATATGGGTGATTACACTTTAAGGAGGAACGCTATGGATTTATCACTGTTACTGAACAGTCATCGATTAAATATTAGAACGTCTGCCATGATTCGTCGAGGTGATGAATGGTTGATGCATCATGGTATCAATGATTCATTTATTACAACAGTTGGAGGCCGTATCAAGTTATTAGAAGACTCAAAATCTGCACTTATCAGAGAGCTGAAAGAAGAACTGGATTTGGTAGTGAGTGAAAATGACCTTCAGTTCCAGACGATGATTGAAGGATTCTTTGATTACAATGGAACTAATTATCATGAATTGCTGTTTGTATATTTATTAGAGATAGGTGACGAGCTAGGAGATGGTGAAATTTTTGCGCAACCCGATGATCAATTTATCTTTAAGTTTTATTCAAAAGAAGAATTACTTCGTGAAAGTATTAAACCCCATGAATTAAAGTCGTTAATGCTTGAGGAAGAACATGATGTGCACTATATAGCTAATCTATTAAATTAGCAATCCGTATCACAACAAATAGGAAAGTCGGTCTAGTATGAAAATTAACGATATGTCTTTAAAAACTTTCTTTTTCAATATATTAAACGGTATGGCGACCGGGATAGTGATTGCGTTAATACCTAACGCCATGCTCGGGGAGCTTTTTAAGTATTTAGCTTCATTTCATCCAGTATTCACGTCGCTCGGACAGATGCTGCTGATGTTTCAGTTCTGCGCTGCTATTATCATCGGTGTCCTGGTCGGTCACCAGTTGAAATTCAATGGTGTTCAAAGTGCTGTTATAGGAGGCGCTGCATTTATCGGTTCGGGTGCTGTTCAGTTTACAGCTGATGGTGCGAAGTTGGTCGGTATGGGCGATCTATTGAACATGATGATGACCATCGCCCTTGCTGCACTGGTCATTGTCGTTCTTGGCAATCGGCTTGGGACACTGAACATTGTCTTTCTGCCGATTCTAGCAGGTGTGCTGCCAGGAGCAGTGGGCACTTTGACGCTGCCGTACGTCAAAATGATGACAGGGTTCCTCGGTCAGCTGGTCAGCCATTTCACCACGCTGAATCCACTGCTGATGTGTATATTGATATGCATGTTTTATGCACTGATGATGGCAACACCTATATCGGTTGTAGCGATTGCGACAGTTATCAGTTTGTCCGGTCTAGGAAGTGGTGCTGCCAATCTTGGTATTGCGGCCTGCTGCTACACGTTCATCGTCGGCTCATGGTTCGTCAATGACAAAGGGGTCAATACGACGCTTGTCATCGGCGCAGCGAAGATGATGATGCCGGTGTACTTCAGATATCCGATTATTATGGTGCCGCTCATGATTAACGGCGCCATTGGTGGCCTGCTTGCTTACTACATGGGAATACAAGGAACACCGATGTCGGCAGGATTTGGTTATACGGGGCTCGTCGGTCCTTTGAATGCTTTTAGATTCATGGAAGGTGACGTGTGGATTAGCATCGTTAAGCTGTTGACTGCCTATTTAATAGTGCCGCTCCCTGCAAGTATATTAGTCCATATGGTGTTGAAGAAAATACTGCCAGGGTATACAAATGATATTTATCTATTCAATAAAGCATAAAAATATTCTGCTGACAGCGGAATATTTTTTTATTGGGTATTGTATATATTTTCATTAAGTTGTATAGTTATAATAATTAGTTAAGGAGGTAGTGCTGTGAAGAAGATGTTAACAATGATGCTGCTGTTCGTTGTCATTCTGTCCTGTATACCATTATATTCAGCAAGTGCAAAAGACGATCAGTATGATGTCATCAAGAAAAGAGGAGAAATCCGTGTCGGTCTCTCTGCGGATTATGCTCCGTATGAGTTTGAGCAGACGGTCAACGGAAAGAGCAGATATGTGGGTATCGATATTGAACTTGCCAAAAAGGTCGCTAAAGATTTGGGTGTCGATTTAAAGATAGTCGATATGTCATTTGACAGCCTGCTCGGATCTCTTAAAACCGGTAAGATCGATATTATTATTTCAGGTATGTCCCCGACGCCTGAGCGACGTAAAGAAGTCGACTTCACTGAGCAGTATATGCAGGTGACTCAGCGCATGATCGTCCAAAAGAAAAATCAAGACAAGTTGAAAACAGTGGAAGACTTCTCAGGTAAAAGTATCGGTGTACAGAAACAGACGACTCAAGAAGCACTGGCTCAAAAAGAAATTCCAGACGCCAATCTGTCATCATTGACACGTGTCCCTGAAATCATCATGTCGCTTAACTCAGGTAAAGTAGATGGTATTATTCTGGAAGGACCGGTCGGAGATGCGTATTTGTCCAAAAATCCCGGTCTTGCTTATTCTTCTCTTGAATTTGCTGATGCTGCAAAAGGGACAGCGATTGCTGTTCCAAAAGACTCTCAGCAGCTGCTCGATCAGCTGAATGCAAGCATTGCAGAAGTTAAGGACAAAGGACTGATTAAAGATTATCAGGACAAAGCAAACGAAGCGATGTTTGAAGAAGGCTCATTCCTCAGCAAATATGGTAATTATTTCATCAAAGGAATCGGAGCGACGATTTTAATTTCAATCATCGGAGTCGTACTCGGATCGTTATTCGGCGGTATTCTTGCATTTATGAAGCTCAGCCGCAATAAAATATTGAAATCCATCGCCTGGATCTATATTGAATTTATTAGAGGGACACCACTACTCGTTCAAGTATTCTTAGTATATTTCGGAACGACGGCAGTGCTTGGGCTTGATTTATCAGCCTTTCTCTGTGGTGCCATTGCACTCGTTCTCAACTGTGCTGCGTACATTGCAGAAATCATCCGTGCCGGAATCAATGCAGTGGATAAAGGGCAGATGGAAGCGGCCCGATCACTTGGACTGAGTCATTCTCAAGCCATGAACAAAGTCATCATGCCGCAGGCCATCAAAAATATTCTGCCTGCGCTCGGCAACGAATTCATCACCGTCATCAAAGAATCATCCATTGTTTCTGTCATCGGCGTCAGCGAACTGATGTTCAATGCACAAAAAGTACAAGGTGCATCATTTGATCCATTCACACCGTTGTTATTAGCGGCAGTCGCATACTTTATTTTGACATTCACATTGTCTCGAGTGATGAATGTCGTCGAAAGGAGAATGAGTGTCAGTGATTAATGTTGAACAATTGAAGAAGAACTTCGGACAAGTGGAAGTATTAAAAGGCATTGATATGGAAGTGTCAGCAGGAGAAGTAGTCGCTGTTATCGGTCCTTCAGGAAGTGGTAAATCTACTTTTTTAAGATGCCTCAATCTTCTCGAAACACCGACTGACGGACGTATTGTCTTTGAAGGAGAAGTATTGAACAGCAAAGGAGCAGACATCAATAAGCTCCGTCAGAAAATGGGGATGGTATTTCAGAACTTCAATTTGTTTCCTCATAAAACGGTGCTTGAGAATTTGACACTGACTCCTATGCTCGTCCGCGGAGAAGGAAGGCAGTCAGCTGAGCAGCGCGCACTCGAGCTGCTCGCCAAAGTCGGCCTGAAAGACCGTGCAGGTTCCTATCCTTCGCAGTTATCCGGTGGACAGAAGCAGCGTGTCGCTATCGCGAGAGCACTGGCAATGAACCCTGATGTCATGCTCTTTGATGAACCCACATCAGCACTTGATCCTGAAATGGTCGGCGATGTGCTTCAAGTAATGAAGGATTTAGCGAGGGAAGGAATGACGATGGTTGTAGTGACGCATGAAATGGGCTTTGCAAGAGAAGTGGCAGACCGCGTTGTCTTCATGGATAAAGGGATTATTCAGGAGCAGGGAACGCCCGAGCAGGTATTCAGTCATCCTAAAAATGAACGGACGCAGAACTTTCTGTCAAAAGTATTATCATAGTGTTGAAGCAGGCGAACAGCTGGTAGGCGTTCGCTTGTTTTTGTGTTAAAATAGTTGCATTGATTTGGAGGTGAGCGACATGTCAGAACAACTGAAACAGGAAATTATTGCGTATAGCCGGACTATTGGTATCGATGCTATCGGCTTTACAACAGCGGAACCTTTTGAAGAGCTGCGTCCGAAGCTGGAATCCTATTATTCTAAAGGTTATGCATCTGGTTTTGAGAGTTCTGATATCGAACTCAGAATCGATCCGAAGAAATCACTGCCGTCTGCCCGTTCTATTATAGCGATTGCGGTCGGCTATCCGAATCGTCTCCCTGATGCACCGAGAAGTGTACGCGGTGAACGGCGCGGTGTCTTCTCCCGGTCGTCCTGGGGAATGGACTATCATTCACTGTTACGCAAACGACTTACACTGCTGCAGGCATTTATTGAAGAACGTGCAGCAGATGCTGAATGTCTGTCTATGGTGGATACGGGCGTACTGAGTGACCGCGCTGTCGCTGAGCGTGCCGGCCTGGGCTATGCTGCAAAAAATGGCTTCATACTTAACGATAAGTTAGGGACATGGACGTATCTAGGTGAACTGCTGACGTCTATTCCATTGCCTCCTGACAAGCCGGTCATTGACAGCTGTCTTGACTGCACGATTTGTGTGGACCGCTGTCCAACAGGTGCTTTAGTCGGCGATGGACAGCTGAATGCACAGAAATGTATCAGTTTTCTGACTCAGACAAAAGGCTTCATGCCTGATGAATATCGCGGGAAGATCGGCAACAGACTGTACGGCTGTGACACATGCCAGCAAGTCTGCCCGAGAAACCGCGGCATTAATACACTGCAGGATGATATCATTCTTGAGCCGCTGAAGCTGAAGCCGCTGCTCGAGCCGCTGCTTACCATCAGCAACAAGATGTTCAAAAATGAATACGGTCATTTAGCGGGCAGCTGGCGGGGCAAGAAGCCGATTCAGCGGAATGCGATCATCGCGCTCGCTCATTTCAAGGAGGAGTCGGCCGTCCCAACCTTGAAACAAGTGGCAGTAGAAGACGATAGGCCCGTCATCAAAGGGACGGCATACTGGGCCATCGGCAGAATTGCAGGCCGATTAGAAGCTCCGTTTTTAATGGAGCGGTATGATGTAGAAGAAGACGAAGAAGTAAGAAATGAAATTCTAAAAGGTTTAGAGGAGATTGAACATGTCATCAATTAACGTCGTATTATATCAGCCGGAGATTCCGGCAAACACAGGAAATATTGCTAGAACTTGTGCAGCAACTGATACAACATTGCACTTGATTCGTCCGCTTGGATTTTCAACGGACGATAAGATGCTGCGTCGTGCAGGTCTTGATTACTGGAAATTTGTCGATATCATTTATTATGACAGCATTGAGGAATTTTTCGATAAGACAGCAGGCAGCAACTACTACTTGCTGACGAAGTTCGGCAAAAAGCCGCACACGACATTCGATTATTCAGATACGTCAGTCGACCACTACTTCATCTTCGGTCGTGAGACAACAGGTCTGCCGGACTGGGTCAAAGAAAAGTATATGGATACTGCACTCAGAATTCCGATGAATGACAATGTGCGTTCATTGAACTTATCTAACACAGCAGCAATCTTAGTATATGAAGCATTAAGACAACAGAATTATCCGAATCTGAAATAGGGGATGAGTAAATGAATGAAGTAGTGAAGCAGTTGATGGCTCACCGTTCAATTAGAGCATTTGAAGCGAAGCAGCTAGATGATCAGACGATAAGAGTTCTTGTTGAAGCGGCCCAGCAGGCATCGACTTCAAGTTTTGTACAAGCATATTCGATCATTGGCGTGACTGATCCTGAAATTAAAAAGGCACTGCGTGACATCAGTACGCAGCATTATGTTGAGCACAATGGTCATTTATTTGTCTTTGTCGCAGATTACAAGCGTCATCAACTATTAGCTGAACGTGCCGGTCAATCAGTTGCTGATTATATCGGAGAAACTGAGAATTTCATTGTCGGCACAGTAGATGCCAGTCTTGCTGCACAGAATATGGCGGTGGCTGCTGAAAGCATGGGACTGGGTATATGTTATATCGGTAGTCTAAGAAATGATATGGCGCGGGTCATTGAATTGCTTGGGCTGCCTGATTATACGTATCCTTTATTCGGATTAGTGGTCGGTTATCCATCAGAAGAAGGCAGCAGCAAAGAAAGGCTGCCGTTTGAACATGTCTATCATGAAAATCGCTATTCGACTGATGATTATTTGTCGCAGATTGATCATTATGATGCACGTATCGCTGATTATTACCGCGAACGGACGAACGGAAGACGCAGCGACAAATGGAGCAGTCAAATGATGGCTAAATTCAGTCACACTATAAGAGAAGACGTGGATGCAGTCGTCAAACAACAAGGATTCTTAAAACAATAATAAAGAAAGACAGAATCAGCACTGCCGATTCTGTCTTTTATTTGTTAAGATCTTTGTCTCTAATACCGTAGTCAGATTCTTTGCCAGCTGTTAACATAGCGACAATGAAAGATAAAGCAACCATACCAATTAACAATGTACCCATTGATGTTGGCCTCCTATACTATTATTGATTTTATTATATACTAATTATAAGCTAAAGAAAAGGAGACGTTAGTCATGCTGGTCATAAACAATGTGAAAATTTACACAGAAGATGGAGTGATTGATAAGGGATATGTTGTGATAGAACAACAACGTATCGCAGAAGTAAGCCATGGCTATTATAATGGAACATGTCACGATGTGATAGATGGGAAAGGCGGAATCCTGCTGCCCGGATTCATCGATATTCATATACATGGAGGCTACGGAGCAGATGTTATGGACGCAGACATGGGTGCGTTAACAACGCTTGCTGAAGGATTGCTGACAGAAGGAACGACCTCCTTTCTCGCGACGACCATGACTGAAGATTTGACGCGCGTTAAGAATGCACTGGAAACAGCGAGCCGTTATGAAGGACCGGGGGCTGAAATCATCGGTATTCATTTAGAAGGGCCGTTTATTTCAGAGCACAAAGTAGGTGCGCAGAATCCAGAGTATGTCATTCATCCGACAACAGTACTTATTGATGAGCTTCAACAGGCGGCACGTGGTAAAATTAAAATTATGACGATTGCACCTGAAGTTGATGGTGCGATGGACGTCATCACTGCGAAACATGATGACATCATCTTTTCTATCGGGCATACAGTGGCAACTTATGATGAGATGAACGCGGCAGTAGCAGCTGGTGCGAAACATATCACGCATCTCTACAATGCTGCGACCCCATTCAATCACCGTAATCCTGGAGCATTCGGTGCAGCGTGGGTCAACGATGACTTGAAGACCGAATGTATTGTAGATGGTATCCATTCACATCAAGCATCTGTGAAAATCGCCTACCGCTTGAAAGGGCGCGACCGCTTCATGATCATTACAGATGCAATGCGTGCCAAAGGGATGCCGGATGGTGATTATGAACTGGGCGGACAGGCTGTCGTAAAGCAGCATGACAAAGCGGTACTCGCTGATGGTACACTAGCCGGCAGTATTCTTAAGATGAATGAGGCACTGCGTAATTTTATGGCGTATACAGGTGAAACACTGGACAATGCGTGGCGTGTTGTCAGCTATAACCAGGCAGCTGCCCTCGGATTATCAGACGAAATCGGCAGTATTAAGCAAGGGAAGTACGCTGACCTTGTTTTAGTGGACGAAGAGTTAAATGTTTTAACAGCAGTGAAAAAAGGGTATATGAAAATGATAAAAAACTAAGTTGTACAGGAGGAAACACCATGGCTATGAACTTTAAAATTTTTGATTCAAAAGGTATCGCGGCGAAATACGCAGCTGACCTTGTACGTAAACAGATGAATAACAATCCGACGTCCATCCTTGCGTTCGCTATGAACGATGAACAGGATTTCTTTTATCGTGAGTTAATAGAAGAGGTAGCAAAAAATCCAGTGGATGCCAGCCAAATTCATATTTTTGATTATGATAATAATGAATCGAGCTTCCAGCAGATGGGCATCGTCAAAGAACAACTGCACCGTGCCAACAAAAATGGCAATTTAATGGATGAAGTGAAAAACGTAAAAACTAAAGAAAACAAAGGAAAGCTGACGATGCTTGTATCTACATTCAACGCAGATGGCAGCATCGGATACCGCGAAATCAATGCTGATAGTGATGAAGGCTTGCTGTCCGCACGCGAAGTCGTTGTTCTCGTGACAGGCTCTGAAAAAGCAAAGGCAGTGAACCGCCTGTATGAAACAGGTGAAACACAAACAACATTTGAAGCTGCCAACTTAAAAGCACACCGTATGGTAACGGTTGTTCTCGATTACGACGCTGCCCAAGGATTGCCGGCAGACATTCGTGAGTATTACCGTTCATTATTCTCCTGATACAACTTAAACCATCGGCTGATGCCGGTGGTTTTTTAACTAGCTGTGACGTTAATGCAATCATGACGTCCGTTAACAACTGTTATTTAACTGTAGTATAATAGAAAAAAAGGAGGTCACACAATGACGGACCGCTATGAAGATCAAGAAAACGAAATGGTTCAAGACTTTGATGATGTTGTTGAACTGGGTAAGGAAATGGAACAGATTTCGCTTCGCAATGAAGAAGACCGTGATAATGACTGGTCAGACGAACAGAAAGAACAACAAAACAGCTGATACAGCTGTTTTTCTATGAAAACAGATGAATGAAAGCGTTATTTAATGTAAAATAAAGTTATCAATAGACATAAGGGGAGAATAGAATGGCTGTAAGAATCGAACATGATACATTTGGTGAAATCGAAGTACCAGCGGAGAAATACTGGGGGGCACAGACACAGCGGAGCAGACTGAACTTCCGTGTCGGTCAGGAACAGATGCCGATTGAAGTAGTATATGGCTTTGCCCATCTGAAAAAAGCAGCAGCAATCGTCAACAAAGACTTAGGGAAATTATCTGACGCAAAATCAGAAGCGATTGTAAAAGCATGTGATGACGTGCTTGCAGGACGTCTTGATGAGCATTTCCCATTAGTCGTATGGCAGACAGGAAGCGGGACGCAGAGCAACATGAACGTCAATGAAGTCGTGGCATTTGCGGCTAATCAATATTTGCAGCAGGCAGGGAGTGATGAAACAGTTCACCCAAATGATGATGTCAATAAATCACAAAGTTCGAATGATACATATCCGACAGCAATGCATGTGAGTCTTTACGTTGAAATCGAGCGGTTACTCATGCCGGCGCTCGATAAACTGCGCCATACTTTGAAACAAAAAGAAGAACAGTTCGATCATATCATTAAGATCGGCCGGACTCACCTGCAGGATGCAACCCCTTTAACACTTGGTCAGGAAATTTCCGGCTGGAGATATATGCTGGATAAATGTGAGTCGTTATTAACTACTGCGAAAAAAGAATTGCTGAACTTAGCTATCGGTGGTACAGCTGTCGGTACAGGTATCAATGCACATCCGGAATTCGGAGATAGAGTGGCAGCGCAGATCAAAGCACAGACAGGATATGATTTCGTATCCTCTCCAAATAAGTTCCATGCATTGACAGCGCATGATGAAGTGACGTTTGTCCATGGTGCATTAAAAGCGCTGGCAGCAGACCTTATGAAAATTGCCAATGATGTCCGCTGGTTGTCTTCTGGTCCTCGTGCAGGTTTAGGTGAACTAGCTATTCCTGAAAATGAGCCAGGATCTTCTATTATGCCGGGCAAAGTCAATCCGACGCAGTCTGAAATGTTGACGATGGTTGCTGTACAAGTCATGGGTAATGATGCAGCAGTCGGTATTGCAGCGAGCCAGGGTAATTTTGAGCTGAATGTATTCAAACCGGTCATCATGTATAACACACTGCAATCAATTTATTTGCTGGCTGACGGTATGAATTCGTTTAACGATAACTGTGCAGTGGGTATAGAACCAATAGAAGATAATATTGCTGATTATTTAAATCAGTCATTAATGCTCGTCACTGCACTTAATCCGCACATCGGCTACGAGAAAGCAGCCTATATTGCAAAAACGGCTCACAGAGAAGGGCTGACATTAAAACAATCTGCCATCAACAGCGGTTATTTAACAGAAGAGCAGTTTGACGAATGGATTAAACCTGAAGAAATGATTCATCCAAAATAATTGAAATGCCTGCACATTGCGGGCATTTTTTACTAGAAGAGAGGTTCATCATGAGAAGATTAGGATTAGTAGACATTGGTTCAAATACCATCCGTCTTGTTATATTTGAGTATTCAGAAGAATCCGGCTTGCAGGAACTGCAGAACATTAAAACGCCGGCCAGATTGTATCAGTATCTCGACAAAGACAAAGTCATGTCAGACGAAGGAATTGAAGTATTATGCAGTACGCTGAACAGCTTTCAGAAAGTTGCTGCTAAGTTTGATGTAGAAGCGCTGTATCCAGTAGCGACTGCAGCGGTTCGTCAATCACAGAATATTGATGCCATCATCAAGACGGTCAAAGAGCACACAGGAATAGCAATGCGCATCATCTCAGAAAAAGAAGAAGCATTCTACGGTTATTACGCCGTCGTCAATACGCTTAATTTCAATGACGGTGTGACTGTTGATATTGGTGGCGGCAGTACGGAAGTGACATACTTTGAAGACAAGGAACTGAAGTTCTCACATAGTTTTCCGTTTGGTGTTGTAACACTGCAGAAATTATTTTTTGACGGTAGGAAACACAATGACGAAAAAGCCGTTGCTCAGGCGCGCAGCTACATCAAAGAGCAGCTGGAATCACTGAAATGGCTCGCCAAAAGAAAAGTACCGATTATTGCAATCGGCGGCTCAGCGCGGAATATCGCCCGGATCCATCAGTCGATGGTGGAATATCCGATTGCGGGTGTCCATGGTTACTCTATGAAGGAAGAAGCGATAGACAAAGTCTACAAAAAACTCATGGATTCATCGATGGATGATTTAGAGGATTTGGATGGACTAAGCCGTGATAGACGTGACATTATCATCCCGTCCACTTTGCTCTTCAAAGAGCTCTTTGATGAAGTAGCGGCGACTGAATTTGTATTTTCACGCAAAGGGCTGCGTGAAGGTGTCATCATGTCAATTCTGGAAGAACAGTACAAACATCCGTTTGATAAATATGAGGTGTTCAAAGAAAGTTTGAATAATTTAGCTCATAACTATGACATCGGTAAAGACGAAGCACTGCAACGTCAAAAACTTGCAGAGATGATCTATTACGAACTGGAGAAGAACGGGCTGGTAGAAGGAAACAAACTGGACAAAAAATTACTGCTCCAGGCCGCTTATTTGTTCTATTTAGGAAGCTACATTGATTCAGATGCTGCCAGTCAGCATACGTACTATATCATCTCCAACTCTAGTCTGAACGGAGTCTCCCACCGCAATCGCGTCAAGCTGGCATTGTTATCAAGCTATAAGAACAAGACACTGCTTAAGTTTTACTCAGATGAGACAGACTGGTTCACAGAAGCCGAAAAAGCGAAAATTCAACTGCTGGGCAGCATATTGAAATTTGCCTATGCATTAAACAGCAGCAACACCAATGTCGTGCAATCACTCTATCTTGAAAGAAATAAAGACCGCTATCATTTAGTGATTCTATACAAAGGTGATCCCATAGCTGAAGAGTATCAAGCTGAAAGACAGAAAAAACATTTAGAGAAGATTGTAAAAGCTAAAATTAACATTGTGTTTACAGAAGATTTACAATAGTGCGGTATAACTAAGATTGGGATAATATTTAAATTATGATAAGTGGATGTGATGATATATGGAGATGATTGACGCGATCGATCTCAACAACAAAGCATATTACAACAACAGGGAAGTGAGCTGGGTAGCCTTTAACTATCGCGTTATTGAAGAATCACTGGATAACAGAAATCCGCTGCTTGAGAGATTGAAATTTCTAGCGATTGCCTCTTCTAACTTAGATGAATTTTTTATGGTTCGTGTAGCTGGACTCAAAGACCAGATTAAATTAAATTTCAACGAACGTGAAAATAAAACACAGATGACGCCGCGGGAACAGTTAATAGCGATAGATAAAGACAATAGAGAGAATGTCAGAGTTCAATATGAACAATATCATAGGCTCCTGCAGGAATTGGAAGGACATAATATCTTCCTCAAGCAGCCGGATGAGCTCGAGCCGCATAACTACGAAGTGGTCAAGCACCGCTTTGAGTATGAGATAATGCCGACATTGACGCCGCTTGGTATCGATGCGTACCGGCCGTTTCCAAAGCTCTCCAACAAATCGCTCAACGTCTTCGTTGATGTTGTGGATCCTAAAGGAGAGAGTAAGTCTGCTATCGTTCAGATTCCAGCATTGTTAGACCGGATTATTATGCTGCAGGATGATCAAAAGATGATTTTTGTCATGCTGGAAGATATCATCATTCATTTTATTGATCGATTGTTCACAGGTCATCAAGTGAAGAGAACATTTACTTTTAGAATTACACGTAATGCAGATCTATCGATTCATGAAGACGGCGCAGAAGATCTGCTCATCGAAATCGAGAAATTTCTTAAGAAACGTAAGAGTGGCGCTGCTGTCCGTCTTGAAATTGATACGAGAAACGATCCGACGATCGGCGGTTCATTTTTAACGCATGAGCTTGAAATTGAAGAACGTGATGTCTATAAGATAGATGGGCCGCTTGATCTGACAATGCTGTTTCAGTTGTCCGGCATGATCGCGAAGAAATATCCGCAGCTTGAGTTCAAGCCGTTTGAACCGGCACCACCAGCATCACTTGGACTTGATAATATCTATGAAGTGGCACGTGAACGAGACGTGTTCTTCCATCACCCGTATGAATCATTTCAACCGGTTGTTGATTTCATCAAAGAAGCTTCAGTTGATCCGTCGACATTGGCAATCAAGCAGACGTTGTACCGGGTATCAAGTGATTCACCGATCATTGAAGCATTGAAGAATGCTGCAGAAGCAGGAAAGCAGGTTACGGTGTTAGTAGAACTGAAAGCGCGGTTCGATGAAGAGAATAATGTTCATTGGGCAAAGATGCTGGAAGAAGCGGGCTGCCACGTCATTTATGGAATGACGTATTTGAAGACGCACAGTAAAATTACGCTCGTCATCAAAAAAATCGATGATGAACTCGTTCCTTATGTTCATCTAGGGACTGGTAACTATAACGACAAAACTGCGAAAATCTATACGGATATGGGGATCATTACGACGAATAAGGAAATCGGCCAGGATGCGATGAACTTCTTCAATTATCTAAGTGGGTATTCAGAGAAGCCTGAATACAACAAACTGCATGTCGCACCTTTTGAAATTCGCGAAGAGTTTTTGGATCATATCGAGCAGGAGATAATTTCACACAAAGAAAACGGCAACGGGCTGATTATTGCTAAGATGAACTCTCTGACTGACAAAGCGGTCATTAAGAAATTGTTCGAAGCAAGTCAGGCCGGTGTCAAAGTCAACTTGATTATCCGCGGCATCTGCTGCTTGAAACCAGGTATTCCAGGGGTCAGTGATAATATACGAGTCATCAGTATTGTCGGTCGTTTTCTTGAGCACTCTAGAATTTATTATTTCTACCATAATGGTAAGGAAAGAATGTATTTGTCATCAGCGGATATGATGACTAGAAATATGATTAAACGTGTTGAAATTCTATTTCCGATTTTAGATGAGAATATTGTTGCACGTCTGAAAGAGTTCCTGCAGCTGCAGCTGGATGATAACCAAAAAGCACGGGAGCAGGATATGAACGGTGTCTATCACTATGTGAGAAATCAGCTTGAACCGATTAATTCACAGCAGTATCTCGTGAAGGAAGCAGAAGCGTTTAAGCGTTCACTGACAAAAGAACGGAAGGTCATTCATCAGCCGGTCATGTCACGCCGCTCAAAACTGTTTGACCGAGTCATTTCCAGACTTAGAAAGAATTCATAAAGAAAGGTCCTAATTAATATAATTAGGACCTTTCTTTATGGGCTGCTGCCCTTGTTATAGGAAAGTTGCAGTTTCTTCGACAGATTGTCTAGATGTTTTGCGCGGTTCTTTCATTGTTTTGCCGATTGAAACTAACAGAATAGGTAAGTAGCGTTCTTCTATATTAAACTGTTTGATCAGTTCAGTTCTATTGAAGCCTGCGATTGGACATGTTCCTAATCCAGCTAGTGTCGCTGCATTGATCAGCTGCATTGCTGCAAGAGAAGCATTCAGTATGCCGGATTCAAAGCGGTACTCTGCGCTTTCATAGGCTTTATTCACTTGATTAATAAGCAGTTCTTTAATTTCTTCAGTCATTCGACCTTCAGCGACATCTTTACTGAAGATAGGTTCTGCCTGTTTCTGGCTTTCTCTATCGGCAAGGACGATGATAGTGGCGCTTGAATCTACAATCTGCTTTTGATAGAACGAGATTGGAAGCAGTTGTTCTTTTGCTTCATCACTATGAATCACCAAGTACTTCCAATGCTGCAAGTTCCATGCAGATGGCGCCTGGTTAGCTTTGCTAATTAAATCTGACAGTTCTTGTTGTGTCATTTTAAATTGGGGATCATATTCTTTGACGGCATGTCTGTCAAAAAATATATCTGCTTGAGTCTGTATCATGATTCTCCTCCATATTACATAGTGATATAGGCTATGGTATAGCGATTAGAGTAAAAATGCAATTTTACTGCTTAAGCTCAGCTTCTACACGTTCACCGGTAACTGGGTGGACGAAGTTCAACTTGTAGCCTGCGAGCTGCAGCTGACGCAATTTTGAATCACTGTATAGAGGATCGCCGAGCACCGGGTAACCGATGGCAGCCAGATGGACGCGGATCTGATGTGTCCGTCCTGTATCTAACTTTAATTCCACTTCAGTAACACCGTCTCCCAGTACTTTCGAACTGATGATATGCGTGACAGCGTGCTGGCCGGTATCAGAAATACGGCGTTTGTTCGGATGGAATTTATCTTTGCCGATCGGCAGTTCAATCGTCTGATTTTTAATCGGCAGCAGACTTCTGACTTTGGCTTTGTATGTTCTTGTGATTTCACGCTGTTCAAGCATTCTATCCAGAATTTTTTTGACGAGTGGATTTTTCGCCACAAGAACTAGTCCGACTGTCTCCTGATCAAGGCGATGGACCGGTTCTACATAGTCAGACTTCAAAGTATATATAGCATGATTAAGCAGCGTGTTGGTTTCCATCATATCGTTAGGATGAGTTTTCACACCTTTTGGTTTGACGATGATTGCCAGATAGTCATCTTCATAAGCCACTTCGCATAATCGGAAGGATGACTTATACTGACTCTTTTCCTCTGTAATCGGCAGCACAAGGTCGTCGCCAGTGTGCAGTACAGTTGTAAATTGAGCAGGTTCATTGTTGACAGTAATAGCTTTTGACATTCTCAGTTCATGGATCATTTTTTTAGGCAGCACCCAATGTTTCAGCAGGTCTTCTATCGTCATTCCGTCAAAGTTTGCATTTATCGTTATATTCATTGTTTCCTCCAGGCAGTTCGTTTGATTGTGCAGTTAATCGTGTATAATATATGTATAGTTTACATGAAGGAGCTTGAACATGACAGAAGAATTAAATTTGGAAAGATTCAATAAATTAATAGAAGCCCGTCAAATGACGTTTGAAGATATCGAAGAAGTTATGAAGCTGCAGGAGATTTGTTTTCCTGGGATGGACCCATGGAAGAGAGAGCAGCTTGAATCACACTTAAATCTGTTCCCGCGTGGACAGATGGTCATTGAATATGAAGGGAATATCATCGGTTCATGTTCCAGCTTGATTATCAACTTTGACGAATATGATGACAGACATACGTGGGATGATATTACTGATAACGGATATATTACGAACCATAATGAAAATGGCCACAACTTATACGGTATAGAAGTGATGGTTCATCCCGATTACCGCGGTATGCGTGTCGGTCAAAGGTTATACGAAGCACGCCGTGAAATCGCCTATGAACTGAACTTGAAAAGTATCATCATCGGCGGCCGTATTCCGAACTATCATCTGTACAAAGATGAATTAACACCGCGTGAATACGTAACTGATGTCATGAAGCGCAAAATCAAAGACCCGGTGCTGACGTTCCAATTTATGAATGGCTTTACGCTCATGCGTATTAATCCAGGTTACTTAAAAGATGATATCAAAAGCAGTAAATTCGCGACATTAATGGAGTGGAATAATCCGGATTTCGTCGCTAAATCCAACCTGCATTTCAAGACGAGCCATCCGATTCGGATTTGTACCGTCAACTATATGATGCGTAAAATAGATTCATTTGAAGAGTTTGCGAACCAGATTGAATATTTCGTCGATGTGGCCTACGATGCGGGCAGTGACTTTGTTGTCTTCCCGGAATTATTGACCACTCAGCTGATGAGCTTCGATGAAAAGCGTAATCCAGCAGAATCCATACGTCAGCTGACAAAATATACAGAGCAGTACATTGAAATGTTCAATGATTTTGCGATGCGTTATAACATCAATATTATCGGCGGCTCTCACTTTGTTGAGGAGAATGAAGATATCTATAATATTTCTTATCTCTTCCGTCGTGATGGTTCAATTGAGAAGCAGTACAAAATTCACGTGACACCGAACGAACGTCGCTGGTGGGGGATTTCTCCCGGCAAGAAAGTCGAAGTATTCGATACAGACTGCGGTAAGATTGCTATTCAAATATGCTATGACTCAGAATTCCCGGAAATGGCACGTATCGCGACAGAAAAAGGCGCTAAAATTATTTTCACCCCATTTTCTACTGAAGACCGTCAGAGCTATTTACGTGTGAAATATTGTTCAATGGCACGGGCGATAGAAAACCAGATCTACACAGTGACCAGCGGAACATGCGGTAATTTACCTCAGACTGAGAATATGGACATCCAGTATTCTGCTTCCGGAATCTATACACCAAGTGACTTCGGCTTCGCCCGCGATGGCATTGTCGGGGAAACCGGGGAGAATGTGGAGATGGTGATGATTGGTGACGTCGATTTAGAAGTGCTGCGCCGCGGTCGTGAAGATGGTACGGTGCGGCAACTCCGTGACCGTCGTCATGATCTGTACCACGTTGAATATAAGAGATAAGGTGAGGCAATGAAGTCTAAGACTGCGTTACTGAAAGAAATAGCTGAATTCTTGAATGAAGAGATGGAGACTTATTCCATGCTGAATGGTGCGCTGAAACGGCTGGTCGAAGGAACAGATTTTACGACCGGCTGGATCTTCTTCATTGATGACGAAGGGCACCATGAACTAATCTCTGATGATGGGCTGCCGGATGCACTGGAATATAATAACTGTCAGTATATGACAGAAGGACCATGCTGGTGTGTCTCACGTTATCATCAAGGGAAGTTGACGAAGGCGTCCAATATCATTACGTGCTCGCGAATCGTCAAAGCAAGCAGGAAATACCCGGACGGCACGGATGATATTACGCATCATGCAACAGTGCCGCTGCAGTCCGGACAGGAGCGGTTCGGTCTGTTGAATGTCGCAACGCCTTGTAAGACGAGCTACAGTGAAGACGAACTCGACCTGCTGGAATCTGTAGCATTTCAAATCGGCAGCGCAATCAAGCGGATTTTCCTCACTGAACGAGAACGTGAAATTGCTTTGACCAATGAACGGAACAGACTAGCGCGTGATCTCCATGATTCAGTCAATCAGATGCTGTTCTCACTTCGCCTGACTGCCCACGCTGCAGCCGCCAATACCGAAGATAACAAAGCAAAAGCAGCATTCGGACTCATTGAATCGACGAGCCAATCCGCAGTCAATGAAATGCGGGCATTAATCTGGCAGCTGAAACCAATCGGCCTTGAGCAAGGTCTCGCTCATGCCATACATCAGTATGCCGACGTACTGGGACTCAATGTGACGATGCATATCAATGGGCTGATTCAACTCGATAACAAAGAGGAGAACGTCGTCTTCAGAATCGTGCAGGAAGCGCTGAATAATATTAAGAAACATGCAGGGACTGCAGAAGTAGCGATTACTATCAATCAGCTGCAATCCTTTTCCATAGTGATTGAAGATAATGGCAAAGGATTTGCAGTAAACTCAGCGAAACAGCTGCCGACTCACGGCCTTGCCAACATGCGGCAACGTGCAGAATCAATCGGTGGAACGCTGCATATTACAAGCCGTAATGATGAAGGGACAACCGTGTCCTTACTGCTGGAAGGATGATAGAATGACTTCTATTATATTGGTGGATGACCATCATATTGTCAGACAAGGGCTGAAATTTCTGATCAGTTCAATGACGGATTATACAATCATCGGCGAATTCGGTGACGGTATAGAAGTGATTGACTATTTAGCGTCGAATGAGCTGCCGGACTGTATACTGATGGATTTGGTCATGCCGAACATGGATGGTATACAGACGACCAAGAAACTCAAGGAACGCTACCCGGACCTAAAGATTCTCGTATTATCAAGCTATGTAGATGAAGAGCACGTACTTGGAGTGATGGAAGCAGGTGCAGATGGTTATGAAGTAAAAGATGCAGAACCTGGAAAACTGATAGAAACCATCAAGCGTATAGTAGCAGGTGACAAAGTATTCCATCCATCTGTCATGAACGCCGTGAAAAATGCTGAGCAGCTGCCGCATCTTCAGAAGAAGCTGTCGAAGCGTGAACTGGAAGTATTGGAACAGATGGTCAAAGGGCTGACCAACAAAGAAATTGCTGCTATTTTATTCGTATCAGAAAAAACGGTCAAAACACATGTCAGCCATATCTTCTCAAAACTTGAAGTCAATGATCGGACACAAGCCGCTATTTATGCGATGACTTATAACTTAGTGAAGAAGTAGAAGAGGCCGGCTCATCAAATGAGTCGGCCTCTTTGTATTATTCTTCTGGTTCAATGTGAACGATGGTTTCAACAGAACCAAACTCTTGTTTCATCTGGAGTTCGATCTGTTCTGCAATATCATGGCTTTCGCTGACGGATAACGTCGGCAGCACAGTGACCGTCACATCAACAAATGAGATGACCCCGTGATTTCTGCCTTTAATATCCACGACTTGAATGACGCCATGAATATTGGAGATGAGCGATTTCATCTTAACTAACGTGCTTACTTCAAAGCCGTCTGTCAATGTAATGGCAGTTTCTCTGAAAATATCTATGGCGGTCTTCATAATGATGAAACCGACAACAATTGCGGCGATAGTATCAAGCATAGGCAGTCCGACATAGACACCCATGATACCGATAAATGTACCGACACTGACGAGTGCATCGGATAAGTTATCATAAGCTGCTGCTCTTAATGCGCTTGACTCTACTTTGTTAGCTAAGTTGCGGTTATAGAAGTACACACAGAGCATGACAAATGCAGATAAGATGGCAACAATTGCTGCTTCAATAGTCGGGGTTGAGTATTCGCCTCTCAAGAAATTAGTAGCCCCATGAATGATGACCTGCACCGATACTGCAAACATAATGAACGAGGCAGTGAGTGAGGCGATGAATTCTGAACGGTAATGACCGTAGTTATGATTCGAATCTGCAGGCTTCATCGAGATGGATAATCCGATGAGCAGCGCAATGGAAGAAATCACATCTGTCGCATTGTTAAGTCCATCTGCCACTAATGCTTGAGAACCATTCAGCCAGCCGAAGAACAGCTTTGACAAAGTGAGGACGATATACATGATGATGCTCAGTCTCGCGCCTTTTTTAGCCTGTTCCAGCTTATCCTTGATATGCAATAATATCGCGTCCTTTTCTTAGAGTACTGTCTTATTATGAATGATTTGCTGTGAAATATCCAGTGACGAAAATGGGGTAAGCGTTATCTGTTTTTATAAGTGCGATTGTATAATATGAATATTTCATTTATAATTATTCTAAACTGTTACAAAAATTAGATAGAGGTGACGCAATGAAAATAAAAAATAATATGACAGTTCGAATTATAATTGCATTGATTTTAGGTATTGCTATCGGATCCATTTTTAACTTATTTGCTGAGGCAGAATGGGTGAAAGGCATCAATCAATATGTCTTCAATGTTCTAGGGCAAATTTTTCTCAACCTGATTTTTATGCTTGTCGTGCCGATTGTCTTTGTATCCATTGTTCTCGGAGTCGTTGGCGTCGGTGATCCAAAACTGCTTGGGAGTATCGGCATCAAAACACTGTTATTCTTCTTGACCACTACGGCACTGGCTATCATTATCGCTATGTCACTTTCACTGATCTTCAAACCAGGTGACGGCAAAACGGAGCTGCTGCAAAGCGACGATGTTGCGAAGTATGAACAGCAGCAAAAAGCAAAGGCTGATGAAGCCAAAGCGCAGGGCATGTCAACTGAACAGACGTTTGATCAGACACTTATCAATCTGTTCCCTAAAAATCCTATCGAAGCGATGGCAACGACCAATGTCCTGCAGGTTATTACGTTCGCGCTATTCATTGGTATAGGAATGATTGCGCTCGGTGACAAAGTGACAGTCGTCAAAACGTTCTTCGAGCAGGTCAATGAAATATTGATGTATATCGTAATGATGATCATGAAATACTTTGCGCCGTTCGGGACGTTCGGTCTTGTAGCAACAGCGTTCACTAATGCAGGTTTCGGAGCGATTAAGCAGCTCTTCATGTACTTCTTCGTCGTGCTGCTGGCACTGCTCATTCATATGATCGTAGTCTACGGCGGTGCAGTGAAATTTCTCGCAGGAAAAAATCCAATCTGGTTCTTTAAAGGTTTTGCCCCTGCGATGACGGTCGGTTTCAGTTCATCTAGTTCTAATGCGACACTACCTATTTCACTGGAGTGTGCTCAAGAGAACTTAGGAGTCCGTAAAGAAATCTCTTCATTTGTTCAGCCGCTCGGTGCAACTATCAATATGGACGGCACGGCTATTATGCAGGGGGTAGCGACTATCTTCATCGCCCAGATTTCGGGTGTTGATCTCACATTTATGCAGATGGCAACAGTAGTTGTAATTGCGGTTGTTGCGTCAATCGGTACAGCAGGGGTTCCTGGTGTCGGCCTTGTCATGCTGGCAATGGTATTGACAGCAGTCGGACTCAATCCTGCGGCCATTGGAATCATATTGGGCATCGATAGGTTGCTCGACATGTCACGGACCGCTGTCAATATAACAGGAGATGCTGCATGCGCAGTCATTATTTCAGAACGCGAAAAAAGAAAAATCAATCGTTCAGCGGTTCAATAATCGACAAATTTGCGTCAGAGGGGAAACTTCGAGTTTTCCCTCTTTTAATTTGTTGTAAATTATATTAAGATGGTAAATGTGTCTTAAAAGAGATGTGTATTATTTCAATTTAATGCTCATTACATATATTTGAGCGTAAATATAATAGATGAAAGGTCGTATATAATGGATAAACAGAATTTCACAGATTTATTACAGACTAAATTCAAGATGGTCCGTATCGAGGCGGGCTATACTCAAGATACAATGGCTCAAACAATCGGTCTGTCTAAGAAGACGTTAGTACAGATTGAAAAAGAACGGGTATTACCAAACTGGACGACATGTGTGTCACTATGTGCATTGTTCAGAGATTCAGAAGTGCTGCAGACAACACTTGGAGGCGATCCATTAGAAGTCATTCAAGTAATTTCACGCGGTGCTTGTGCCTATCCTAAAAATGAAAACCTTGATGAATTATGGTGGGAGACAAAACAGCAGGAAGCAGGTTACACGCTTCAGTACAATAAAATTTCAAACCTTTACCGTGTCATTGATGCAGCCAACCAACCATTGTTCGGCTCAAATAAAGAACGTGAAGCGGACACTTTCTTCAACAGAAGAGTCTCTGATCAATTGATCAACGCTTAAGCAGACGACTATCGTTTGCTTTTTTTATGTTACTGCTATCAATTGGTTAATGCCATGAATTATGGTACATTATTTACAGACATTAATTAAAGGAGCTATTCAACATGACAGTTAATATTTATGACGAAGCAAATCGCCTGGAAAGTGCATTACGTCAAAGTGACGAATACAATGCAGTGAAAACACACTTCGAGGCAATCAATCATCATCCGGAATCAAAACAGCTGTTTGATGAATTCAGAAACATTCAGCTGACATTGCAGGAAAAACAAATGAACGGTCAGGAAATCACTGAAGAAGACATCGCAAGTGCCAACAATGTTGCCGCAAAAATTGAACAGGATAACAACATCGCCCAGTTAATGCAGGCAGAACAACGCATGAGCCAGATTATCGAAGATTTAAACCGTATTATCATGAAGCCGTTACAAGACTTGTACGGTGTGAACGACGCGTCAACAGAACAATAAGCCGATTGAAACACGGACGCTTTCCGCATGTATGGACGAGTATGAACTCGTTCTGATACCATCCGGGAGTTGCCGTGTTTCATTTTATAACTAAGAAATGAATGATTTTATCATAAGAGGTATGTCTATGAAAATATACGTAAATCATCCTGAACTTGAACCGCAGCTGCTCTTCATTAAAAACATCTTCAATCTTTATTTTGAAGATGCATTTGTTCTTATCGGTACGGGTGATAACGAATTGACCTTCGATATTACAAGAGAAGAGTCGACACATGTCAAAGCGCTGCTGACTATCGAAGGGCAAAGCTATCAGGCAGAAGCTCTACGCCGCGAAACTGACAAGAAATCAGTGAAGCAGGCGATGGCGAAGACGCTCGTTACCATGTTGACTGAACATACAGGCATCACACAAAGCTGGGGTACTTTGACGGGGATTCGTCCGACGAAGCTCTACCACCGGCTGTACCGGGAAGGCTTTGATCATGAAGCGATCTGTGACAAGTTATCACAGGACTATTTGATCAGCCGTGAGAAGCTGGATTTAATGCGTGACATCGTACAGATTCAAAATGAAGCCATTCCTGACTTGTATGACTTGAAGCGTGAGGTCAGCGTGTACATCGGTATACCGTTCTGTCCGACCAAGTGTGCCTACTGCACGTTCCCGGCTTACAGTATACTGGTCCATAAAAATGATGTCCCGGAATTTCTTGTCGGTCTGCTGCACGAAATCAAAGAAACAGGTCAGTGGTTGAAACAGCATGATGTGAAAATTACGTCTATCTATTTTGGCGGAGGAACACCGACATCTATTACACCAGAAGACTTGAAGCTGCTGCTTGATGAATGCTACCGGTCATTTGATATGTCTTCAGTGCGAGAAGTCACCGTTGAAGCAGGTCGACCGGATACAATTGACCCTGCAACACTGCAAGTATTGAATGACTTCAATATTGACCGTATCAGCATCAATCCACAGAGCTTCACCGATGAAACGCTGAAAGCAATCGGCAGACATCATTCAGTGGCTGAGACGATTGAAAAATTCAAGCTGGCGCGCGAACATCAAATGAACAATATCAATATGGATCTCATCATCGGACTGCCTAATGAAGACAGAACGCATGTTTTGCATTCATTGAATGAAGTAGACAAGCTGAGACCGGAATCAATCACTGTCCACACATTAAGCTTCAAACGCGCAAGCGAAATGACACGTAATAAATCAAAATATCCAGTCGCAGGGCGTGAAGAAATTATGACGATGATGGATATGACAAAGCGCTATGCCAAAGACAACGGTTATCTTCCTTATTATCTGTACCGTCAGAAAAACATTCTCGGCAATCTTGAGAACATCGGTTATGCGGTAGATAAAGAGTACTCTCTGTATAACATTCTGATCATGGAAGAAGTACAGACCATTCTCGGCATCGGATGCGGAGCTTCCAGCAAACTGATTCATCCGGATACCGGAAAGATCGAAAACTATTTGAATCCGAAAGATCCAAAGAGCTATAATAAATCCTATGAACACTACACCGCTGAGAAACTCAAAAAATTAGAACTGCTGTACAGCACTACACCAGTGCAGTAACTCATAATAATTACAATATCAGGAAATCATGATGAATCCATTGTGGTTTCTTTTTTTATAACTTCGTCATTCTAATACGATAGACAACGTGCTGTAACTGACGGCTCACATCAAGTTGAGAAAAATCCATCTTTTTTCCTGTATCCATACAACTGACTTCATATTTGTTGTAAAATAAACTGAATACTAGAAGTGAGGGATTGCCATGATTAAATTTATCCACTGTGCTGATCTGCACCTCGATGCACCGTTCAAATTGAACCACTATGTATCAGATGCCATTATGGAAGATATACGCAGATCCAGCTTTGAGAGCTTCAGAAGAATGATTACAGATGCCATTCATCATCAAGTAGATTTTGTCCTGATTGCAGGGGATTTGTTTGCTGTTAACAATCAATCGTTACGCACTATGGTGTTCCTGAGAGAACAGTTTGAACGACTGCAGGATGCTCATATATTTGTCTATATCATCCGCGGTGAAGCCGATGATATTAAATATTCCCGAATTAAGTGGCCGGCAAATGTCATTGTCTTCGGTGAGCAGGTTGAAACGTATGAATTCATCACTAAGGAAGGCAATATCGTCTATATTCACGGGTTCAGCTACAAAGAACATACAAGTTATGAGAACAAGCTTGAGCAGTATCCGACGAATCAAGTGGATACAAGTATACATATCGGTCTGCTGCACGGTACTTTTGTCAAGCAGCAGACGAAAGACCCGCTGACAGAGTTCAGTCAGGAAGAACTCAACGAAAAAATGTACCATTACTGGGCGCTCGGTCATATTCATGATAGGCGTCTCATCAGTGAACTCCCTCACATTCACTATCCAGGTAACATTCAAGGGACGAGTATAGATGAACTCGGGAAGAAAGGCTATCTGCTGGTGACGGGTGACCATGTATCGATGGATGTCGTCTTCGTGCCGACCCAGTATATTCGCTTTGAACGCGCACAGCTGACATTAAGTGATACAGGCAAGAATGCCATTTATCAGGATTTAACGGATTTTAAGAATGACCGTAGAAAAGAAGGTAGATGCATCTATCAAATAGAGCTCATCAATCATAGTGAATCATTGATTAATCCAGGTCAAATCGATGAATTGTTATCTTTACTGCAGCAATACGAAACACATGAGCAGAACTTCATCTGGATTGATGAGTTGATAGTTAAGCAGGAGCATGACGTTCTGACGCTGCATCAGGAATTTGACCGTGAGTCGCTTGCGGATGATGCGCTGTTCAATGAAGCAATGAGTCCGATCTACCACGATGATACGATGGCACGTTTTCTTGATGATTACGCAGCATTCGATAAGAATGAACTGCTTGAAATAGGTGAAAGAATGATCAAGGCACGAATGAGGGATGACGCATGAATATTAAATCATTAGAAATATACGGCTACGGCAGACTTCAGCAGCGAAAGTATCAACTCAACCGGTCATTCACTCAAATATACGGGGAAAATGAAACGGGCAAGTCAACGATGCAGCTCTTCATCCATTCCATTCTGTTTGGCTTTCCTGCAGCGGATGAACCTAAACTGCTGCCGAGATTTTCAACGACTTATGGGGGTCATCTGCTGATTGATATGGATGGTGATGAACTGTTCATAGAACGCGTGCATCGCCAAAGCAAAGAAGAACTGACTGTACGCTTTAACGACCAGCCAAAAGACGAAAGCTGGCTGAAACAGAAGCTGAACTTCATTACAAAAGAGACGTATAGACAAATATTTTCATTTGATGTGCTGAGCCTGCAGCATGTCCATCAGTTGACAGAAGACAAACTGCAGAATTATCTGCTTCAGGCAGGGGTGTTCGGTTCTGCGGAGTATTCAAGCCTGGAAGATAAGCTGTCAGATGAGAAAGTACAACTGATAACGGACGACCATGAATCAGGAAAGCTGTATGATCATGTGCTTGAGCTCACTAGTCTTGAGATTCAGATCAGAGAGGAAGAAGCAAAGCTTGAACAATATGATATTCATGAGAGCCGTGCTTATCAGTTAAAGGGCAAAATCGATCTCCTGAAAACACATATTGAGCAGTTGACAGCGATTCAGCAGCGTAAGCAGAAGGAAATGATGTTCCATGCGGATATGAAAGAGTGGAAGCAGCTGGAACATCAACTGAACATTGAGCCGATTGTCTTCCCTGATAATGGGATTGAACGCTATGAATCACTGAAGCGGCAGAGCTATAACACAGACCGTGACATTATGCTCAGACGGGAAAAAGTGGATCAGCTGACGAAAGAGATGGCAAACATTGAACTGATGTCTGATGACGATTATCATTTGGCGCAGAAATTACTCAAAGAAGAACCAGTCATCAAACAGCATGAACGAACATTAAAATCACTAGACCGCGACATATTGGACAAGCAGGCAGCACTTCATGCTCTGCAGTCAGATATCGGCTGGACAAGTTATCATGATGTCACGCTCGGAGCTGCACTTAAGGAGCAGCTGGTCTACAACGTCGCAGAAAAAGAACGTCTGGCGCTGCAGCTCGAGCAGTTGAACCGTGAACTCGAACAGTCCAGGCTCGAAGAGACGATTACAGCAGACGAAAGAACTGCGCTGCTGCCGAATGTCGTCTCAGATAAGCAGTATCAAGACGGGATTCAGTTAGTCGCTCAGCAAGATGAACTGGCACAGAAAACTGAATTATATAACAAATTGAATGCTGAACAAAAAAGAACAGCTGAAATTGAAGAGCAGCGACGTAAAAAATTAAATATAGTGTACGGTGTTCTTGGGATAGCGGCATTAGCAGCGGCCGTCTATCTGTTCTTGAATGCATGGATAATACCTGCAGCAGCACTGTTGGTCATACCGATTGCTATGATTGTGCTGTATGTAATGAATAAGCCATCAGATGATAGTCAAGGTCAGATAATGGAAGATGAACTCAGCGGCCTTGAACAGTCGATAGCCACATTGGCACGTAATCTTGATGATTCATTCGATTTAAAGCAGCAGCGTGCTTACAGAGAGCAGATGACGGCTCTCAACAGAGAACTGCAGGCCCATGCGAGAAAAGCAGCACAGCTGAAAGCCCGACTCAATAAAAAACAAGCGGACTTTGATGCAATCCAGCACGAATTGAATAGCACGAAGGAGCAGCTGCACCTTCCAGTGACATTTGAAGATAGTCTGCTGCACCATGCGTTCCGGACAATCGGTAAGATGAAACCATTGACCGCAGCCATCAGCGAACTGAAAGAGCAGTATCAGACTGAACAAGCAGTCATTGAAGCCTTCAAAGAACAGCTGCGCGCGTTCAGTGCTATCAATGACAGCGAACATCTTGTCACAGCCTTTCAGGAATTAGGCGCTATCGTTAAGTCGGAAGACAAGCAGCGGACCCAGCAGGCCCGGTTGAATGAACAGCTGGCATTGAGTGAACGCGAACTTGCCGCTGTTCAAACATCGTCAGAAGAAATGAATAAGGAAACTGCACAGTTATTCACTGAAGCTGCTGTTGATGATGAAGCAGCCTATTATTCAAAGCATACGGAATACAAGCAGTACAAAGAAAATTTAGAAAAGCACCAGAAGCTCAGTCAGAAGCTCGAAGAAGAGAACTTCACTTATGAGATGAATACAGAGCTTGCCTATACTTCTACTGAAGATTTGAGGCAGGCAGCAGCGGAGATCACCAATCAAATCCAGCAGCTGAACGATACGCTTCAGCAGGAGCAGTTTGAACTGCATCAAACAAAGCAGCAGCTGAACGAACTTGAGAATAATACACTGCTCTCTGAGTTGAATTATCAATATGAAATTGAAAGACAGATTGTCAACAGACTTGCTGAAGAGTACGGCGCACTTAACTATATCGAAACATTGATCAGAGCGCACCGTCAGCAGGTCAAAGAAGAAAGAATACCGCATATCATTAGTGAAGCATCACAGATTTTTAGTACACTGACAGAAGGTAGATATATCGCAGTGATGTACGAAGCAGGTCTTGTCGTCAAACACAAAGATGGACAGGTGTACCAGCCGATGGAACTGTCGCAGTCGACAAAGGAACTGCTATACATCGCTATGCGTTTCAGCTTAATCCACCATTTACATCAGTTATATCCGCTGCCTATTATTATTGATGATGCTTTCGTACATTTCGACAAACAACGAAAAGATTTCATCATAGATTATTTGATGAAAAATGATGACAATCAAGTTCTCTACTTTACGCCTAACCGTTCGTCCCATATTCCAGGTAAAAATACGCTTGTACTTGAGCGTCATGACAAGGAGACTAAATAATGAGAACAATAGAAAATTTGAAGCCGGGTGAATCAGTCGATGCATTCTTTATGATTCACCGGGCAGTGCAGGGTGTGACAGGACAAGGAAAACCTTACTTGACACTCTATCTGAAAGACAAAAGTGGTGACATCGAAGCCAAAGTGTGGACGGTCTCTGAAGAAGATATTAAGATACTTGTTCCTGAGAAGTTAATTCGCGCGAAAGGCGACGTCATCGATTACCGCGGCAGAATTCAGATGAAGATCAATCAGTTCCGTGTAGCCACTCCAGAGGACGGTGTGAAACTCGAGAACTTTCTTGAATCTGCTCCTGTCGCTGCAGATGAAATGATAGACCAGGTGATGACTTATGTCATGGATATCAGCAATGCGAACTTACAGCGGGTGACGCGTTTACTGCTGAAGAAATATCAGCAGGAATTTATGACCTATCCTGCAGCGAGTTCCAATCATCATAACTTTGTATCTGGATTGATGTACCACGTTGTGACCATGCTGAAACAGGCAGAAGCACTGTGCAACATCTATCCATCATTGAACCGCAGTCTGTTATATGCCGGTATCATTGTACATGATATGGGCAAAGTCAAAGAGCTGTCAGGGCCGGTTGCGACAAGCTATACGGTTGAAGGGAATCTGCTTGGACATATATCCATCATGAGTGATGAAATCGCTGAAATTGCGAAAGAACATCATATTGAAGGAGAAGAGATTCTTCTGCTGAGACATTTAGTGCTGTCACATCACGGTAAGTATGAGTACGGTTCACCGAAGCTGCCGATGATCAAAGAAGCGGAAATTCTGCATTTCATCGATAATATTGATGCGCGGATGCAGATGTTTGATAAGCATCTCAAAAAAGTCGACAAAGGACAGTTTACAGAGCGGATCTTTGCGCTTGAAAACAGACAGTTCTACAAGCCGTCATCATTGGATTAAAAAAAGCACAGCCGGGAAGGCTGTGCTTTTTGTTATGACTGCTGTGCATTAGAGGTTAAAATCTGTTCTTCTACCACTTTTTTCATGTCTTTATCTTTATAGTCTACATCGTAATCTTTAAGCAGTTTTTTGTAGGCATCGACCATGACTGATGGATCTTTTTGGATTTTAGCCTGACGTACTTGAGTTTTCAAGTCGTCTTTCTTTTTGTTGAAATCATCTTGTTTGTCGGCTTTGATGATATGGTACCCATAATCAGATTTCACAAGGTCAGAAATTTCACCTTCATCAAGCTTGAACAATGCTTTTTCGAACGGTTCTACAGTCTGTCCTTTGACGACATATCCAAGTGAGCCGCCGTCAGATTTTGAACCAGCATCGCCTGTTTCTTTCTTCGCAATCTTCGCGAAATCATCAGGATTTTCTTTGACTTGTTTCAGTACTTTTTCAGCTTTTGTTTTCGCTTTTGAAGCTGACAATCCTGATGGATCTGTTTCTGATTTAATTTTGATCAGAATGTGTGATCCTTTTTTTGCATTCTTTTTCACTTCTTCGTCCGATACTTTCACTGTGTCTTTCATCAGCTCTGTTTGATAAGCATCGTTGATACGTGATTCTTTGTATTTTTTAATGGTCATTCCCGGCTGCTGTTGTTGAAGAAGAGATTCGAACTGCTTTTCGCCGCCGTATTTTTTTACTTCAGCATCGACATCTTTTTTCACTTTGTCTTCATCGACTTTGTCACCGTATTTATCTTTCAGGATATCAGTAATAAGAATTTGAAATGCTGTTTGAGCAACTTCATCTTTACCCATCTGGTCGATGACGTTTGCTGAACTCACGTCTCCTGCCTTAGATGTAATTAAAGTTTCACCTTCATTGTTACCGCATGCTGCTAGTCCGAGCACTGACACTGATAACACAGCAGGCAGTACAGCTGTTTTGAATTTATTCATTATAATTCTCCTTTTCTAAAAACCGTACACCCAATATAGCATACTGAAATATTTATTTGCAATTTACTCTAACATCTATTGATTAAAATGAGATGAGAATTAACCTTCACATTTTATTAACAGCTCAAGGCCGTGACGTCGCTCTTCAATGAAAGTGCCGCGCGGTGTTTTGACGATATATTTGAAGTAAATAAAATCAATATAGGAAATCCCTATGTTAACAGAACAGAGAAACAGCAGATAATGGCCATATTCAGGCGTTGCCATAGCACCGGCGATAGTTAAGCAGGTGATGATGACAAATGGCAGCAGCAGAGCTACGGTGAAATGAAGCTTGCTGACTGGATGATTGACTCTGACATTGATCAGTGGCGGCCATGACTTTCTCGTTACTTTCTGAATGACAAGCGATTTGAAATCATTCATAAAAGCAACTAAGTGCAGCACCTTATGAACTGGATATAGGACGATAAGACTTAGCAGAAAGGCGATGAAATTAGCGTCGCTGAACGATGTATTCGTAAAAGTATTAAACAGTTCAAACGATATAAGAAAGACTATGCCAGTGATGATGGACGAAATAAAGATAATTCGCTGCAGGCCATAAGTCGTTTTAATATTAAAATTTTTAGTGCATGATAACACGATAAATTCTCCTTGTTGTTGTTAATGTGGACATATCTTATGCATTATGCATTATCACTATCGTTCTCGTCAAGCAGAATTTTCATTAACTCATCGTGACTGGTATTAAGCTGTTCAATGAAGTCTTTGCCGTAGATCTGGCCGACCATAAAAGTGATGTCATTGAAATGGGGCAGGGTGAACATTGAATCTTTATATTCCTCGGCTGCATCATAAATTCTGTTGTCAATACCACTATAGGCTGTATAGGTTTCGTACAGCACATCTTTTCCTTTCTGAGTCAGTTCAAGATACGTATTACGCTTGTCATATTCACTTTTCGGCATGGTCAAATAACCGCGCTTCTCAAGGTTTTTGGCGAAGTTGAAGACAGTCGATACATGCATGACACCATACTGAGAGACTTGGGATATCGTAGCTTTTTCGAGATTTCTGATGATGATGAGTATATGATGTTCATTAATATTCAAGTCATAAGGTTTAATCCAGTTCTGCCAGTCTTTTTCAATCGTCTTCCACAATGCTTTGCTGAGCTGAGAAATTCTATGAGTATATAACAATTTTTCAATCGTTTCACGATCTCTTTTCATCATATTGCCTCCTTAAATATAAAGAAAAAGCATGATGTCGAACATCATGCTTTAATTTCTTATTGATTATTATTTTAGCATACTATTATTTTTTCGAAAACGTTTCTTTCACTTCATCCACACGGTTTTTCACATTTTCTACGTTGGATTTGAGGTGATTGATGTTCGGATCAATATCACTTTTATACGTTGCGATCATTGTTTTGACTTCATCACCCATCGTTTTCATCGTTTCCTGACTTTCATTTTTTGTTTTCATGACATAGTCTTTCACTTCAATGGCCTCAACTTTGAGCTGGTGAAGCAAAGATTTCGTGTCATACGAATCAGTGACAAATTTCTGTCCGGTCTGTTCTGAACGAGGGGATTTCATAATCCCGGTAATAATACCTGTAGCTACGCCTGATGTGAAGCCCAGTAGGACTGTTTTAAGTTTCATGTGAATTCCTCCAGTAGTTTTGTTTGTTATACCCCGAAACAGAAACAATCAAGCATCCTTAATGGTATGGAGGAGTGCTGTCATGTCATCCTGTGCTACGTCATGTGTCTGCCAGTTATAACTGAAGCCGTCTGTTTCATTGTTGTAGCGCGGCATAATATGGAAGTGAAGATGAAAGACGCTCTGATCAGCAAAACTTCTGTTGTTTTGCAGAATATTGATTCCGTCAGGCTTAAGTGTGTCATCAATCTGCCGGGCAACTTTTTGTACCGTGGCAATGGTTTTTTGCAGCACGTCCGGGTCAGTGCCGAGCAGGTCATCACTATGTTGTTTCGGAATGACAAGCGCATGACCTTTTGATACTTGTGAGATGTCTAGAAACGCCATTGTATCCTCATCTTCATAAATTTTGTAAGATGGGATGTCACCGTTGATGATTTTGCAGAAAATACATGTTGTCATAAGAGTCCCTCCAATCATTTAACGATATTATATCATTTAATTGATTTAGATAGGAGAATGGACAGGTTATTTGATACAATATGATATAAAGAAATTCTGGAGGTGCAGCAGTGACTGTAGAAGTAAAGCAATTAACAGGGGGTTATGGCAATCAGCCTGTGATTCATGATATTAATTTTACGTTGCAAAAAGGACAGATTGTCGGATTAATCGGCTTGAACGGGGCCGGGAAAAGTACGACAATCAAACATATGCTCGGACTGCTTCGACCGATGCAGGGTGAAATATTGATTGACGGGCTGTCGTTAAACGATGCGCCTTATGACTACCGACAAGAAATCACTTATATACCTGAGTCGCCGGTACTCTATGACGAACTGACCCTTGAAGAACATATAGATATGACAGCGATGGCATACGGCTTGTCAAAAGAGACAGCGATGGATAGAAGTATGCCGCTGTTGAAAATATTCCGTCTTGAGGAAAAATTAAAACAATTCCCGCAGAACTTCTCAAAAGGAATGAAGCAGAAAGTGATGATCATCTGTGCATTTTTAAGTCAGCCGAAACTGCATATTATAGATGAGCCTTTTCTAGGACTTGATCCGCTCGGCATACAATCGATGCTTGAACTCATGGTAGATGCACGCGAGGCAGGACGAACCGTACTGATGAGTACCCATATTCTCGCGACAGCTGAGAAGTACTGTGATTATTTTTTAATTATGCATCAAGGACGATTAGTAGCTCAAGGGAATATGAGAGCGCTGCAGGACCGACTAGATATGCCGGGACAGTCGCTAGACGACATTTATATCCGGTTGACGCAAGGTGAAGTCCATGTTTAATGCACGAACGTTGTTTGACAAACGCTCAAATGACAATAGAGAAGACGTGATGCGTTACAGCAAATATATTTTTAATGGGCACTTTATATTGTTCCTATCTATAGCTGTCGGAGCACTCGTACTGCAGTACGGAGAATTACTGAGACATTTACCGAAGGGCATCAACTACCATCTGATTATCGCGCTCGTATTATCTCTCGGCATCGTTACTCCGCTTAGAACTTATTTTAAAGAGGCTGATCAAGTATTCCTGCTCGCCTATGAGAAGCAGCTGAACAGCTACGTCAATAAAGCCATCATCGCAGCATTTGTTAGAAGGCTCATCGGGTGGACGATATTGTTTGCTGTCTTTATCCCGCTCTACCGTGCGGCGTCGTCTGATGATAGTTATGGTTTAGGCGGTGCGTATGTGTTCGGTGTCATGATGATTTTGATCGGGTTGTTTGTCAGATGGTTCGCAATGAAACTGGACATCAGTCATTCAGCTGTCAATATACTGCTGTTTCTGATGGCTATGGCAGGAATATATAATTTATTGCAAGGTGTTTATTTTACATCAGTCGGTGAAGTTGCCTTTAGTGTTGGCCTGGCATATTTGCTTAACCATATTTCACGGAACTATGTCTTTAACTGGGATAAGATCATTGACTATGAGCGTGGATTGACGCAGCGTCAGTACAAGACCATCAACATGTTCACAGACGTAAAAGGGTTAAAAGATAATGTCAGACGCAGACGTTTTCTGGATGGTCTATTGGTACTAGCAAGTCAGAATTTCAATCAACAAGGGATGTTCTTGTATTTATTCAAACGGAATTTTGCGCGCAGTAAAGATGCTTTCTGGATCATCATTAGATTAGTAGTCATTGGCGGTGTCATTATCTGGCTTGTAAGACAGCCGGTTATCGCAGCGATCATCGGTGTATTTGTGGTCTACATCATTGTGCTCCAGTCATCACAGTTTTATAAGCAGCAGGCTTATCAATTATGGCCGCAAGTGTGGCCGGTCAAGGAAACACTCGTCATTGATGGGTTCCGCAAGTTTCTATGGCAGCTGTCACTTGTTGTCACTGTATTGATGGCTGTGATCTATATCGTGTTTTATTCAGCGCATTTTTATTATGTGATTGCATTTTTCGCTGTCATGTGGTGGACGAACCAGCAAGTAATGAATAAATTACAGAAGAAAATGACATTGCTGAAAGATTAGAAGTCCAAGTTTGAGAGAAAACCGTGAAATCAGTCGGAACACAGCCTTCAAATCAGCAAAACACTGCTTCCTATCATTCTTTGATAGGAAGCAGTGTTTTTGTAAAGTGAATATTTGAAATGAAGTCCGCCGGCTGATAGTTTTTCACTACGCTGTCTTCATAAGTATCGCGGTAGATTGAGCTGTTCTTGAAATCAGCCAATGTTTGTTCATCACTGAACTGTAGTACAACACAGTATGACTGACTGCGTAATGGTCGGAGCAGTCGGTAGGCCGTGAAGCCTGCATAGTCACTGAAGTTCTTCTGTTCTGTCAGCTTACTTTCAGCGACTTTTCGGCGGTCGTCACTGACCTGGAAATAACGAAGTATAAGCGGTGCGTGAGCGGTCACTTCACCTTCACTGTCGATGATTTCAAAGGATTCGGGTGTACTGAATACAGTTTTCTCTGTTGATTCTTCATATAATATGATGTCTTCCGGTCCAGCAAATTCCAGTATTGACCGATTTTTATGTTTGTCGATCAATCGCTGCATGTAATATTCAGAGCCATGTGTTAAATAAGTAAACATTTGATCACTCCTTTACTCATATCTTACCCGATAATTTTGTATTATGTCAGTTTTATGACAAATACGTATTCGGGGGCGGCATGATATTGGTTGTGTTAAAATAATTAATAATCATTATAAAGTAGGAGGAATAGCTTTGAAGCCGTTCAACGATACAATTTTAAAAGCAGCGTATGGTGAAAAAACAACGCATACGCCGGTCTGGTTCATGCGCCAGGCAGGACGCAGCCAGCCGGAATACAGAGAAATCAAGAAAACACATTCATTGTTTGAAATCACACATGACCCTGAGTTATGTGCATATGTCACAAAATTACCGGTCGACCAGTATAATACCGATGCTGCCATTCTTTACAAAGATATTATGTCACCCCTTGGTGCACTTGGTGTGGATGTAGAAATTAAATCAGGAATAGGACCGGTCATCGGCAATCCAATCCGTCACATCAGTGACGTCCAGAAACTCGGTGAAATCAACCCCGAGCAGGATGTGCCATATATTCTTGATACGATCAAACTGCTGACGACTGAACAGCTATCTGTACCATTGATCGGTTTCACTGGTGCTCCTTTTACATTAGCAAGCTATATGATAGAAGGCGGACCTTCAAAGAACTATAATAAGACTAAGGCGTTTATGTATGAACAGCCTGAGAGCTGGCACCTGTTGATGGAGAAGCTGAGCGACATGTGTATCACTTATACGCATGCTCAAATCGATGCAGGCTGTAAGATGATTCAAGTATTTGATTCATGGGTCGGTGCGTTGAACCGTGAGGACTACCGGACATTTATCGCACCGCACATGCAGCGTATTTTCAGAGGTATTAAAGAGAAGAATGTACCGGTGACAACATTCGGTGTCGGCGCCAGCCATTTAATCGAGGAATGGAATGCACTTCCTGTGGATGTCGTCGGTCTTGACTGGCGTATACAAATTGAAGAAGCACGCGCAAAAGGCATCACTAAAACGTTGCAGGGGAATTTGGATCCTGCAATTCTGCTCGCACCGTGGGCAGTGATCGAAGAGCGTCTTACACGCATTCTTGATCAAGGACTGCGGTCTGACAGCTACATCTTCAATTTAGGTCACGGGGTATTCCCGGAAGTTCAGCCCGACACGTTAAGACGTGTATCAGAATTTGTTCATACGTATTCAGCAGATTATAAATCTAATTAAGGAGTTATTGTAATGAAAAAAAGAGGGTTACTGGTTATGGCGTATGGTACGCCGTACAAAGAAGAAGATATTGAACCGTACTACACACATATCAGACGTGGACGTCGACCGTCTGAGGAAGCACTGCAGGATTTAAAAGACCGCTACAAGGCGATTGGAGGAATTTCGCCGCTCGCAGGTACAACAGAACGTCAGGCCGAGGCATTGCGCGACGAACTGAACAAGGATAAAGACGTAGAATACGTGCTGTATATCGGTTTAAAGCATATCCAACCATTTATTGAAGATACGGTCAAACAAATGCATGAAGACGGTATTGAAGAAGCTGTGACGATAGTTCTCGCACCGCACTTCTCTGATTTCTCTGTGAACTCTTATAACCAGCGTGCAGCTGAAGAAGCGGAAAAACACGGTATTAAATTGACGCACGTCAAAGATTTCTACCGTCAGCAGAAATTTATTACGTTCTGGCGCAATCAAGTAGATGATACATTGAAATCTATTCCAGAAGATGAATTGGATGATACGGTGCTGATTGTCAGTGCGCACAGTCTTCCGGAGAAAATCAAGGAAAAAGGCGATCCTTATCCAGATCAATTGGCAGATACAGCACGCTTAATCAGCGAAGCATCACAGATTAAAAATGTTGCTATCGGCTGGCAGTCTGAAGGTAACACACCTGACCCGTGGCTTGGACCAGATGTTCAGGATTTAACACGTGAACTCTACAACAAGCACGGCTATAAGCACTTCATCTATACACCGGTCGGTTTCGTCTGTGAGCACCTTGAAGTACTGTACGATAACGATGTTGAATGTAAAGATGTCTGCCATGAAATCGGTGCAGTATACCATCGTCCTGCGATGCCGAATACGCATCGATTGTTCATTGAAGCAATGGCCGACGAAGTGAAATCTGTGTTAAATTCACAAGAAATGAAGTGACCGGTCATGAAAAAAGTAGCAGTTATTGGAGCAGGCATTACCGGCTTGTCCGCTGCACATTATTTAAAGCAACAGAGTGACGTCCATATCGATATACTTGAACAGTCTGACCGTGCAGGCGGTAAAATCAAGACGTATCAGCAGGACGGTTATACGATTGAACTGGGTCCGGAATCTTATTTAGCGCGTAAGACCATCATGACTGAGCTTGCAGAAACACTCGGCATGAAAGATGAACTGGTGACCAATACAACAGGACAGTCTTATATTTATGCGCGCAATCAGCTGTATCCGATACCCGGTGGTTCTGTTATGGGGATACCGACAGAAATCAAGCCATTCCTCAAGACAAAACTCGTCTCGCCTATCGGAAAACTTCGGACAGGGATGGATTATTTCATTAAGCCGAAACCGATGACGACAGATATTTCAGTCGGCGCATTTTTCAGGAAGCGTGTCGGTAACGAAGCGCTTGAAAATTTAATCGAGCCGCTGCTTTCCGGAATATATGGCGCTGATATCGACAAATTGAGCTTGAAGACGACGTTTCCGAATTTCAAGGAACAGGAAGAAGCTCATGGCAGTCTGATTAAAGGAATGCGCGCTCAAAAAAGTAAGACGAAACCTACTGTTCAGCCGAAAGGACAATTCCGGCAGTTCCGTAATGGCCTTCAGAGTTTTATCGACAAACTTGCTGAGTCTGTGACGGAACACGGTGTGGTTATTCACTATAACAGCACAGTCACAGCCATTGAATCGCGCAATCAGCAGTATGTCATCACGGTCAACGGCGAAGAACAGTACTATGACGGTGTGATTACGGCAGTTCCTCATACCGTATTCAGCAGATGGTTTGATGATGCACCGCTCCGCTATTTCAAGCATATGCAGGCAACCAGCGTAGCAACAGTGGTCATGGCATTTGATGAATCTCAAGTCAACAATGAAGAGAACGGCACAGGATTTGTAATCGCCCGAAATTCAGATACAGTGATTACAGCCTGTACATGGACTAATAAGAAATGGGAACATTCAGCACCAGCTGGAAAAGTGCTGCTCCGTGCATATGTGGGAAGACCTGGTGATGATGTTGTTAAAAAACATAGCGATGAAGAACTTGTGAATCTTGCGCGGCATGATCTTGATCAAATGATGGATATTAACGGTGAACCTGAATTTTCAATTGTGACACGGTTGATGCAGAGTATGCCGCAATACGAAGTGGGGCATATCGACCGGGTTAAAGCTGTGCAGCGCTATATGGCTGAGCAGTATCCAGGACTTATTTTGACAGGCGCCTCATTCGAAGCGGTCGGGCTGCCGGATTGTGTCAGACAAGCTAAAGACGCCGCTGATCAGTTATCAGCTGTGCTTAGCAGATAATGATTGACGCCTTGAATAATGATACGTTCAAGGCGTCCATTCTTGTATCTTTTCATTCATATCCTATAATGGCGATATAATGAACAAGAATAGGCTGCCATTAAATTATTGAATCAATCACATCAGATGTGTAGGAGGATAATGATGAAATTTATCAGTAATAACAATATTACAGATCCAGCGATTAACTTGGCGATGGAAGAATATGTACTGACTCACTTGACAGATGATTCATATTTTTTGTTCTATATTAATGAGCCTTCCATCATCATCGGCAAAAATCAAAATACATATGCTGAAGTCAATCAGGCTTATGTAGATGAACATCATATTCATGTCGTTCGTAGAATTTCAGGTGGTGGGGCTGTGTACCATGACCTTGGCAACTTGAACTTCAGTTTCGTGACTCAGGCAGATGAAGACAGCTTTCATAACTTCAAACGCTTTACTATGCCGATTGTAGAAGCACTGAATGAAATGGGAGTTGCAGCTGAATTATCTGGTCGTAACGATCTGCAGGTCGGAGAACGCAAAATTTCAGGCAATGCGATGTTCCAGTCTAAAGATAGAATGTTCTCACACGGAACACTGATGCTTGACAGTGATATTGAAGAAGTAGTCCGTAGTTTAAGCGTCAACGAAGAGAAACTGATCACAAAAGGGATACGTTCCATCCGTTCCCGTGTCGCGAATATTTCAGAATTTCTTGAGGAGCCGATAACGATCGAAGACTTCAAAGCACGTCTACTGGATCATATTTTCCAAGGTCATGTTGAAGAATATGTGCTGACAGAAGACGACTGGAACGCTATCCACCAGCTCAGCAGAGAGAAATATCAGACATTCGACTGGAACTACGGCAAAAATCCTCAGTACAACTTCGAAGTGCGTCAGAAGTTCCCAGGTGGTTTAGTGGAACTGAAAATGAACGTCAAAAAAGGCATCATTGAAGAGATCAGAATTTTTGGAGATTTCTTCGGAGTCGGAGAAATCGCTGAGATCGAAGAGCTGTTAGTAGGCGTACCGCATCAGAAACAGGCCGTTGCCGATCAGCTGAAAAAAGTTAACTTTGCTCATTACTTCGGCAGAGTGACAGAAGAAGAATTTCTAAGTCTATTATCATAATAAAAAAGATGTTAGTCATTTCCATTGAGGAGTGATTAACATCTTTTTATTTATAAATGAACGGATGGCTATTCAACTGACATATCCTCCAGCTGCTTCAAAGCCTCTGTATAAGTCATGAAGGCTGCTTCGTCGTGATTAACTAACGCCTCGTCGATCAGCTGCTGATATTCTGTTTTCTTCTGTGTTTTCAAAACATCATCGATCAACAGTTCGATATATAGATTATTCAGATTGCTGACAAAAGTTTCAAGGCCATTTTGTTTGACTTGTGGGTATTGGTTCATGGGTATTCCCTCCTCAATATGATTTGTATCAGTATAAAATAACTATACCCAAAATACAATGAATTTTCAGAAAACTTATAATAAAAATGTTGTTATTTTACACCGAGATTTTAAAACGGTGTAAAAATTGTAAAAATAGTACTTTTGTTAACTCAAATGCAACAGAATATTTTATAATTAACATACTATTATATGAACTTGGAGGGCAGTATGTCTAGCTTAAGATATATTATTCGTGAAACTACTATGTATCTCAAACCTGTCATCTATGATGGACATATATATTCCGAAATAAAAGAATATAACAAAACACCTTTTATCATCAATCAGCGGCCATTGACATTGATCGAACAGTCATGTCTGTTCTACAATACGACTTATGCTGCCCGCAAAGAGAAGACAAGAATTGTTGCAGATATCTGCCAGAAGCCGCCGATTGTACTGAAACCTGAGACAGGGACCTATTTCTTCCCGACGCACGGCGACCGCATTAAGGAATCCCATTGGTTCAACCTCGGAATGATTCAGTATTATCGCAGGGGCAAGTATGAAGATACTGAAATCTACTTTGATGATGGGACAGTGTTATCGCTGCCGGCGAGTTATCATATTATCAACACGCAGTTTCTTCATGCTGTTAAACTAGAATACTGTCTGCGTACTAAAGCCATCAAAAATAATAAAGTGACACAGCAGGAAGTAGATTTTCAGCAGGCATATACAAATATCTATGAAGTATTAGCCATGTATGCACTTCTGGAACGACGAGTGTAAATGTTCCATAAAAAAAATTGCCTAAAGCCTTGTATTATTGACTATAGTTGATATAATAATATTTGTTCATTAAAAATTAATCCACAGTAGCTCAGTGGTAGAGCTATCGGCTGTTAACCGATCGGTCGTAGGTTCGAGTCCTACCTGTGGAGCCATGGAGTAGTACTCAAGTGGCTGAAGAGGCGCCCCTGCTAAGGGTGTAGGTCGGGAAACTGGCGCGAGAGTTCAAATCTCTCCTACTCCGTTATAAAACCATCACGTATGTGATGGTTTTTTTGTCTATTTTATGAAGGGACCATGATATTTACGGGTAAGGATTGGGACGAACCTCCTATGAGTAGTCATATCATGTTAAGATAAAATAAAAAAGGTGCTGCTGCTATGATCAAGTTAAGTATTAATCGTCCTGTGCTGACAGTCGTTACCATGCTCCTAGTCATCATTCTCGGAATCATTTCACTGACAAGAATTCCGCTTAAGCTCATTCCAGACATCAATCCACCTGTGGCAGTCGTCGTCACGAGCTATCCGAACGCCGGCCCTGAAGAAGTCAATCAGAAAATTGCTGTACCGCTTGAGCGTGAATTATCTACGCTGCCCGGCTTAACAACGATTTCCACCCAGTCGCAGGAAGGGAACAGCCTCATTTTGATGGAGCTGGACTGGGAGACGTCTGTTGACGATATTGAAAACGATGTGCTGCAGCGTCTATCAAATGTTGACCTGCCTGACGATGCAGCAAAACCTCGATTCCTGAAATTTGATCCGTCTCAGCTGCCGGTCATTCAGTTCGGACTCAATGCCGATTCCTCTGTTTCGCCGACTGAATTCAATGCCCGAGTTGAAGAGTTGACGGATGAATTGAAACGTATTAACGGAGTTGCCTCTGTTGATGCCAACGGTTCAATGACGAAACAGGTTGCTATCACAGTCAAACCCGATTCATTGAAAGCATCAGGTTTGACATTTTCGCAGCTGTCACAGCTCATCTCGAGCAGCGATATCAGCCTCGCCGGAACGACGGTACGAGAGGACGATCAAGTCATTGCGACGCGTGTCCTATCTGATGTAGCAACGATAGAATCATTGAACAAGCTGCCGCTCATCAAGATAGCAGATAGACAGTTGACGCTGGATGACGTGGCTACCGTTAAAGAAGTCACGACTGAGCCTGCCAGTGTGACACGGGCAAATGGTAAGGAGGCTGTACTGGTCAATGTGCTGGAAAAGTCTAATGCCAACACAACTCAAGTAGCGAATACATTTGAAGAAACATTGGCTGATAAGTTGAAGCAGCCTGAATACAAAGGGCTTCAGGCCGAAGTGTTATTCAGTCAAGGCGACTATATCAGTCGTTCCATCCAGTCGATCGGCATGTCACTCATGCTCGGTGCAGTATTTGCGATGGCGGTACTGTTCGTCTTCCTGAGAAACATAAGAAGTCCATTGATCATTGCGGTAGCTATTCCTTACTCTGTGATTTTTACGTTTGTGCTGATGTTCTTCGCTGATTTCACTGTGAACATATTGACGCTCGGCGGTCTCGCGCTCGGTGTCGGGATGCTTGTCGACAATGCGATTGTTGTCATCGAGAATATTAACCGGCATTTGGTGATGGGCAAGAGCTCTAAAACAGCTGCTCTTGACGGTGCAAGAGAAGTAGCGTTTGCCGTTACCGGCTCGACATTGACAACAGTTGTAGTATTCCTGCCGGTTGTCTTTATTACAGGAATCATCGGTGAAATTTTCACAGAGTTTTCGATGACCATTGCCTTCAGTTTAATCGCTTCAATCATCGTTGCTCTGACCGTTGTGCCGATGCTTGCTGCACGCTTTCTAAAAGCATCACATATCACTTACAAAGAACCCTTTTACCAAAGAGGGATTCATACGATACTCAGTTCAGCCATCCGTCATAAACTGATCACACTGGCTGTTGTCTTAGCATTGATCGGTGTCAGTGTATTCGGATTGACGCGTATCGGTACTATATTCCTGCCGCAGACAGACGAAGGATTTATGACCGTCAATGTCGATATGGGGAACGGCACAGATAAGCAGCTGACAGAGAAAGTCGTCAGCGACATGAGTGAAGTGCTGAACAAAGAAGCTGCGATAGACTATTCACTGTCGGTTGCAGGGACATCCAGTGGGTTCGCAGGAGGGACTGTTGATGAACATCTGGCCTCCATCTATATTAAGATGAAGCCGCTTGACGAACGCCAACTCGCGACTAGTGAACTGAGTGACCGACTGCTGCCGGAGCTCAAGAAAATTGCAGCCGGCTACAAACAACAGGCAGAAGTCAGTATGAATGACTCGAACTCCACAGGAACAGATGCCAATGCCTATACATTCAATCTATCCAACAGCTCACGTGTGAAGCTGCTGGAAGACGAAAAGAAATTGACGCAGTCGCTTGAGACCATTGACAGTGTGACAACCGTTGACAACAACCTGCAGGAAACGACACCAGAACGCGTCATTAAGCTCAACCGCAGTCAACTGGCAACAAAAGGGTTGAATGCCTCTGAAGTAGCAGCTGATATCAGTACTATGATGCGGGGTCAGACATTATTTACGATGCCGGATCAGTCTGGAGACCTTCAAGATGTAGTGATCCAGCTGCCTGAGAAAACGATTAATACAAATCTCGATGACGTGATCATTGGACGTCAAGGTCAGACACCTGTCACGTTGAAACAAGTATCGACTGTCATCGAGCAGGATGCGCCGGTGTCCATTGAAACCATCGATAAGGACAGTGCCATTCAGTATACGTTGAACTTGAAGTCAGGCACATCAACAACAGATGTCAAAGAAGCAGTCGACAAACGATTTGACGCCTTATCGCTTGATGCTGGTACTGCTATGACAGCTGAAGGAGACCAGGCATTGATTGATGACTCAATGGATGACATGATTATGGCACTCATACTTGCTGCGATTCTCGTCTACTTCGTGATGGCCGCACAGTTTGAATCATTTAAATATCCATTGGTCATCTTTATGACAGTACCGCTCACAATCATCGGTATCTCACTTAGCTTATGGCTGACAAAGACACCATTCAGCATTTCAGTTGTCATCGGTGTGCTCGTGCTGATCGGCATTGTTGTCAATAATGGTATCGTCCTTGTTGACTTCATCAATCAGCGGCGACGAGAGGGCATGGATGCAGTTTCTGCCGTCAAAGAATCAGTACGTTTAAGAACACGACCGATATTGATGACAGCGCTGACGACTATACTCGGATTGATTCCTGTAGCATTAGGATTAGGAGATGGCGGTGAAATCAATCAGCCGATGGGTATTACGGTCATCGGAGGATTATTGATCAGTACACTATTGACATTGATCATCATCCCTGTCATTTATCTACTGTTTGAACGCAGTAGAGTCAAGTAACTATTGCGCAGCCCAGGAAGCATGTTTCCTGGGCTGCTTTTTTGTTGATTCTCCTGTCATTTGACGTCAAATAAAGTATTGACGTCTTTACAAATTATTTATATACTAAAAAAGTCCTTTAATCAGGCCCCTTGGTCAAGCGGTTAAGACACCGCCCTTTCACGGCGGTAACACGGGTTCGAATCCCGTAGGGGTCACCATTTACACTTTTTACTTATTGACTGATTAAGTTTACAAATGATATATTTGAAAAGTACTTTTTATTGACGCGGGATGGAGCAGTCTGGTAGCTCGTCGGGCTCATAACCCGAAGGTCGGTGGTTCAAATCCGCCTCCCGCAACTAAGGTCCCGTGGTGTAGCGGTTAACATGCCTGCCTGTCACGCAGGAGATCGCCGGTTCGATCCCGGTCGGGACCGCTTTTTTTTTGGCTCAGTAGCTCAGTCGGTAGAGCAATGGATTGAAAATCCATGTGTCGGCGGTTCGATTCCGTCCTGAGCCATCTTTTATATGGCGATTGTGGCGAAGTGGTTAACGCACCGGATTGTGGTTCCGGCATTCGTGGGTTCGATTCCCATCAGTCGCCCCTGTGCGGGTGTAGTTAAATGGTATAACCTCAGCCTTCCAAGCTGATGTCGTCGGTTCGATTCCGATCACCCGCTCCATTGTTATTCCACAGTAGCTCAGTGGTAGAGCTATCGGCTGTTAACCGATCGGTCGTAGGTTCGAGTCCTACCTGTGGAGCCAGGCCCCTTGGTCAAGCGGTTAAGACACCGCCCTTTCACGGCGGTAACACGGGTTCGAATCCCGTAGGGGTCATATAATCAGAGGTGAAATATCGCTTCTGATTTTTTAATTATGGAGGGTTGTCCGAGCTGGCCGAAGGAGCACGCCTGGAAAGTGTGTAAACGTCACAAGCGTTTCGAGGGTTCGAATCCCTTGCCCTCCGTTATGAATCATACTGATAACAGTGAGCTGTAATACTGTTGTCAGTATTTTTTTGTTATAAAAAAGTAACAGTATGGTTATATTAGTTTTAGTCAAAAATGGTATGATAAATCTATCAAATGTGTAAAAGAGGTCACTATGGCAAAGAAAAAACATTCTAGTCGTGTAGTATTGGAAAATATAGAATACCCTGTTAAATATAAAAAATTCTCTAAAGCGTTTAAAAAAGTGAAGAAGTCAGAACGTCGATTTTTCATCAAATTACTGAAAGTATATTGTCAGGAAATCGGTAATCAGGAGATGATTCATTTTGCTTCATACAGTGAGCTGAATCTGAACCAAAAAGGCTTGATAATCATGCTTGAAGACCGCATGATGCTGATTCATGGCAAAGACCAGACTCAATTAGTTCACTTCAATCAAATAAAATACAATAAGATTGATACGATAGACTTTGATAGAAAAGATGATCATAATAAAAACGATGTGTACGGTTCATTATTTCTGACGGTCAAACGTAAAAATTTAGGGACGAAAAATTTTACGATCAGAAGTTTAAAGCGTGAAGACTTGCCTGAAATTACAGAGTTTATTAGAATGAAAATGCCGTTCAATAAAATGTAAAGGGGTATGATCATGGCAAATATCGATAAACTTGTACAATATGCTGAACTCAAAGTAGGACAATTTGGTGCTGACTATCGTGAGAACTATGAAGATGACGATGTCGCACAGATTCAACCGAATGCAGTCCGTGCAGAAGGGTCTGAAATCATCGTGTCATATGATGAACAGACTTATACGATTGAACTGAACCGCTCTGGTGTGTCAGATGACGTGACACCGGAAGAGGCACAGGAAGTCGCTGCCCGCATTGAAGAATATTTCAAATATGCTCAATAACATGAATTCACAAACAAACCAGCTCGGAAGTTCCGAGCTGGTTTTATGTTGTGGTTATTTTAGATTGCGAATACTGCTGTTAAATATAAGGCAATGGCCAATAAGAATCCGAACAGCGTATTAAACTGACCGGTCACTTTCATCGCAGGCATCAGTTCAAGTGGCTGGTCACCTTTGAAGAAGCGGTTCACCGCTTTGATCGGTAAGTTGGCACTTAACAGGACCAGTAACAGGAACAATGAGCCATATGATTTTATGAAGGCAATATAGAGAATGACCACAAAACTGATAAAATACAAGACAGCCATCGTGATAATTGCTATTCTTTTGCCGACAAGGATGACATATGTCTTGCGGCCGCTCGCTTTGTCTTTGACGCGGTCGCGGATATTGTTCGCCATGTTGATCATGCCGATATTGATCGATACAGGAATACTCATGAGTGCTGGATACCAGTGAAGATGCCCTGTATGAATATAGAACGTAATCATAATGATGACAAATCCCATGAAGAACCCTGCAAACACTTCGCCGAACGGAGTCCAGGAAATCGGGAAGGGCCCGCCGGTATACAGATAACCGACCGCCATACAGATGATGCCGACCAGCAGAATCCACCATGAAGACTGGGCGCATATATAAAGGCCGAGTATCGCTGCAATGATATAGAACGCGACGGCAAGATTGAAGACTGACTGCGGTGACATACCGTTACGTACAATGGCTCCACCGATGCCGACTGATGTATGGTCATCGAGGCCGCGCTTGTAATCAAAATATTCATTGAACATATTCGTTGCGGCCTGAATCAATAGACAGGCAATCAGCATGACAATCAGCAGATCGATGCGGATCGGTCCGAAGTAGCGGGCTGCTGCTGTACCGACGAGCACGGGTACAAACGAGGCAGTGAGTGTATGCGGACGCATAAGTTGGTAGTATTTTTTAAAGCCTTGCTGCGTTGCTAAATGTTCTGACATGTATAATCTCCTATTCGTTCATTTACAGATTGTATTTTATTCCTATTTGAAATAGTAGTCAATGAACGATGCCCATGATATCCATATGGACCGAAAAAGTGGTAAACTATATAAGACTATAAAAGTGAACTGAAAGAAGCTGAATGTGGAATGATGGAGGAATATAAATCCATAACAATACATCAAATACAGTGGTATGAAGAAATTCTGCCGTATCAATTATTTAATATATTTGACGACTATAACGACCGTTATTTCTTCATGACAAAGGAGAAGGATGAATGGCTGCTCGGTCTCGGCGCGGAACGGCTGATTAATGTCAATCACCGTTCACCGAGCTATGTCAACCAAGTGTTCAGCAAAATGCTCAGCACATGCACGGTTATTGGTGAACTGCCGAATATGATCAGATTGTTCGGAGGTTTCCAGTTTGACGAAGGCTGCAATGCAGACTTTGCAGGTTTCGGTCACAGTCATTTCATCTGGCCGAAGATTCAAGTGCTGTTCAAAGATGGGACGTATTATTTATCGTTCACCAATATGACGGCACCGGAAATCGATGAATTTGTTGCGCAGCTTGACCGTCAATATGAGACTAAGCAGCTGCCAGCAGTGATCAGCCAGCATGATATAGATGCAGATAGATTTCTGAACAGTGTCAGTCTCGCTGTGGAAGAGATGAAAACCGGGCCGTTGACTAAAGTAGTGCTGTCCCGGCGCAAGAAAGTGCAGCTTGCTGACAAAATCGACAATGCAACGTTGATCAGACGCGGATTTCATGACCATGAGCACAGTTATTTCGTGCTGCTCGAGCACCAAGACCGCACCTATGTGTCAAGAACGCCTGAGCAGCTTGTCAAAGTGACAGCGCATCAACTCAGCACTAATGCCATCGCCGGTACAATGAGCAATCAGCTGCCGGATGCAAGAGAGCGGCTGCTCACTGACGAGAAGAATCTGCAGGAACATCAGATTGTTGTGGCAAGCATTACAGATGATCTGACACCGTATTCATCAGAACTGTCTATACCGGAAGCTCCTGGCATTATGGCGAACCGCTATTTCTATCATCTCTATACGCCGATTACCGGAAAAATCGGCGATAATGATGTGCTGACATTGACACAGGCGATGCATCCGACGCCTGCTCTCGGCGGCTTCCCAAAAGGAGAAGCAGCTGCATTTATTCAAGAAGTGGAAGGGAACCGCGGCTTTTATGGTGCGCCGATCGGATATATCGATGCGGGTATGGACGGCGAATTCATCGTCGCCATCCGGTCGATGGTACTGCATGACAAAGAAGTGATATTATTCGCCGGATGCGGAATTGTCGCTGACAGTCGCCCGGAAGACGAGCTCTATGAAACAGAAATTAAATTTAAACCTATGCTTCAACTGTTAGGGGTGTCTCAGTGAAAAACGAACAATTGACGAAACAAGTGTTTCAAACAATCAAAGGATTATATGATTACGGTGTGCATGAAGTGGTCATTTCACCAGGTTCACGGTCAACGCCGCTTGCGATGGCCTGTGAAGTTCATCCGCAGATGACGACATATATTCATCCGGATGAGCGGAGTGCGGCATTCTTTGCGCTCGGACTCATAAAAGCAACTAAAAAACCGGTTGCCATCATCTGTACGTCAGGTACGGCTGCAAGCAATTATATGCCGGCAGTATCTGAAGCCTGTATCAGTCGTCTGCCGCTAGTCGTCATTACAAGTGACAGACCACACGAGCTGCGTAATGTCGGTGCGCCACAAGCAATCAATCAAGTGCGGATGTTCTCGAACATGGTGAACTATGAAGTGGATTTCCCGCTTGCGGATGATTTTCAGTCATCACATAACTTCATCGATGCTGTCATGATGCAGTCATCGCGCTATTTCTCCGGTCCGGAATGTGGACCAGTGCATTTCAATATGCCGTTTCGTGAGCCGCTTGTTCCTGATTTGACGGCGACAGAACTGCTGACAGTAGAGGATAAGAGTCAAGTGACCTACCAGAAGACGGTCAATATCGAGCCGCTCCGGAAGATCATGCACCGCAGCCGCGGGATGATTGTCGTCGGTGACTGCCAGAATGAAGATTTGTCGCAGTTATTGTTATTTGCGGCTATTCATCAGCTGCCGGTCTTTGCCGATCCGTTAAGTCATCTCCGCCATCAGGATTCACCTTATATTCTGTCGACAGGTGATACATTGTTCAAAGTCTATCAATCCTTTAATCCCGGCTATATTATTAGAGTCGGTAAGCCGGTTGTATCCAAAGCCATCAATCGCTGGCTCAGCACTGTGGAAGCTCCGCAAATACTCGTACAGAACGCATTGAAACCCGATACGTATCCTGTCGTACCGGATGTTCATCTGGAAATGACAGCGAATGATTGTTTCAGACAGCTCGCAGAAGAAAGTCCGGTCATCAGTCACGGCTGGTTTGAATTGTTCTCACACTTGAATGCAGTAGTTACGAATGTCATTCAACAGCACATTCATGCAGTGAACGATGAAGGCACGATCTTCGCCCGGCTGGCAAGACAGCTGGACAGCGATGAAGTATTGTTTCTCGGCAACAGTATGCCGATCCGCGACTGCGATACGTTCTTCATTGACGGACTGGCGAAACCTTATGGCAATCGCGGTGCTAATGGCATTGACGGCGTTGTCTCGACCGCGATGGGAATGGCTGTCCATAAGAAAGTAACGCTTGTGATCGGTGATATTTCGTTCTTTCATGATATGAATGGATTGGTTATGAAGAAGCTGGAAGGTCTTGATATCCGCATTGTCGTCATGAACAATAATGGCGGTGGGATATTCAGTTACTTACCGCAGAAAGAAGAAGAACTGCTGTTTGAACGGTTGTACGGGACGCCGCTTGACCTGGATTTTGAACATACGGCGAAACTCTATGATTTCAACTATCAGCGCTATGAGACGTATGACCATATTCAGCTGCCGAAATACGGGGCACATATTATCGAAGTGATGACCAGCCGCGAAGACAATGTGACGGCCCATCAGGCGCTCACAGAGAAAGTAAGGGAAGCAGTCTATGCTGAACTATCACTTAACAACGCATCACAATAACACGCTGCTGGTCATGCTGCACGGCTTTATGGGAGACCATCATGCCTTTGATCATGCTGTCAGCAGACTGCAGCAGAACATAGATATTGTCACAGTCGATCTGCCGGGTCACGGCGAAAGTATGCCGGTGCATGAGCAGTGGACATTTGACTGGATAGCACAGCAGCTTAATCGGCTCATTCAGTCATTTTCGTATGACCATATCTATATATACGGCTACTCGATGGGCGGCAGGATTGCTCTGTATTACGGGTTGAACTATCACGTGGATGGACTCATTCTGGAAAGTACGTCTGCAGGGCTGGAACACAGGAATGAACGAACAGAGCGCCTTGCTGTCGACCGTGACAGAGGCGCGGCCATCGTCAATGACTTCGAACAGTTCGTGACACATTGGGCAGGGCTGCCGTTATTTCACACCCATCAACCATTGTCCGACCATCAGGCAGCACAGCTTGACGCGATGAGAAGGCGGCAGCAGCCGGCAGCCTTAAAAAAAGCGCTGGGGGATTACGGCACAGGATCACAGCCGTCGCTCTGGCACCTGCTAGGGGATTATCATCAGCCGGTGCTGCTGTTGACAGGGACGCTGGACGCGAAATTTGAGCAGCTGAATGCCCGCATGCATGAGCTGCTGCCGAACAGCCGACATATTAAATTGCCGGCAGGACATACAATTCATGTGGAACATCCCGAAATTTTTGATACAATAGTAATAGAATTCATTAAGGAGGCTAACCATGTCTAGAGTATGGGAAACAGTCAAAGAATACAAAGAAATCAAATATGAATATTTTGAAGGAATCGGTAAGATTACGATCAACCGTCCGGAAGTTCGTAACGCATTCACACCGAACACGGTCATGGAAATGATTGATGCCTTCTCACGTGCCCGTGATGATCAGCGTATCGGTGCTATCATCTTAACAGGTGAAGGCGATCTTGCGTTCTGTTCAGGTGGAGACCAGTCAGTACGTGGACACGGTGGTTATGTAGGCGATGACAACATTCCTCGTCTGAATGTCTTGGACTTACAGCGTTTAATTCGTGTCATCCCGAAACCAGTCATCGCGATGGTTCGCGGTTACGCAATCGGCGGTGGTCATGTGCTGCACGTCGTCTGTGACTTGACGATTGCTGCAGATAATGCACGTTTCGGTCAAACTGGCCCTAAAGTCGGTTCATTTGATGCCGGTTATGGTTCTGGTTACCTGGCACGCATTGTCGGCCACAAAAAAGCGCGTGAAATCTGGTACTTATGCCGTCAATATAACGCACAGGAAGCTCTTGACATGGGCTTGGTCAACACAGTAGTACCACTTGCTGATATCGAAGACGAAACAGTGAAATGGTGTAAGGAGATTTTACAGCATTCACCGACAGCACTGCGCTTCCTGAAAGCTGCTATGAATGCAGATACAGATGGTTTAGCAGGACTTCAGCAGTTTGCAGGAGATGCGACATTACTGTACTACACTTCAGACGAAGCAAAAGAAGGCCGCGACGCATTCAAAGAAAAACGTCAGCCGGACTTCGATCAGTTCCCTAAATTCCCATAAACTTTAACAAGTTAACATGATACGCGCGCTTTCAACATGAAAGTCAGCGCGTATTTTAATTAAAGGAGTAGCAATCATGAATCACTGGTTATATACACAAGCACAGAATCGCCCGCATCATATTGCTTTGAAGTCAGGTGAAACAGAGCTGACATTTCAGCAGCTCTATCGTCATGCGTCAATGGTCAGCCATCAGCTGTCGGCGCTTGAACTGCCGAAACGTATTGCTATTCAGCCGACCAACCAGTTATCAACGGTCATCATTATTCATGGTATTATACTGTCGGGTCGCGAAATGGCGAGCATCAACACGCATCTGACTGAACACGAAGTCAGCCGTCAGCTGTCTTCCATAGGAGTGGATGTGTTGATCACTGACAGCGATTATTCGACGATTCAGATCATCTCACCGGAATCACTGCTGCTAGATTCAGATGAAGCTGGAACTGACCGTCCTTTTGAACCGGATGACATCTTATCCATTATGTTCACGTCAGGAACGACGGGTGTACAAAAGGCAGTGCCTCAAACATTCAATAACCATTATGCCAGTGCTGAACGCTGCAAATGGTCGTTTCCCTACGAGGCGGCGTCCAGATGGCTCGTCTGTCTGCCGCTCTATCATGTTTCGGGACTGAGTATTATGCTGAGAAGTGTCATTGAAGGGTTTACAGTCATCTTGTTTGAGAAATTTGAAGCAGCAGCGGTATTAAAGAGTATTGAAGAAGAAGGCGTCACGCATATCTCGCTCGTACCACAGACACTCGACTGGCTGCTTGACGCAGGGCTTAAGCGCCATCAGCTGGAAGGACTGTTAATCGGCGGAGCGAAGATGGATGAACGGACACTTGATAAGAGCCTTGCGCTCAATCTTCCGGTCTATACATCATTCGGCATGACTGAAACATGTTCACAGTTCATTACAGCAACACCTGAAGATATGAAGCAGTATCCTAATAGTGTCGGCAGAGTGACAGGTGACATCAAAGTTGCAGCCCCGTTGAACGGAGCAGGGGAAATTCTGGTCAAAGGTGATAATGTCATGAATGGCTATTTGTATCCTGAGGAAGCTAACCAATCATCCTTTACAGATGGATTCTTTATGACAGGGGACATCGGACGGATTACAAATGGTTATTTGTATGTGCTGGACCGTAGACGCGACTTGATTATTTCAGGTGGTGAAAATATTTATCCGAGTGAGATTGAACAAGTCGTGCTGACAATCCCTGCTATCAGTGCGTGTGCGGTTGTAGCACTTGATGACGACAAATGGGGACAGCGGCCTGCACTTGTCTATGAAGCGGCAGAAGAAATGGATGACGAACTCGCAGTGCTGCTGGAAGCAAACATTGCGAAGTACAAGCGTCCGGTTCTTCTAAAGCGGACGGACCATATCGAACGGACCAGCAACGGCAAAATATCTAGACATCGTGTGAAGGAATGGCTGTTGAATGAGATTCAGTAATCTGAAGTTATATCGTTACAAAGCGCCTTTTCGTCAGCCGATTGAGACAGTGAAAATACAGATGAGTGAGCGGCACGTCTTAGTGATCTCACTTGAGATTGACGGTAAGACCTATTATGCGGAGAGCAACGCATTTTTGACGCCATGGTATCATACTGAAACTATTGGCACAGTAGCAGCAGCTGTCCAGACGATATTCAATGCTATAAAAGAAACGTCATTTGAAAGTTTTGAAGCACTTGGAAACGCATTGTATCAGTTTAAAGAAACGCCTCATGCGATAGCACTGTTTGATTATATCGGCTGGCAGTACTTCCACGACCGCCATCCGGTCACAGTGCCGTTAGGGTATACGATCCATCGAGATATTCCAGAGCACTTGACGAACCGGGTCAAAGTTAAATGGACCGATGATATCGTCACGACAGTGAGACAGCTCCGCATGCGCTATCCAGACATTGCTATCTGTATCGATGCAAACGGCAGTCTGACTGAAAGAGACATCCCTGTACTAGAAGCATGTCTCACATACCATATTGACTACATCGAAGAACCATTCAGTGATATTGCGCTCTATCACCGATACAGACAGCTGCCGCTTGCCATCGATGAATCTGCTGACAGTATAGAGAACATACTGAAATATACTGCAGCAGGCGTTGAGATCATCATCGCGAAATATTCAAGGCTTGGCGGTGCATATCCTGTATTGATGTTGAAAGAAGCAATGCCTGATAAGAGAATCATTATCGGCGGTATGTATGAATTCGGATTAAGTAAATATTTCACAGCAGCACTTGCTGAGGAGATGGGGACAATCCCTGACATCACACCGAAAGGCACTTATTTTATACAAGATTATGCAGACTGGGAGGAAACCATTTCAGCAGGTATGATGACGATGAGTTTTCCGCAAGTAGATGTGCAGCGGCTGGAACCGTATTGAAAGAAGATGGATTGCATATATAAAAAAAGGGAACTCATCACCGAGTTCCCTTTGTGCTAGCTTTCTTTTTCGGTGGCACCGGGTCGAAGCCGCCTTCATGGAAGGGGTGGCATTTACTGATGCGCGCTGCTGTCAGCATGCTTCCTTTCAGTGCCCCATGCGTTTCAATCGCTTCTATACCGTACTGTGAACATGTCGGATAGAAGCGGCATGCCGGCGGTGTCATAGGTGAAATATATCGGCGGTAAAACTGAATACATGAAATTAATAGCTGTTTCATTTCATTCCTCTATTCTGTCAGGTCAGTGACCTTTGTTTTGTTGAAATCGTAGTAATCTGTCGTCTGTTCCATCTTAATCATCACTGGGTCTTCGTCAATGGTCGCTGTGACCTCTACTTGGAAGGACAATGTTTTCGGATATACTTTGACAGGAGAGTACTGGATGCTGTAACTGCCGGATGTAACAGTTAAGTCTTTCAAGTCAGAGAGAGGTTCTATCTGGTTCATGCTTGATGATACAAGCCCGTATTCAAACAGCTCTTTCATGACTGCCCCAGTGCCTTTGTAATGAATGGCTTGTTCATCGATCGACACGTCGTCAGCTGATGGTTTAATGACGCCCTGGACGATGTGTTTCAAATTGAAAATATCGGCGATAGCCGCTTCGATGTACTTCGTATCCGCACGTCTTGCCTGATAAGTGAGGTATGATGGATCCGGATCGGCTCTTAGTACACCACCCTTAATATAAACACGGTAGCTGTGGACCGGATAGCGTGAATGGTTGCTATCCGCTTCCACTGCTGAATTGAATTCATCCAATGTATTCGTCTGACTTGTTGTTTTTTGAGTAAACTGTGTTGTGAACTTATTATATATAACCGTCGTTTTATTTTCACTTTCACTGCTCAGACTATCGATGGCTTTGATGGACTGCTGTAGTTGTTTCAGTGTTTCGTCCTTCGTCCTAGGGGCAGGTGTTTCTTTGCTACAACCGACTGTCATTAATGTTAGAATAATGATAATATAAATGATTTTCTTCATAATAACCTCATACGTTTTGATAGTATCATTTTATCATAGAGGGGTGAACGGGGATAGACTATGGAATTTATCGATGAACTAGGATATAGAGTGGTACTTAAGCAGGACAGACCGGTTCATGACCATGTGCTGATTATTGCGACATATGAAGGACAGCTTGTACTCACACATCACAAAGAGCGCGGTATCGAATTTCCGGGCGGTAAGCGGGAGGCTGATGAATCAACAGTGAACGCTGCCAGACGCGAATTATTTGAGGAGACAGGCGGCCGTACCGAGTCGCTCCGGTACATGACGACTTATACTGTCTATACTGATCCACCATTTTCAAAAGATGTTTTCACAGCAGAACTAAGCCATATGGAGCGACGGGAACATTACTACGAGACGTATGGTCCGGTACTGGTCGATGATATCCGCCGGATAACAGACCATCGCAGCAGACTGCTTGATGATGACTGCATCAATTATATAGTGAGAGAGGTGACGTCATGTGGCTGAAGGCAACACCCATTGCTGCATGGTATGGTGACAGACAACTGAATGAAGTGGATTACTATTCGGATGAATTCGTCGTATCAGCATTGATTCTAGATGCCGCAGAAGTGAAACGCATCGTTATTTATTTAAGAGGGGGTAAAGGAGGTGTCGGACAGGTGAGACCGGTCCGGCTGATGCAGTTTGCAGGACCTCACACACTGGTCGCTGCTCCTTATTACCGAGGCACAAGAAATGATAACGGCAAAGATGAATTTGGCGGGGCAGACTTGGAAGACGTGCGGGCACTCGTGCGTATATTGAAGACCCATTATCCTGATGTACCTGTACATCTCATTGGTTTTTCAAGAGGAGGTATACAAGGGCTGCTGACTTATCAGGAAGTCGGTGCCACTTCTTTTATTTGTCATAGTGGTGTCACTGACATTTATTTAATGTACGAAGAGCGGCAGGATCTGCGCGGCATGATGAAGCGATTGATCGGCAAACCTACTGTGGATAGAGCGGCATACGACAGACGAAACGGCTATCAGCACGTTACTTCGACAAGTCCACCCGTGATGATTATTCATGGCACAGACGATAAGCAGGTAGGACTACAGCATGCGTATACTTTAGCAGACCGGCTGAAACATCTGGGTGTTCCTTATGAGATGCATATCGTCGAAGGAGAGGAACATGTATTTACACCGCCGAATGAACGGAAGACACTTCGTAAAATAATAGAATGGATGACTGCTGTGGAATAATCGTATAGGATCGATCAAAAGGCCCTGATGAGTAGCTCATCAGGGCCTTTTGATCGATACCATATTTACTATTATTCGCCTTTGTAAGTGAATCCGCCTTGCGCTTCAATTTCAGCTGAGCGGTCTCCGAATTTTTTGAAGTTCTCTTTGAACATCACTGCAAGTTCTTTCGCTTTTTCGTCATAAGCTTCGTGAGACACCCATGCATCGCGCGGCATTAAAATATTGCTCGGGACACCTGGTACGTGGGAAGGGATGCTTAATCCAAACACTTCATCTGTCTTATATTCTACTTCTTTCAATGCACCGCTGATGGCACGACGGACCATTGAACGTGTATGGGTCAAGTTCATGCGTGAACCTACGCCGTATTCGCCGCCGGTCCAGCCAGTGTTAACGAGGTAGACATCGACATTATGTTTATCGATCAGTTCACCGAGCTTGTTCGCATAAACGGTCGCATGCATCGGTAGGAACGGTGAGCCGAAACATGTCGAGAATACCGGCTGCGGGCTTGTGACGCCGCGTTCAGTTCCAGCGAGTTTTGATGTAAATCCGCTTAAGAAATGGTACATTGCCTGGTCTTTATTTAATTTAGCGATAGGAGGAAGTACGCCGTATGCGTCTGCTGTCAGGAAGATGATGGTCTTCGCATGCCCTGCAATAGATGGCAGGATGATGTTATCGATATTTTCAATCGGGTAAGCGGCGCGTGTGTTTTCAGTCAATGATTTATCCTCGTAATCAGGGAAACCGGCCTCATCTACTTTGACGTTTTCTAAAATAGCGCCGTAACGGATGGCATCATAGATCTGTGGCTCTTTCTCACGCGTCAGATCGATTGTCTTCGCGTAGCATCCGCCTTCAATATTGAAGACTCCGTTGTCATTCCAGCCGTGTTCATCATCACCGATTAATTTGCGCTGTGGATCTGCTGATAACGTCGTTTTACCAGTACCTGATAGTCCAAAGAACAAGGCGACGTCTTTGTTTTCGCCGACGTTTGCTGAACAGTGCATGCTCATCACGTCATTATCTGGCAGGTAATAGTTCATCACACCGAAGATTCCTTTTTTCATTTCGCCGGCATATTCAGTTCCGCCGATCAATATGACTTTGTGTTTGAAGCTTGTGATGATGAATGTCTCGGATTTCGTTCCATCCACTTCGGGGTCAGCTTTGAAGTGCGGCGCTGAGATGATAGTGAAGTCAGGTGAGATGTTCAATCCTTCTTCAGTCGTTTCGGGACGGATGAACATCGTGCGGGCGAACAAGTTGTGCCATGCCATTTCGTTGATGACAGTCAGTTTCAGCTGAGTCGCAGCGTCGGCGCCGGCATACCCGTTAAAGACATAGACTTTGTCCTTTGTGTTTAAATAAGAAGTCACTTTGTCGAGAAGTTTCAAGAAGACGTCCTCTTCGATGGGCTGGTTGATGGCGTTCCAGTCAATTTTATCTTCAGTTTCAGCTTCTCTTACGATAAATTTATCTTTAGGCGAACGACCCGTATATTTTCCTGTTTCTGCTTTTACTGCTCCTGAGTCTGTAAGAACACCTTCACCATTATCCAGTATGTCCTGAATCAGCTGAGTGCGAGACAACTGTTTTTTAGTAGAAGGTTTTGCTAGTAATTGATCCAGATTTTCATTATACGTCGACGTATCGTTCATGTTATAATCCTCCAGTAATAGTTTCTGCAATGTAAGCAGTTTCATCAAATAGTATAACATAACAGACCCAATAGTCTATACTAATCGCGGCAGATTCTCAAGCAGTTTTTAAAGACAGAAAATTATGTATTTCTTAAATTTATTGACGTTTAACAAATAGTTTAGTATTATCTTACTTGCGGATTCTCTTATCCAGAGTGGTGGAGGGACATGGACCCTACGAAGCCCAGCAACCTTTTAAGTAAGGTGCCAAACCGTTTGCAGATTTCATCTGAACGATAAGAGTGAATGGACTTGTATTAATCGAGCCTTCTCTCTTAATTGTGGAGAAGGCTTTTCTTATGGATAAACCGTATAACTTTCATAGAAAAAGGAGATATTAAATTGGCAGATCGTAAACTATTTACTTCTGAATCAGTGACAGAAGGACATCCGGATAAAATTGCTGACCAGATTTCAGATGCGATTCTTGATGAAATCTTAAAAGGGGACCCTAAAGCACGTGTTGCATGCGAAACATCAGTGACCACTGGGATGGCACTCATTGCAGGCGAAATCACAACAACGACCTATGTCGATATTCCAAAAGTCGTGCGTGAAACAGTGAAAGAAATCGGTTATACGCGCGCTAAATATGGTTATGACTTCCAGACGATGGCTGTTCTGACTGCGATTGATGAGCAGTCTCCAGACATCGCACAAGGTGTTGACCGTGCGCTTGAAGACCGCGAAGAGCTGTCTGATTCTGACATTGAATCTATCGGTGCAGGTGACCAAGGGCTGATGTTCGGCTATGCATGTAATGAAACAGAGAGCTTAATGCCGCTGCCGATTTCATTGGCACACGAACTGGCACGTCGCTTAACAGAAGTGCGTAAGAACGGTACGCTTGACTACTTACGTCCGGACGGTAAGACACAAGTCACTGTTGAATATGATGAGAATAACGAGCCGAAACGTATCGATACAATCGTTATTTCTTCTCAGCACCATGAGAAAATTGAGCTGGAGCAGATTCAGACGGACATTAAAGAGCACGTCATTAAATCTGTTGTTCCCGCAGAACTGATCGATGACGAAACGAAATACTTCATCAACCCGACTGGACGTTTTGTTATCGGTGGACCTCAAGGGGATGCAGGCTTGACAGG
>CAACWR010000078.1_pt1 | contig 52796 bp, 43 predicted proteins | sample 2275701 | NCBI WGS metagenome assembly CAACWR01 (sample SAMEA5312467, study PRJEB27640) | indoor metagenome | biome: indoor environment; feature: uncontrolled; material: polymer concrete tiles wood | place: Germany | collected 2014-07-07
AATCATTTGAATATTGAACTTTTTGATTATGTGAACTGGTACAACAATATTAGACCGCACGGTGCTTTGAATGATATAACCCCAAAAGAATATAAAGAAATATTCTATAAAAACTGTCCAATATTATGTTGACAGACCAACTTTGTATCTTTCACTTGCTTCCTCTCCTTTTTTCAAACACACGCTCCTGTGTTTTCAGCTGTGTGTATTAAGTTTTTTACGGATTAGATACAGTATCAAGGGTAGGGGATGCAAGGACAGCTTGCTGAACGGAGTGATGCCTTGCATCTTCTGGCTAGTTGAACGGTCGGCTTGCCGGCCAGTGAAACTTTGATGCTATTCTAAGAAGTGAAAAAACTGCACACAGCGTCTTGAAAACACGGAGTGTTTTGAAAAATGTCTCTTAAAGCAATGGAATAGTCCTGAAAATAAAAACAACTGCGTAATGATCTACCTACGCAGTTGTTTTTACTTTCATATTCGATTGCTTCCATGCCTTATATGCTTTTTATCCCTTGTGTCCTGCGACCAGGTTCTTTCTCTGCAGCACTGAACCACTGGCCGTCAGACTGCTTGCTCTTAAGACTGTATCTTTACCGTATTTGCGTCTTATATCATCTAAATGATGGTCGATGATTTCACTCTTAATTTCTTTTGGGTCTTCAAATAAGTTCAGCTGTTTAATCTGATTAGAGACAAGCTTGGTGAATGAAATGCCGATTGTCCGATAGAGCCTATCATCTTCGAGACGGTCATAAAGATAATTCCACATCTCCTGGATAATCTGCAGCGTACTCATATAACCTGATGGATGGGTGAACTGTTTTCTGATTCCACCTGCATCTGCATATCCTACGGTCACAGAGACGGTTTTAGGATATTTATCCTGTTCTCTCACTCGAAAGAATACCTCATCTATCTGTTCTGAGAGGATGACTTTCAGTTCATTTTTTTGATAGTCTCTCATCAATATCTGTGATTTACCCAGGGACTTATCCTTGATCGAATATTTCTCGCTTATGAGACTTTCATCTGTTCCATTCGCATGAAGATGAAGATCAACACCAATGATACCAAAATCTCTTTTAAGATAAGGGACAGGATAGTGGGCAAGATCCCCGATCGTGAATATTCCCTTTTTATTGAGCTTTGCCTCTGTCCTACGATTGATTCCCCACATCTTTGATAGGGGAGAGACATCCCATAATTTTTCAGGGACATCATAGTAGTGCCATTCAGCAATACCTTGTTGTCTCTTCTTAGCTTCAAAATCCATCGATAGTTTAGCGAGTAGGGGATTCGGTCCAATCCCAATCGTATTTATGATACCTGTCGCACTCATAATTTCCTTCTGCAGCTGACTGGAAAACTCATATATACTGTCTGCGAAAAGGTGAAGAGAGGCAGTCATATCCATGAAAAATTCATCAATGCTGTATTGATGAAAATCTTCGGGTGCAACATACTGAAGTGCAATAGAAGATATTCGATTAGACACTTGAATATACCTCATCATGGAAGGATTGATAATGAAGATGTCATTTCTCATCGGAATCTCATAGAGTCGTGAACCTGTTTTGATACCTAAAGCTTTCAGTGGGGGAGTTGCCGCCAGTACAACAGATCCCTGACGTTTAGTATCAGCAACAACCGCAAGCTTGGTCTTCATCGGGTTCAATCCTTTAGATAAGCACGATACAGAGGCAAAAAAACTTTTTAAATCAACACAAATTATCCATCTTGAAGTACATTGACCGTAATCGTACATTTGACACCTCCTCAAATCATTTATAACATATAGAACATACGTTCTCAAATTATCCTTATATGCATATTAATACAAAAAAATAGTATCATATGCAAATTTATATTGTTATACAGAAATTTCTGAATTATTATGAAATGGTATTACAAATTAAGGAGGTATTTATGAATAAAGGAATTTTCACTAAAATATTTGTATGGTTAATGAGTTTCTCATTGGTATTGTCTTTAATGCCCTATGATCTTTTCATTGCTCATGCAGAAACAGGGGAAACAAAAGAAGACATAAAAAAAGAAACAAGCAATGAAGATGATCCAGTGTCAACTTCATCCAAAAATGAAACTGACAGTAATCTAGCAAAGAACACAATTGAAGAGGAAGATTTATTATCTCCAGATGACCTTCAACAAGAAAATATCAGTGTACAGAAAACTGATAAGGCTGGAGTTTATCAAGCCAATATTTTTGATAATCAGGTCATGAAAAAAGATGAAAAGGGCAAATGGGCAAAAATAGATCCATCTTTATCTTTAAAAGATGGTAAAATATCAACGAAAAATACTGATATCAATGTGAAATTCAACGATACTTTAAGTGATAATTCCTCTTTCATCAATTTAAATGAAGCCGATGAACAAATATCAGTCACGTTAAGGGGAATGGAATATGACAATAAAGTAAGAGCACCGAAAACGCGTAAATCAGATATCAAAGATAATACTATTTGGTATAAAGGCATTTTCCCAAATATTGATGTACGTCATGTCGTGCTTAATAACGAAGTCAAAGAAGATATTGTTTTGAATAATAATCAAAAAGGGCTGCAAGCCATTCAATACAAAATCAAAACAACAATGGAAGCCCATCCAACTACAGAAGGCACTGTTGAATTCACTAATAAAAAAGGTGAAGTCGCATTCACTATGCCTCGTCCTGAAATGTCTGATAGCAAGATAGACGAAAAAAGTGGACTTTCTACAAAATCCTATGATATCAAGTATGAAGTCTATAAGGAAAAAGACGGCTATCTTGTAAAGGTAGTACCTGACCAAAAATGGTTAGATGATAAGGAAAGACGCTATCCGGTGTATATCGATCCTAGTTTTGCCAAGGATGCTACGCTAGACACTTTTGTTTCAAGCGCATTGCCTACCAGCAATTTAAATCAGTTCTGGAACTCGACGCTAGGTGAATATGTCCTACGTATAGGTAAATATGATACAGCAACTGGTACTAACTATGCATTCCTCAAATTTCCTTCCATGACTCAACTCCTAGGAGCTAGTGTCAGTGCAGCGAAAATGCAGTCCTATGTCAAATGGAATTATAACGGTGCAACCCCGATGGATGTCTGGGCAGATAAAGCAAATGCTACGTGGTCTGAAACCGGCGTCACCTGGGATACGAAACCAACCAGCACTAACATCACTAAAGATGCTGCTGCAGTTAATGAGTGGCTCAGCTTCAATGTCCTCACATATGTCAAAGGTATTGCTACAGGTTCAAAAGATTACGGACTGAAACTGCACGCCAACGGGAACGGTATGACTTACTGGAAACAGTTGACTGCCTCCGAAAATGCTGCAAATAAATCTAAGATCTCTGTAACTTATAGCTATCCAAAGATGCAGGCGATCAAAACAGAACCTTCTATCATAACTGGCACTTCTACAGGTTCTATCACAGCTACATGGCCAGCAATCCAAGGCGCAAAGGGATACCGTCTTCAAATGTATGATGGCAAGGGTTGGCAGACGATTTATACCGGCACTTCAACGTCATTCTCTACAAAAGGTAAAGGCATCTGGCCGACGACAGCACAATATACAACTAAAGATACAACAACCCAAGGTATCAAATTTAGAGCAGGTGATGGAACTGATCTACCAATCGATCCATCTAGTTTCTATACAAAAAGCACAGGTGCAACAAGTACAGATAAGACCTTCCAATTCCGTGTGATTACCGATTACGCATTAGGTAGTGGAACGCCTTCTGATGTCGATCAACAATCTCTTGCTGAGCTGATTCCTGCGACACCTGCATTACCGTCTATTAAATCAGTTACATCTGATGCCAATGATAATGCAGAAATCAACATCAGCTGGCCGGGTGTTGCTGGTGCGACCAAATATAACGTTTTTCTTTATAATGGCAATGCCTATGAAAAGATTGATACAGTGACAGGAACATCATGGTCATCTAAGGACAAAAAAATATATCCTACTGCTGAACAGATGAAAAGTATTACAGCGACCTCAACTAACATATATCGTTTAAATAATGATGGGGTTCAACTTCCAGGTAATCCTCTTACGTTATTCAATCTTAACGGCACAAAAACAGCAAAAAATTACTCATTCCGAATTACAGCAGCATCGACAAAGGGAGAAAGTGCACAGTCTTCTACCTTAAAGGTATATGTCCCGACACAGAATGTCAGCGCCACTGTCGATGGATATCCTGATAATAGAAATGAGAATTCCGGCTTCCTTATGGCAAGTTGGAACAAAGTCCTAGGTGCTGACGGCTATGGCATATATCTATTCAATGGTAAGGACTATGAGCTTGTCGATGTCCTAGGAAAAGATGTGACAACATGGCATACAAGAGATAAAAAATTATGGCCTGTCTCCGGTCAATATCAGTTGAATAAAGATGGAGTCGTTGGCGGTGGAAGAGAACTACCGCTAGATCCTTCACCGACATATATCACAGCTGGTGGTGAAAATGATAAGAACTATAAGGTAAAGATTACATCGTTCCGAAATAAAGGTGCAGTCACTGATAAGATTATCAATAACTACTTCGGAGAAAGTGCTATTGATGATGCCGAAGAAAAACTTGTAGAGATCAAAGGAGACTCTTCTACTCTATTAGGAGATGAAGACTTCTATCCCACAATCGATACAGAATTGGGTTCATATAACACATTCAATAATAACCAGACTTTCACTGAAACTGACGGTAATTTACCAGGTAGAGGACCAGATGTCGATGCAGAAAGAACATTCAATTCGAAATCAAATAAAGTGGGTATGTTCGGATTAGGCTGGCAGAGTTCTTTTGAGCGCAAGCTCAGCGTAGGTGATTCAACAACTGTTCCAAAAGTTGCAAAGTATATAGAAGCAGACGGATCTGAACATCTATTCTTAAATAATAACGGCAAACTACTTCCTCCGACCGGGATAGACTATGACTTCCTAATTGAAGATACAAACTTCGTCATACAAGACGATGCAGGAGTCAGAGAAGTCTACAGTAAAGAAGGACTACTTGACCACATTGAATATGATGCCACCCAGGCAGATAAAAAGAATAGTATCAAGTTCAACTACAAGACAGATGATAATGAAGATAAACGACTCATCTCTATCTATAGTGCATCGGATGCTGGTGATAATGCCACTGCGTCTGAAAAAAATAGAATTACTTTTGAATATAATGCTCAGAACTTAGTTTCAAAGATGAGTTTAATCGGAAGCTCCAATGATAATACAGGGACGAGAGAATATACTTACCAGTATGACAAATATAAACGTCTAATCAGTGTCAAAACGCCAAGTGGTGATTATACCTATAGTTATAGAGAGAAATATGCCGTTGATGAGGCTGCAGGAGAAGTACAACCAACTGATGTATCATATCCAACAGAAATAGATGTCTACGGCATGCCTGACAATACTGAAGGAAGTCATCAGATTTCAGCAACTTACGATGATGATACTTTAAAATCAATCAAAGATGAGACAGGAATTACGACTAACTTTAACATCGACAAAGAAGATGACGGTTCAACAGCAACACTGACCGGTAGTGAGCGAACATCTGAAAAATATACATTTGATAAGGTAGGACATCTTACAGAAGAATTTGTTGATGCTGATAAAGATAAAACAACAAAATATGAATGGAAAGACCACCGTATTACAAAAACTATTAATCCTGATGGAACAGTCCAGGAGACAAGTTATTCTGACCGGCAGGCAGCTAATAGTACCGGTACTGAACTGGATGGACAAATCACTAAAGAAAAAGACTCCACATCCCAGACTACTTATGAATATGCAGCAAATAAAGATGACATCATTAAAACGACTGATACATTTGGTATCACTAATCAGGATGCCTTAAATAGCGATCGAGAAGCTATCACTGATTATTCAGCAGGAGATCAACTGACTGGATTCACTGAATATAATAAATATGGAAATCTGGCCCGAACATCTAAATCAGTCACGTCTGGGGCTAATTATGTGTTAGGCGGCGGATTCGATAATTCAGGTAACAAGTTCTCCAAAGGCACTTTGACTAATAATGGTGTACATGGTCAGTCGCTTAAACTGACAAGTGAAACTGCTACTCAGGATGTGACGATGAAAGCTGGAGATCCTTACAATATATCAGGTTCGTTTAAATTAACAGATACAGCTTCAGCTACGATAAATCTTGTATTTGTGGATTCAAGCGGAAAGGACATTTCTACGACAAAGATTTCTTCTCCTAAAGTCAAAGATAAATGGATCAGAAAGTATGAAGAAGTGGTTGCACCGACGGGAACCGTGAAAGGTCGAGTTGAGTTGACTGCTACTTCTGGAACAGTTTATTTCGATGAGATCCAACTGGAATCAGCAAAAGCTGGACATTCTACATCGATTTCACCGTTTAACTTCATCGACCAGGGTGGGTTCGACAGCACTAGCCGATGGACATTGACGAACGGGAAGACAGGGACAGATGGTTTTGAAAGCAGTGATGCATTGGTGCTTTCAGCGAATGGGTCTGCCTCTCAGACACTTAACGTCATTCAGTCTTCTGGAAAGGGACTTTATGTCACTGTACTCGCTAAAAATGCATCAAGTGATGATAAAATCAAAGTAACAGCAACAGATCGAGTCGGAACACAGACATCAAAAGAAAGTTCTTTCCAGACACTTGATCAAAATAAAGACTTGTGGCAGAGACAGACCGTTCAGCTCAATGCCAAAGATAAATCTACACTCGCTACCTTATCAGTCCAACTTGTTAATGGCTCAGGGGAAACAATATTTGATGGTGTACGTGTATCTGAAGGGATTTCAACTCAGGAAAGTCAGTATGACAAACAAAATAACCAGGTGACTGACTTAATCGGATATAGTAAAACTCCCGTTTCTAAAATATTTGATGGCTTCGGTAACATGCTGAGTACTAAACAAGGAACACATACAGTAACGAACAGTTATGATAATAATGATAACCTTACCAAGACAACAACTGAAAACGGTGCAATCATCAGTTATGAATACAATGCCAAAAACCAGCTGTCCGCACAACACTTTGAAGGACAAGACACAAAGTATAGCTATACAAACAACCGAATCACTTCAATTACAACTGCTGATGGTGAGAAAACCGAATACAGCTATAATCCCAATACGGGTAATCTCACGAAGATTCTTCTGCCATCTGGTAAATCAATTGTAAGTAAATTTGATGGTGAAGGTAATCTGACTGCTATCAATGATGGCACAGATGATCTTTTCACCTATACCTATGAAAAGACAGGTAATGTCAGCCAGATAAACGACAATAAAAATAACCTCAAAAAGACCTATGAATATGACAATAGCTATGATGGCATATTCACAAATGATACCAATGCAGGTAACGGCGCAGGTAGATTGCTGAAAACAACAGATTACTTCGGAGTTATACAATCCTACGAATACCTCACGGAAACAGATGGAATTAAGACTGACCTTCCATCTAGCATGACTTTCAATAACCTTAAATCTGTGTATCATTACGATAAAGTTAATCGCAATGATAAGATTGATTTCAATGGTTTAGGATGGACGTTCCGTCACTATGAAGATGGAAGAGTAGTTCAGACCAAGATGCCTGGTGGTGAAGCAACACGATCGATTGGCGATAATGATTTGACAGAAAGTATCACCTCAGATGCGACAAATGGTAATGTCATTGATGAACAGTATGAATATGACCAATACGATAATATCATCAAAAAAACATCTAAAGACAAAACGACAACTTATAAATATGATAATATGAACCAATTAATTGAGGAAAAAACCGATGATAAGATCACAACTTACAGCTACGACAAGCGTGGAAACAGAATTGAAAATGGCAGTATCAAAGCTACGTTTAACAGTATGAATCAACTCGTATCATATGATGGGAAAACTGTTTCATATGATAAGGATGGTAACCGTACTAGTGACGATAAGTATGATTATTCATGGAATAGTCTGGGCCAATTAGTAAAAGTAGTTAAGAAATCTGATAACGATACATGGAATTATCAGTATGATGAACTGGGTAGAAGAATTACTAAAACTCATAATAGTGAGAAAACAAATTACCACTATGACGGTGACAGCATATATCTTATTGGTGAAAGTCAAAACGGACAAATCATACGAACTTATATCCGTGATCAGAATGGAAAGTTACTTGCATTAAAAATCGGAGATAAAGTGTATAACTATCATACTAACTCACGCGGCGATGTCATTGGTCTTTCTGATCAAGATGGTAATATTCAAGCAACCTATGAATATGATAGTTGGGGCAATATTACAAAATCAGATGTTAAAGACACAGCATTAAAAAATCAACCCTTTAAATATGCATCCTACTTCTATGATGAAGAAACAAATCAATATTATTTAAATGCACGGTACTATAATCCACAAAATACATCATTTTTATCTATTGATCCAGATATTAATATTGAAAATACTGTAACAATGTCCAACGGCTACAACTATGCAAATAATAATCCTATATCATACACTGATATTAATGGAAGATTAGTGGCTAAAGGAGATGATGGTTCTTCTGGAGGTGGAACAAATAATGCAGGTGGTGGTGGATTTCCCCTAATCCTTAAATCTAATAAACCATTATCTTATATTGCCGCTTTAGGGAAACAACCTAATACATTAAAACATATTCTGGCTCCTAAACACAGATGGAATGAAATATCTTCTGGAAAATGGAGCGATGTGGAAAGGATTATGTCAGCAGTAATGAGGTATGGAAAAGAGTCTAGGTATCAAAAAACAGGCTTTAAAAAAGTATATACTAGATATGGTAGAACTGTTGTAGTAACTTACGCCAGAAAAAACGGAAGAATATATGTTGGAAATGGATGGGTGGTTCCAAAATGAATTCTATTAATATTCTTTTAAAGACTCTTCCAGACGGAATTCAAAGTCTGTTTCAAAGTAAAAATTATGATGATATTCTATTTTATTTTTTAGAGAATTCTATTGAAGAAATTGAATACGCATCTACGTTATCATTAATTGCATCAATTGCAGATACTAAAGAACTACATCATATGGCTGGTACTATTTATCATTTTCACTTTAACTGGATTAAAAATAGTTATTATCTCTCTTACTTTCATTATTGGAGAATATTAGAATTAGATAATTTTAATAACTTAGAAGAGTTAAAAGAATTTATTTCTATCATCGATGAACCTGACTATGACATGATAGAAGACAATAGTATAGATTTTGTCAGAGATAAAATTTATGCACTAACAAATAATAAAAATTAGTTAGCAACGGATTTACAAGGTATAAAACTTTTAATAATTTCTTAATTAAAAAAGATGATGCAATAATTGCATCATCTTTTTTAAAATTACATAATTCAAAAATTATATCAACAGGTATAACTTCCGATAAGATATCTTATGTAAACTAAAAATTTAAAATAAAAAAATATATAAATAAAACAGTAACATTAATAAAAGTATTTTTATTAATGTTACTGTTTGTAAAAATATCCTGAAATTCTATAGATCTCAAAATAAACCTATAGTGTATATTCTCGATAATATTTCTTAAAACTAGATATATCATTATTATCTTCATCAAAAAATAATGTTTCTATATTGAAAATAGTATTTTGTCCATACTTTTTGAATTTAATCTTATTTTGCTTAAAATCTAAAAGAGTATTGGTATCTGCTGTCGGATTTCCAGGTATAACTTTATTACCATATCTTTTTGCTTCTAGAATTTCTTTCTCTATAGTGCCCACATAATATTTAATAGTAACTTTATCGTTAAAATTATAAATTTTATCTTGTAGATTTATGTTAGATAAATTAAATACAGTTATAGCATGTATTGTTCCCTAATATAATTGATTAGAGATTTTAGAGATTTTACTATATGCATTTTTTTTCAATTTGAATCGTCTACACTTTGAATCGTCTACACTTAGTTGGACAATTTCTATGTGAATAGATATTGTTAATCTAAGAAAGTAGGCTTTCATTATTCTTTGCCATACTTCATGTAAGTATAGCCACGGAACTAACGGCTTCGGTGGTATTTGCTTTCTCCATCGCTGACTATACTAATGCCATCTTTTCGTTTATAATGAATTATTAAATATGAAATGAGTGATAATGATGGCAAATCTATTCAATCAGTATACTGACTTGAAAAAGAATCAGACGCCGTGGCCGACGAAAGATGCTGCGTCTAAAACTAATAACGAAAGTAAGTTTGATACAGCAAGAAAGAATACGAAGAAAGCTGCTGCAAAAGCGGCTGGAAAAGAACATAAGTCAGAAGTTCAATCAGATGATAGTACCCGTCGTTAATTCATAGTCCTACTAAAGTCACTGAGTATGATCATCAGCGACTTTTTTATTTTGGGATAATCAAGTAATAGATCATTGATTAAAATAATATATATCTAAAATTTCAGTAGGATATATCATTAATTTACTATTTAGAAGAATAGTTAAGATAACAAAAGTAACAGGTCCGTCTCACTCTGCACATTTCAGTTGATATCTTATCTTTTTAGTATATAATTTATATTATATATATTAATTATACTAGAAAGAGGTATTCTATTGAAAATTGAACTAGGGATTACATCATTCGGAGATAATAACGCGATTCATACACCGGACGGGATTCAGGAGAAGATTTCTGCTGATGAACGGATTAGAAATATCGTTGAAGAGATTAAACTGGCTGACGAAGTAGGTCTTGATATATATGGTTTAGGAGAACATCACCGTGCAGACTATGCTGTATCAGATCCTGTGACTGTACTTGCGGCTGCTGCGACTCAGACCAATCACATCCGGCTGTCTTCTGCTGTGACGGTATTGTCTTCTGATGACCCGGTCCGTGTGTATCAAAGGTTCGCGACGCTCGATGCGTTATCCAACGGCCGAGCAGAGATTATGGCGGGTCGCGGCTCGTTTATTGAGTCGTTTCCATTGTTCGGGTATGACCTCAATGATTACGAATTATTATATGAAGAAAAATTGAATCTATTGATGGAAATCAACGACCATGAGACCGTAAGCTGGTCTGGTTCTACGCGTCAGCCGATAGACAACAAAGGGATTTATCCGAGAGCAGTGCAAGAGAAGCTGCCGATATATCTCGCAACAGGTGGGACGCCTGAATCGTCTTACCGAGCGGGTGCACTTGGATTACCGATTACTTATGCCATCATTGGTGGCAGCCCGCTTCGTTTCCGTCAAAATATTGCGGTCTACAAAGCAGCTGCAGAGAGTAGTGGTGTCGATAAGAGTGCACTGAAGATTGCAACACATTCATGGGGTTACATCGCTGAAACAGATGAAGAAGCATTCCGTGAATATTATCCACCGACGGCTGCGAGTCATAACATTCTTGCGAAAGAACGCGGCTGGGCTCCTTATTCAGAGGAAGCTTATATGCATGAAATTGAACGCGGGGCGCTTTATGTCGGGGGGCCGGAACGTGTTGCACAAAAAATCATCGCGACTGTAGAAGGATTGGGACTAGACCGCTTCATGATTCATCTGCCGATGGGGTCAATGCCGCATCACAAAACGATGAAAGCCATTAAATTATACGGCGAGCAGGTCAAACCGATTGTAGATGATTACTTCCGTCAGAAATAATTTTTAAGTACACCTAAAGTATTAGGTGTATTTTTTTAAGGCTTCCCGCATAATGACATGTTAAAATGAAGAAAAAGGAGGAATGCAGGAGATGAGGATGATTCTATTGATCATAGGGACTATCAGCACTGTTCTCGGGTTTATCGGCGTTGTCATGCCGCTATTGCCGACCACGCCTTTTCTTCTGCTGGCTGCTTTGTGTTTTGCCAGAAGCTCCACCCGGTTTCATGACTGGCTTATTCAGACGAAGGCCTACCAGTCTTATGTGGAAGACTTCAGATTGTACCGCGGTTATACGATGCGAAAGAAAATAGAACTGTTGATCAGTGTCTACATCGTCGTCGGATTTTCAATCTACATGGTTGATCATTTATATGTGCGGATAGGGCTTTGTGTCATGCTGTTTCTACAGACAGTGGTGCTGCTTTTCTTTATCAAAACACTGCCGGCTTCTTCTTGAATCATGTTAAGGAAAGAAACCGTTCATAGAAAATATCGGATTGAGAGAACCATCCGAACGAATAATAAGCGCCGAATTCTCGGGCGCTTATTTTAGTTCAGAAATTGATTGATGGCTTGGGTATACTGTTTTGGCTCTTCATAATACATCATGGCATGTGAGACGTCATGAAATTTGATAAGTCTGCTGTCTTGATGATGGGAAGCATTATACAATGCTTCAGCCATGAACAGTGGTGTGACCTCATCACTATCTGATGATAAAACGAGCACAGGTATTGAAGATTGGCTGAGCCATGCTGCTGCATTCATCGATTTAATGGAAAATCCGTAGCGCCCTGTTGTATACAAATCACTTGCACGTTTCAGTAGTTCCGGTGAGACAGGAGAGGACTGCTCAATAAAGTCGAGTCCTTTGTCAATCATGTATTCAGGGTCACCGAGCGGAGAATCAAGAATAAGGTAGTCAATGTCACTATCGTCTCTTCCTGCGGCAATGGCCGCCGCTGCACCGCCATAAGACATTCCCCATAATATAAGCGCCTTATCGCTCTTTTCTGATATATAACGAACAGCATCAAGAACGTCATAGCTCTCTCGTACACCAAATGTATTCAACCTACTAGTGCTTGATCCGGCATTCGGCAGGTCAATAGCAAAAACGGCGTAACCCATATCAAGAAACAAGGCTGCCACTGGATAGACAGATTGCTTTGATCCGCCTAGACCATGTGCCATGACAACGGTTCCTTTAGAGCTGGTTTTCGGTGAGAATAAGTGACCGTCAAAGGTATGGTCATATTCAGAGGAGTTCAATGTCACTGTCCTATTGTCATAGCGGCTTAAAAATTCTTCCTTATCGAAGCCGACACTGTTCAGATAAGTCTGATCAGCTGCCACTGTCTGAGCTGGATCGGTCAGATGTGTATAGACACTGCTTACCCGGTAGCCGATGACAGTGACTGAAGAGATCATGAGAATAATGACGAGCGTCAAACATGTTATCACCCACCCTTTCCATTTCAGCGGTTTGTCCAAGTATCATTCCTCCTTCGCTGTCAAAATAAATCAATTCCTGTTATTTTTAAGATAACAGGATTAGGGTCGTTTTTCTAATGGGTTGCATGGCGGGTGATAACGTTTGAATTTCTGTCACATTTCTTTAACGGTTAAGATGTAAAGAAAAAACACTTTACAGACATTAAATATCCTGTTATAGTATGTACTTGAGATTAAGAAATGAAATGGAGAGATATTATTATGGCAGTTAAAATTCGTTTAACACGTATGGGTTCAAAAAGAAACCCGTTCTACCGTATCGTAGTTGCAGACGCTCGCGCGCCTCGTGACGGACGTATCATCGAAGCAATCGGAACTTACAATCCAGTTGCGAAACCAGCAGCAGAAATCAAAGTTGATGAAGAATTAGCTTTAAAATGGTTGGCTGATGGTGCAAAACCAACTGATACTGTACGTAACATTTTATCTACGCAAGGAATTATGGAGAAATTCCATAACTCTAAAATCGCGAAGTAATAATGGAAAAATTATTACAAACTATCATTGAACCACTCGTCGATTTTCCTGAAGAAATTCACATTTCAAAGGAAGAACATCCTAATAGTGTGACGTATTATTTGAGTGTACACCCTGATGATACAGGCAAGGTGATCGGCAGGCAGGGACGTATTGCGAAAGCGATTCGGACTCTGGCAGCCAATCGCAGCGAGAATGGCAAAAGAGTGTTTGTAGAAATTGATTAAGGGTGCCCGTGCGGTGCCCTTTTTTTAATAGGAGGTTATAGGATGAAAGTCAATGTCGGCAAAATCGTCAATATGCATGGCATCAAAGGGGAAGTCAAAGTATTATCACAATCAGATTTTACTGCTGAACGCTTTCAGCCGGGAAATGAACTGTTGATTCAGTCCGGCACGGAAGAAAATATAGTGAAGATCAAAACGTACCGCGTCCATAAGAACTTTCATCTGCTGCAGTTTGAGGGGCTTGAAAATATTAATTTAGTCGAGAAGTACAAAGGGGCAGATGTCTTCCAGGAGATTGAGCAGGTGGAGATTGAACTTGCTGAACATGAATACTACTATCATGATATTATCGGCTGCACGGTATTCAATGACGGTGAGCCCATCGGCCGCGTCACTGATATTATTGAAACAGGTGCCAACGATGTATGGGTCGTCAAAGGTAGTAAGGAACATTTGATCCCTTACATTGAAGATGTCGTAAAAACAGTGGATATCGACAACAAGACGATTGAAATCGAAGCGATGGACGGCTTGTTATCGTGAGAATTGATTATTTGACGCTGTTTCCTGAGATGTTTGACACATTGAACCATTCCATTATGAAGCGGTCTCAAGATAAAGGTATTGTTACGTTGAACACTGTGAATTTTCGGGATTATGCCTTTAATAAACACGCACAGGTGGATGACTATCCATACGGCGGCGGACAGGGGATGGTGCTGAAGCCGGAACCTATCTTCAATGCGATGAAGGCACTAGAGACGACCGAACAGACACGCGTCGTCCTCATGTGCCCGCAAGGCAGACCGTTCAATCAGCAGAAGGCAGAAGAACTGGCACAAGCAGAACATATCGTATTCATCTGCGGGCATTACGAAGGTTACGATGAACGCATTCGTACAGAACTGGTGACTGACGAGATTTCGCTGGGTGACTTCGTGCTGACCGGTGGTGAACTTGCTGCGATGACAATGACTGATGCGATTGTCAGACTGATTCCAGATGTCCTTGGCAACCAGGTGTCACATGAAGACGATTCATTTTCATCAGGACTGCTCGAACACCCGCACTATACTAGACCGTTCGACTACGAAGGGATGACGGTGCCGGACGTTCTGATGAGTGGAAATCATCAGCGCATCGAACAGTGGCGTCATGAACAGTCGCTGAAACGGACATGGGAACGCCGGCCGGATCTGCTGGAGGACTATCCGCTCACTGAAAAAGATCTCAAATTTTTAATGACATTAGGTTATGAAGAAAGTTAATATTATATGTTGATAGCCAATATATAATGTGGTATGATATTAAAAGTGTGAAAACACAACAATCACTATGGTCCGCTGAATTAAACGATTTAAGAACATAGGCAGAAGGAGAAGAAAATATGAATAACCAATTAATCGATGCAATTACTAAAGACCAATTGCGTACAGACCTACCATCATTCCGTCCTGGTGACACAGTACGTGTACACGTACGTATCGTAGAGGGAACTCGCGAACGTGTTCAGTTATACGAAGGTGTTGTTATCAAACGTCGTGGCGGCGGTATCTCTGAAACTTTCACGGTTCGTAAGATCTCTTACGGTGTGGGTGTAGAACGTACTTTCCCAGTACACACTCCAAAAATCGAGAAGTTAGAAGTATTACGTCGTGGTAAAGTACGTCGTGCGAAACTTTACTACTTACGCAGCCTTCGCGGTAAAGCGGCTCGTATTAAAGAAATTCGCTAATAAAAGCATATGGTGCAAAAGACAGCCCTTGTTAAATCAAGGGCTGTCTTTTTTGTTGAAAGATAAAGAACCAGCAGTGCTGGTTCTGTTAATTTTGATGAGTTTCGTCAAGCATCTGCTCAGGTTCAAGATAATCAATATCATTTCGCATGGACACTGCTTGCTGCTCATGTTTGAACCATTGTCTCAAGAACAGCTTTCTTGAAAACCATACAGCTAAGATCATTCCGATAATACTGATCAGCTGCATGACATGGAACCACGGCGGCGTATACTGGAGGCTGATTTCCTCTGCACTAGCGGGTACTTTGACCGCAGTCATCAAATAGTTACCTTCCATGACATCAGCTGATTTGCCATCTACTTTAGCACGCATCCCTGTCAAATAAGGAGTAGGTATGACAGCATAACCGCTGTCATGGTCATCCAGATTGACAATCAGCTTGTTTCTTTGCTGCTTCAGCTGGTGATTTGACGGTTCTGCGGCTGCACGCTCGAGTGTGCTGTAGTCCTCACCGTATATCCCGTTAATAGTCACACGGTATTGACCCTGCATCAGCTTTAATTGAATCGCACTATCCGCTTTGACTTTCATTGTAATTCTTGGATTGAATCGCCGGTAATCATCATCCAGCGGCTTTCTTGACTGATACATTTCATTGAACCAGACATAATGGTATTTACTTGGACTGAGCAGCTCAATACTAGCATCTATATAGAAGTCACGGTAGCGTTTCACCGTTTCAGTATCAAGCGTCATCGTCAGCCCGCCTTGATCCTGCTCAACGACTAGTTCCGTGCCGTTCATCGTCGCATGGTTATACTGAACATGTGCACGATCCAATAAGTTAGGTTGATGCGTCAGCTGAGATGTCGGCTGTACATCTTCCAGTACAACACCAGACAGCATGGCATGTTCACGGTCAATAGGAGTATGAAGGGCATCAGGTGAATATATTTCGTTGGTTACTCTGACGACGGGCAGCTTATTGCTGTTTTCGTACATCGTCAATGTATGGTCTCCATCTGTCTGCTGGTCTTTCACAGTGAAGCCATAAGGCAGCGTCGCAAGATTGGTAGTACGCAGAGAATGATTGACGTTGAATAACGCATACAGATTGGCACGTTCTCCGAGCTGGTAATAAATACTATTGCTATCAGTACTCATAGTGATATTCAATTCTTTGTCGTAAAACTGATAGATGTCTTTATCAAAAATACTTGAGTACAGCTTAATACCGTTAAAGTGCTGATACATCGGTGTATTGTGAGTGGCAGAAGTCTGCCAGTCAAGCCGTTCAGACGGGTATTCTTTTGTCACTGCTTCAATCATCTTCTGCTGGACATCACTGTTATAGTTATGTGACTGTATAAAGTCCATATTTCTGATGTTTGCGGGATGGAGTGTATCCATCTGCTCCGTGATATAGTCGTGAACAAAGAAGAAGTTACTGTATATGATGACTGCTGTCAGCAACACATAAGCAAGATTAGTTTGAAGACGCCTGACGACAAATAATAAAATGATAATGACAGGGATGAATACGAGCCACGTCAGCCACTTACCTGTCCCAATAATGGACAACGGATAAATCAAAGCGACTGGTATTAATGAAATCAACAGGTCTTTCTTAGTCAGAGTCATCACATGCTGCAAGTATACAGCAGAGACAGCTGCTGCTGAGAAGACGAGTAAATATACCCAGCGGCGCTGATCGATTGAAAATCCATTGAAGAAACTGTCAAACAGCGGTGATAATGAACCTGCTAAGAAAATGCATGAAATGACCGCAAACAATCTGAATGTATAATTCCGGTACAGCTTGAACGTAGTTAACGCCATCACAGTGAGCAGCGGGATGACGACATAATAACCATCATAGAACAGATTGTAATGAATGATAAAATCTATGAATGGCTTGATTGCAAGGGGGGGCAGTGTCCGGTCGTTCATCAAATAACTGGTTACACCCGTTGAAAAACCGACTGCTGCAATCATGAGTGCAATGACAGCCGCTGACACCAGCACATAGACTTTGGTCATAGTAGGGACGATATCAGTACGCTTTTGATAGATTATCCGGTAAAAGAAATAGAATGACACAAAGATAAATTCATAATAACTGAAGTAAAAATTAGAGTGCAGTGTGAGGGCAATGCCGACGATAAACAGCCCGATTTTCTTCTCATGGAAAAAACGTTCCATTCCTAAAATAGTGAGCGGTAAATAGAGCATGACATCACTGAAAAAGCTCCATGTGAACGTGAAGAAAAAATAGACTGTTGAATAACTGTACAGCATAGCTCCAGTCATACTGGCATAACGGTTAATCCCGAAGTAGCGCAGCATCCGATACATGACATAGATGATGGCAGTCAATTTGACGATGGAGACAGTCAGTTGATTCACCGCCCAGAAATCTACTGACTGTGTTTTCAGCGGTAAAAACAGATCTAGCACATAAACAATGATGAAATAAATATATGAGATAGGAGAAGTGGCATAATAATAGGCAAGACTTCTGAAAAAGTCACCACCGATACCAAATCCCATATCATAAAAAAAATTGAACTGTGAAAATTGTTCATACAAATACATCTGAAAGGGAATCATTTGAGCAAGCCCGTCCCCTTTACCAGTGAAAAGAGTGCCATCAGCAAAAAAACGATAGATAACAACACTATGTGACAGCAGTGACAATAGCAGACATATTAACAGTAATTTGACTGGAATTCTTTTAAGATACCTCATCATGTGCCTTCCTTTTGTTCAACCATTTGTCAGAATAGCTATAGACGATACTCAACAACAGAGAAATCAGCGACAGCAGTAGCATCCAGTAAAAATAAGGCGGCGTATACTTAAATGTGACTTCATGATTGTCGCTGGCTACTTTGACAGCACTCATCAAGTAATTGGCCCGCTCAACAGGCACACGTCTGCCGTCGACAGTTGCTGTTAAGCCGTCTCGATAGACAATCGGTGTCAGCAAGTAGCCGTCCTTAGGATTGTTCAGTGTGACAGTCATCTGATTCCCGTCTTCGCTGAAGAGGTGATTGTTACTGCCCGCTGCTTTTGTCAATGTGCTGTAGTCCTCACCGTATATCCCGTTGATCTTAAATCGATAAGTGCCGTGCGTCATTCCGACGAGGATTTTTCCGTTCTTCGGCTTGACGCGATAGAGCAGATTGTCTTGATGCGTCCGGTATTTACTTGTTCTGAACAGGCGGTTATTAGCATAGCCGTTCACGTTGATCTGGATATTGCTCTCATCAGAAATCAACGTGACGTCCATATCAATATAGAAGTCTTTATACTGCTTGACTGCCTCTTTCGGCAAAGTGACAACGATACCGCCGCTTGGTGGATCGACTTTCAGCTCACTATTTTCTTTCAGCCAGCTGGCACCGCTCGGAACGACCCGCGACTGACTGAGCAGATTGGCTGAAGCGGGCAGCTGATAATTAGTCGCTGTATCGTTTAAGACAATCCCCTCAAGCATCGCATGCTCACGGTCAATGGGTTCATTCAATGTCCCGGCCTGAGTAATATTATTAGTGATTCTGACTACAGGCATCATCAGCATATTCTCATAGATTTTGTAGCTTCCTTCTGTTTTAATCAGTTTAAAATTTTCAGGAATTTGTTTTTGATAATCTTTACGAACTAAAAAGCGCACATTGAAAAGAGATTCAAGATTGCTTCTTTCCTGAAAGGCTGCATAGCGGCTGATGGATTCTTCCTTTATATTGATCTTCAGCTGATTATAATAAAAATCAATGATATTTCCGTCGAATATACTGGAATATAGACTGACCCCGTTGAAGCTCTGATACATCGGTGTATTATCCTGCTCAAGCACCCGCCAGTCAATCCGTTCCCCGGGTTTCAGCTGTGTTCTTAAATCATCGATAATGTGCTGCTGTTGTGCGGAATTGTAGACACTTGACTCGATATAAGACATCTTCGCCCGGTCATTGATGCCGGGATTATAATTATCGTATATATTGTGATCTTTCACGACAACGAGGTCCAGACATACTACGGAGAGTATCAAACCGATATAAGCTGCCTGTTTCAGTGACTGCTCCTTTGCCAGTAATACTAGCAGCCCTAACAACGTAGTGACCGGCAAAAACCAGATCCAATCGACTTTTTTGTCGATATACATATAGCTGAGTATGACAATGATCAGTCCAGGTATTACCGAGTATATATAATTCTGCAGTGAAATGGTTTTAAAACGGGCGATATAAAGTGCGATCAGTCCGCTTGAGAAAAAGGTCAATAAATAATGCCAGCGTTTTTGAGGCGCTGAAAAACCATTGAACACTGAATCGATAAACGGCATGAAGCTTAAATAAATCAATGCGAGAGTCATTAAAGCGAACAGACGATAGAAATAATGTTTGTAGAATTTAAATGTCAGCAGTGACTGTATCGTGATGTATAAAACAATGACGAGATAATTGTCATAGAAAATATTGGCATGCTGATCCATCTTGCTGAATAGTTGAATCGGATCGTCAAAAGGGGCGCGGTCGTTCTGTAAGAACCCTTTGACCCCGTAGAAAAAACTGAACATGGAAATGCCGAGACCGAGCACGGACATGACAATGAATCCAGTCCACTGATGAAGACGCGATGTTTGATCGTCGGGTGCCCTGAAAATATGACGAATTAAAAAGTAAACAACGCCAAACAATACTTGATAATAAGAAAAATAGAAATTATTGATAAAAGTCAGAGCAGCGGCTGTAATGAATACCCCTTTTTTGCCTTGCTGGATATATCGTTCAATGCCGAGCAGCAGCATCGGAAGGAAGATGAAGACATCCGAAAAGAACGACCAGTACAATGTGAAGCGGAAATAAATAGCTGATGTCAAAAATAAAAATGCGCCGAGTATAGCAGATAAATGATTGACTTTGATATATCTTAAATAAGCGTAAGTGACATACATCGCTGCAGCTGACTTAGCGATAGAAATATAGAAGGCATTGACTGCCCAGAACTGAATCGTATCGGTTTTTAAATTCAAGAAGATATCAAGATATTTGACGCAGATGACATTGATGAAAAAGACAACAGAAGTAGAATAGTAATAGGCGAGGTCCGTATAAAAATCACCACCAAGACCAAAATCCATATCATAGAACCATTTTCCGGATGTTATTTTTTGATACAAATAAAGCTGCATCGGCAGCATTTGTTCAAGACCGTCATTAGGACCCGTAAAGATCGTGCCATCCTTAAGAAAACGATAGATATAGAAACTATGACCGATAACAGCTAATCCGATAAAAATCAGTACATTGAATAACTGGGGGGCGCATTTATATAATTTCATGAGGTCTCCTTAGTCAGTATTTTTTTTGACAGCCAGTAAGTGATGGGCACAGTAACAACGAGTGCAGGAAACGGCGCATATACAGCTTTGAGATTCAGGACGGTGACAAATAAATAGAGCAGGATACTTTGAAGCCCGACATTTACAATTTGTGTTAACGGAAACTGAAGTAAGGTTTGTAATGTCGGTTTCACTTGATAGACATAGTGACAGTTCAGCAAATAAGAGACAATGAATGCTGAAAGAAACGCTGCAATATGGCTGACCATATAGGGCAGACCGAAGTTCAGCAGCCCGACATAAACGATATAATAATTCAACGTATTGATAAGACCAACAATAACGAATCTGACAAAAGCATGTTTGATCATGTCTGATCCTCGTCTATATTAGTCTGCTCAATCAAATAATGAGGGCGCCTTTTAGTTTCGTAATATATCTTGCCGATGTATTCACCAATAATACCGAGGCTGAACAACTGGACGCCGCCTAGAAATAGTATAGCGGATATAATAGTGAAATAGCCCGGTTCATCAATACCAGACCGCATAATCTGAACAAGCGTCACTATGATATAAGCTAATGATAACGCAAGTGTAAACGCGCCAAAATAAAAACAGATGCGCAGTGGTTTATTGTTATAGCTTAAAATGCCGTCAATAGCATAGTCCAGTAATTTAAACAGTGAAAAGGACGACGTACCGTTTTCGCGTGCGACATTATCGAAACTGATCGTCTGCTTGGAAAACCCTACCCAGTCGAAAATGCCTTTAGAAAATCGATTGTATTCGTCCAGTGACAAAATGGCATCTATCACTGGTCGTGACAGCAGTCTGAAATCACCTTCACCGTCTGTCAGTTTAACATCGACTGCACGATTGATCAGTGAATAGTAGAGTGTCGTCGGGAGTCGGCGTACTAAGGATTCACCGGTTCTGTTCCGTCTGGCAACGACTTGATCATAGCCTGCTTGATATTCTCTGACAAAATCAGGGATGAGTTCAGGGGGGTGCTGCAGATCAGCATCCATGATGATGGCAGCATCGCCGCTTGCTGCTTCCAGGCCGGCAAGCATTGCTGATTCTTTGCCGAAATTCCGCGTAAACGATATGTACTTCACATGGTGGTCTTTTAGAGCGAGGTTTTCAATGACAAGAAGTGAATGATCGCGTGAGCCATCATTAACTAAAATTATTTCATAGCAATAGTCATTTTGTTCAGCTATTTTTATGATAGTATAGTAGAGTCGTTCAATATTTTTTTCTTCATTATATATTGGTACGATGAGTGAAAGTTTCATAATGACTCCTTATGACTCCGTGAATTTTAGATGAAACGAATAATTAATTATAGTACATTTTAAGTATAAATGATAATGAGAATATATAAAGAAAAGAGGTCGTTATATGACAATACAATGGTTCCCGGGACATATGGCCAAAGCAAGACGGGAAGTAACTGAACAACTCAAAATGGTCGACTGCGTGTTCGAACTTCTGGATGCACGTATTCCTTATTCATCGAGAAATCCAATGATTGATGAAGTCATTAAGGATAAGCCGAGAGTAGTGCTGCTGAACAAGATGGATATGGCTGATCCGCGCGAGACACAGAAATGGATGAGTCACTTTGAGAAACAGGGCATCTATCCGGTGATGCTCGATGCTAAAAATGGTAAAAATCTAGACAAAGTCGTCAAGGCAGCAGAACATGTCACAAAAGAAAAATTTGACCGTCTTGCTGCAAAAGGACTCCGTCCTCGTGCCATCAGAGCGATGATTGTCGGTATTCCAAACGTCGGAAAATCGACGCTTATTAATCGACTCGCCAAAAAGTCTATTGCTAAAACCGGAAATACGCCGGGCGTAACGAAAAAGCAGCAATGGATCAAAGTAGGGAAAGTACTGGAACTGCTCGACACACCAGGGATACTCTGGCCAAAATTTGAAGACCAGCTCGTTGGCAAAAAGCTGAGTTTGACAGGAGCCATTAAAGACAATATTGTCCATCTGGACGAAGTGGCTATCTACGGCCTGGAGTTTGTTCAGACGTATGATCTTGCCACACTGAATAAGCACTACAATATCGAAGTGACCGCGGATGCACCTTATATCGAATTATTTGATGCAATCGGCAAAAGTCGCGGCATGAAAAATAAAGGCGGCGAAGTGGATTACGAGTCTGTGATTGAATTGGTCATCAGAGAAATCAGAAATGCCAAGTTCGGACGCTACACGTTTGACCGAGTTGATGAGTTGAACCAGAATGCAGAGCTGTCCGATGAAGCTTAGTGACTTTAAAATATATCTATCAGAATTAACAGACGAATACGTTATCCGTGATATGTATAAGACAGAGGCACGGATAGGTGCCAAAAAATTGATCGGTCAACGACTGAAACAACTGGAACGCGACCGTTTGGAGCGGCTGAACTATCAGACAGCCAGTGCCTATGAAGATCAGTATGCCGGGCATATTATCTGTGGGATTGATGAAGTAGGGCGTGGACCGCTTGCTGGTCCGGTCGTTGCGTGTGCAGTGATACTTGAAGAAGGTCATTATTACCCAGGCTTGACGGATTCCAAAAAACTATCCCGAGAGAAACGTCAGGACATCGAGCAGCAGCTGCTGGAGTCTGTTCGTGATTATGCCATTGGTATGGCTTCAGTGGAAGAGATTGATGCCATCAACATATACGAAGCGAGTAAACTTGCGATGAGAAGAGCTGTTCAAGGTTTGTCAATTCAACCGACTGTGCTGCTGATTGATGCCATGAAGCTTGAGACAGGTCTTGTTGAAGAATCGATCATTAAAGGTGATGAGAAGAGTGTATCCATCGGAGCCGCGAGCATCATTGCGAAAGAATATCGTGACCGGTTGATGGCGTCATATGACAGAGAGTACAGCGGATATGATTTCAAAAACAATGCAGGTTATGGCACAAAGAAACATTTGGAAGGTCTCCGGAAACTCGGAATTACACCGATTCATCGTCAGACATTCGAACCGGTCAAGAGTATGATAATACACCATTAAAATCAGAATTTATCGCTCGATACGGTTTACAATAACGCTTTCATTTTCTATAATTGCTACGTAAGCAAAATTTAACCCGTATTTTAGGAGGATGGAAAATGAATATCCATGAGTATCAAGGAAAAGAAATTTTTCGCTCAATGGGTGTAGCTGTGCCAAACGGTTCAGTGGCTTATACACCTGAAGAAGCTGTCAAAGTAGCAAAAGAATTAAATCCTGGTGTCTATGTTGTTAAAGCACAGATTCATGCCGGGGGTCGCGGCAAAGCGGGCGGAGTTAAAATTGCTAAAAATCTTGATGAAGTGAAGGCATACGCGAAAGAGCTTCTTGGTAAAGTGCTGGTAACACACCAGACGGGTCCAGAAGGTAAAGAAGTAAAACGTTTACTTGTTGAAGAAGGCTGCGATATTAAAAAGGAATACTACTTAGGTTTCGTCCTTGACCGTGCGACTGACTCAGTCGTGTTAATGGGGTCAGAAGAAGGCGGTACTGAAATTGAGGAAGTTGCAGAAACAAACCCAGAAAAAATCTTCAAGGAAGTCATTGATCCTGTGACAGGCTTAATGCCGTACCAGGCAAGAAGACTTGCTTTCAATATCAATATTCCGAAAGAATCTGTAAACAAAGCAGTTAAAATCATGCTCGGTTTATATGATGTCTTCATCAAAAAAGATGCATCAATCATCGAAATCAATCCTCTTGTAACTACGGGTTCAGGTGACGTTCTGGCACTGGATGCAAAAATCAACTTCGATGCGAACGCATTATACCGTCACAAAGATATCGTTGAATTACGTGACCTTGAAGAAGAAGATCCAAAAGAAATCGAAGCGTCTAAATATGACCTTGCATACATTGCATTGGATGGCAACATCGGCTGTATGGTTAACGGGGCAGGTCTTGCGATGGCAACGATGGATACGATCAATCACTTCGGCGGTAATCCCGCGAACTTCCTGGATGTAGGGGGCGGCGCAACGAAAGAGAAAGTAACAGAAGCTTTCAAAATCATTTTAGGTGATGAAAAAGTAGAAGGTATTTTCGTCAACATTTTCGGCGGTATCATGAAATGTGATGTCATTGCTGAAGGTGTCGTTGCAGCAGCGAAAGAATTAGAACTGACAATTCCGCTGGTTGTTCGTCTTGAAGGTACGAACGTCGATCAAGGTAAAGAAATTCTTAGCAATTCCGGTTTAGCGATTACACCTGCAGGGACAATGGCTGAAGGCGCTCAAAAAATCGTTGAATTAGTAAAAGAAGCTAAATAGGAAGCGGGGAGAAATTTGTGGGAGTATTTATTGATAAAAATACGAAAGTATTAGTACAAGGGATTACTGGCGCAACTGCGCTTTTCCATACAAAACAAATGCTTGAATACGGTACACAGATCGTTGCAGGAGTGACTCCTGGTAAAGGCGGCATGGAAGTTGAAGGCGTACCTGTCTTCAATACGGTTGAAGAAGCAGTGGAAGCAACAGGTGCAACTGTATCTGTTATCTATGTGCCGGCACCATTTGCAGCAGATGCGATTGTAGAATGTGTCGATGCAGAACTTGAGCTTGCTATTTGTATCACTGAACATATTCCGGTTCTTGACATGGTCAAGGTGAAACGTTATATGAAAGGCAAATCTACACGCTTAGTCGGTCCTAACTGTCCAGGTGTGATTACTGCTGATGAATGTAAGATCGGTATTATGCCGGGCTATATTCACAAAAAAGGTCATGTCGGCGTTGTATCACGTTCTGGAACACTGACTTATGAAGCGGTTCACCAGTTGACACAATTAGGTATCGGTCAGACAACAGCAGTAGGTATCGGTGGCGACCCAGTCAACGGTACTGACTTCATCGACTGCTTAGAAGCATTCAATAACGATCCTGAAACACTCGCGGTCGTCATGATTGGTGAAATCGGTGGTACTGCAGAAGAAGAAGCAGCAGAATGGGTGAAAGCGAACATGACAAAACCTGTTGTCGGCTTCATCGGTGGACAAACAGCACCTCCTGGAAAACGTATGGGCCATGCAGGTGCCATCATTTCAGGCGGTAAAGGAACAGCTTCAGAAAAAATTAAAGCAATGAATGCAGCAGGCATTAAGACAGCTGCCACTCCATCAGACATTGGTTCTACATTAGTAGAACGCATCAAAGAAGAAGATGGTCTTTACGAAAAATGTCTGACAGTGACACAATAATTTCAGGAAAAGACTTCTCATAGCACTTTTCATCGCAGACACTTGTTATGTCAGCGATGAAAAGTTTTTTTATGTACCAAATTTTAGTGGACAGTTGATAAAACAGCGACTATTTTTTTCGATTTCAATGGATAATTTACTATTCTTATCGACGAATTTACACTTTCTCAACTTATCGGTCTTATGATAAGAATGAGGTGATAAATATGATGGAACAAGATATGATCTTAAAATTAATCTATGCCGGATTTACAACCGGTCAGCTCCACAGATTTAAAGAGCGATTCGGTTGTTTTAATTATATTCAGTTAAAATATGAAATGCTGCTGTCAGAATTTGCAGATGCCAAAATGCATGCTAAGCTCAGTCGTATGAATTTGCTGGATGCCGGTCAGATCAGAGAGGATTTACAGCGGAAAGGAATTGTTCCGCTCTTCTATAGTGATCCTGGATATCCACAGCTGCTGCTAGAACTCTATGATTATCCTTTACTGCTGTTCTGCAAAGGTCATCTAAACTATTTGACTGAACCTCATTGCCTTGCAGTCGTCGGAGGAAGAGAGCGTACGTCGTATACGAGGACAGTGCTGGATCAGTTTATACCTGAGCTGGTCCGGCACCAAGTTGTCATCGTCAGTGGACTCGCTAAAGGAACAGACTCCGATGCTCACATTCTCGCCGTTCATCACCACGGGAAAACTATTGGAGTGCTTGGATTTGGTCATGACTTTCATTATCCGGAGGAGACGCGGCTGCTCAGGAAATATATGGAGCAGCATCAACTGGTCATCAGTGAATATCCGCCGCACATCACATCACGCGCATGGCAGTTTCCTGAACGCAACCGGATTATCAGTGGACTCTGCAGAGGGACTTTCATAACGGAGGCGAAGAAACGGAGCGGCAGCCTGATCACATGCGATCAGGCGCTCGATCAGAATAGAAACGTCTACTGCCTTCCAGGGCCGATAACAAGCGTCTATTCAGAAGGTTGTAATTTAAGAATTTCAGAAGGTGCAAAGCCTTGTCTGTCGGTCGTCGACATACTAGAAGATTATCAGTCTTAGAGCAGTTATAACATTTAATAATTGACAACTATTTGTAAGTACCGTTATCATTTACACTTGAATAACGAAACAGTCATAAGCAAAGGGGAGATACAATTGGCAGAGAATCTTGTCATTGTTGAATCGCCTGCAAAAGCAAAAACCATTGAAAAATATTTGGGAAAAAAATATAAGGTCATTGCCTCTATGGGACATGTTCGGGATTTACCGCGCAGTCAGATGGGCATTGACGTTGAAAATGATTTTGAGCCAAGATATATTACAATTCGCGGAAAAGGGCCTGTTGTTCAGGAACTGAAAAAACATGCTAAAAAAGCAAAGCATGTTTACCTGGCAAGTGACCCGGACCGCGAAGGTGAAGCGATTGCCTGGCATTTAGCACATTTACTGGATATCGATGAAAACGCAAAGTCACGTGTTGTATTTAATGAAATTACGAAAGACGCAGTCAAAGAAAGTTTTAAGTCGCCGCGTGCCATTCAACACGAGCTGGTGGATGCACAGCAGGCAAGACGAGCATTAGACCGCCTTGTAGGCTATAACATTTCGCCTGTACTATGGAAGAAAGTCAAAAAAGGTCTGTCAGCCGGTCGCGTACAATCTGTCGCACTGAAGCTGATTATTGACCGTGAAGAAGAAATCAGTGCGTTTAAGCCTGAAGAATACTGGACTATTGATGGTCAGTTTGAACATCAAGGTGTGACGTTCAAAGCGAAGTTTCTACACGAAAACAATAAGCCGACAAAACTTCATAACGAACAGGATGTCAAAGCGATTGTCAAGCAGTTGTCTTCTGATCAGTTTAATGTGACAGACGTCACTAAAAAAGAGAAGCTGAGAAATCCTGCGAATCCATTTACGACATCCAGTCTGCAGCAGGAAGCAGCGCGCAAGCTGAACTTTAAAGCTCGCAAAACGATGATGCTTGCGCAACAGCTGTACGAAGGTATCGATTTGAAGAAACAAGGAACAGTGGGTCTGATTACTTACATGAGAACAGACTCCACCCGAATTTCTGATACGGCAAAAACTGAAGCAGCAGGTTACATCAAAGAAAAGTTCGGTGAGCAGTACTTGTCAAAACGAAAGTCAGCAGGACAGAAAGCTGGAGCACAGGATGCCCATGAAGCCATTCGTCCAACGTCTGCACTTCGGACACCGACAGAGATGAAAGCTTACTTATCAAGAGACCAGTTAAGATTGTACAAGTTAATCTGGGAGCGCTTTATGGCAAGTCAAATGGCAGCAGCAGTGATTGATACAGTCGCAGTGGATTTAGTGCAAGGACCTATTAAATTCAGAGCGAACGGTCAGACGATTAAATTTAAAGGATTTATGAGTGTCTATGTAGAAGGTCAAGATGACGCCGAAGAAGAAGGCGAGAACAGACTGCCGGAACTAACAGTCGGCGATCAGGTCAAAGCAGTTAACATCGATGAAAATCAGCATTTCACTCAACCGCCGCCCCGCTATACAGAAGCGAGACTTGTAAAGACGCTTGAGGAAAAAGGAATCGGTCGGCCATCTACTTATGCGCCGACGATTGATACTATTACGAAACGGAATTACGTCAAAATCGATCAGAAGAAATTTTTCCCGACCGAACTGGGTATCATCGTCAATGAATCAGTGAAAGAATATTTTCCTGAAATTATTGATGTTGATTTTACAGCCAATATGGAAGCACTGCTTGATAGAGTGGCTAACGGGGAGATCTCCTGGAAGAAAGTCATTGAAACATTCTATGGTGATTTCAAGCTGCATGTCGACCGGGCAGAAGCTGAGATGGAAAAGATTGAAATCAAAGATGAACCGGCAGGAGAAGATTGTGAGAAATGTGGATCGCCGATGGTCATTAAAATGGGCCGCTACGGGAAATTCATGGCGTGCTCCAATTTTCCTGACTGTCGTAATACGAAAGCAATTGTCAAATCTATCGGTGTCCCATGTCCGAAATGTAAAGACGGTGAAGTGGTAGAACGTAAGTCTAAAAAGAATAGAATCTTCTATGGCTGTACGAACTTTCCGGAATGTGATTTCATTTCATGGGATAAACCTGTCGCACGCCAATGTCCGAAATGTGATACACAGCTTGTAGAACGCAAAAAAGGTAAGACGATGCAGGTCGCTTGTCCTAATTGTGAATATGAGGAAAAAGCACAATAATCAATAGGCCCTTCAGGAAATTTCCCTGGAGGGTTTCATTATGTCGTCATCAATTTGACTTCATAGGATTTAAAGGTTTATTTAATTGTCAGAATATATTACAATCATTGAGGATACAAGGAGGAATTACAATGTCTAAAATTAATGTGATTGGTGCCGGGCTGGCTGGTTCAGAGGCAGCTTATCAACTTGCAAAGCGTGGTATCAAAGTCGATTTATATGAAATGCGTCCGGTGAAGCAAACACCTGCCCACCATACGGATAAGTTTGCAGAGCTTGTCTGCTCGAATTCATTGCGTGGTAATGCGCTGACGAATGGTGTCGGTGTCCTGAAAGAAGAGATGCGTCGTCTTGATTCATTGATCATCAAGGCTGCAGACAGTGCAAGCGTTCCTGCTGGAGGTGCTTTAGCAGTTGACCGTCATGAGTTCAGCGGCTATATTACGGATACTTTGAGAAATCACGAGAATATTACGGTGATCAACGAAGAAATCAATGAAGTCCCTGACGGTCCTACCATTATAGCGACAGGACCGCTGACAACTGAACATCTATCTAAGAGCATCCAGGAGATGACAGGTCAGAGTCATTTGTACTTCTATGATGCAGCAGCCCCTATCGTTGAAAAAGAATCCATCGATATGGACAAAGTGTATTTGAAGTCACGTTATGACAAAGGTGAAGCCGCTTATTTAAATTGTCCGATGACGGAAGAAGAGTTCGATCGTTTTTATGAGGCATTACTGGCAGCAGATGTCGTCCCGTTAAAAGAATTTGAGAAAGAAATTTACTTTGAAGGCTGTATGCCGTTTGAAGAGATGGCACGTCGCGGTAAGAAAACATTATTGTTCGGCCCGATGAAACCAGTAGGGCTGGAGGATCCAAAAACCGGAAAACGGCCGTATGCTGTCGTTCAGCTGCGCCAAGATGATGCAGCAGGTACATTATATAATATCGTCGGCTTCCAGACACATCTGAAGTGGGGCGCGCAAAAAGAAGTACTGCAGCTCATTCCTGGCCTGGAAAATGTGGATATTGTCAGATACGGTGTCATGCACCGCAATACTTTCATCAACTCTCCGACGAATCTTGAACAGACCTATCAGTTCAAAGGGAAGGAAGATTTGTTCCTGGCGGGACAGATGACCGGAGTTGAAGGCTACGTTGAAAGTGCAGCGAGCGGTTTGATTGCAGGAATTAACGCGGCAAAACTATTATCAGGGGTGAAGCCTATTACATTCCCTGAGAAAACAATGATCGGTGCAATGGCTTATTACATTACGCATACCAATAGTAAGAACTTCCAGCCGATGAATGCGAATTTCGGTTTATTACCACCGCTCGACAGCCGTATTAAAGATAAAAAAGAACGATACGAGGCTCTTGCTGCTCGTGCACTTGAGAGTCTTGAACAATTTAAAGTGACGTTATAGTTTTGATTGTTAAAGAAATTTGAATTGTGATACAATTCAGATAACTGGAGGTGGCGTAGTGGAAAGTCAATTAAACGCGTTCGCTGATTACTTAAAGAACGAAAAGAATTTTTCTGTCCATACGCTTATCGCATATGACCATGATGTCCGATCATTTATAGACTATCTAAACCGTGAAGGATTGAATCTTGAAACGTTCAGCTATCAACATGCGCGGGGTTATTTAGTCTATTTATATGAACAAAAACTGACACGGTCGTCTGTATCCCGTAAAATATCCAGCTTAAAAACGTTCTATCGATTCATCCAGTTGGATAAAGAGGCAGTTAATCCATTTGATGCACTGGTTCACCCTAAAAAGGAGCAGTACTTACCTTCCTTTTTCTATGAAGAGGAAATGACACAGCTGTTTGCAGAGATAGATCAAGGTAAGCCGCTTCATAAGCGTGACCAGCTCATTATGGAACTGCTCTATGCCACTGGAATACGGGTGTCAGAACTTGTTAACCTGAAACTGACTGATATCGATGAAGAGTTGATGATGATAAAAGTACTTGGAAAAGGCAGCAAAGAGCGTATGGTTCCTTTCGGCACATTCGCCTTAAAAAGTTTACGGGATTATTTTCCGGTGAGGCAGCAGCTTGCGCATGACCATGATTTCCTGTTCGTCAATCATCTAGGAGAGCCGCTGACAGCAAGAGGCGTCAGATATATTCTTGATCAGATCATCAAACGCGCCGGTAATGTGTCTGAGATACATCCACACAAAATGCGTCATACATTTGCCACCCATCTATTGAACGAAGGTGCAGATCTCAGAACGGTACAGGATCTACTAGGGCACGTGAACTTATCGACAACAGGACGTTACACGCATGTAACGAAAGAACATCTTAGACAAACTTATTTGAATGCACATCCACGTGCATAAAGGAGAGAATCATTTTGGCAATGCATGCAACAACTATTTTTGCGATTAAACATAACGGACAGTCTGCGATGAGCGGTGATGGACAAGTGACATTAGGTGAACAAGTCATCATGAAAGCAACAGCAAAGAAAGTAAGACGCCTGTTTGATAATCAAGTCGTCGCCGGGTTTGCCGGCAGCGTTGCAGATGCGTTCACACTATTTGAAAAGTTCGAAGCAAAACTGTATGAATACGACGGTAATTTATCGCGAGCTGCAGTTGAACTTGCTAAAGAATGGCGCGGTGATAAAATGTTGAGACAGCTGGAAGCCATGCTGATTGTGATGAATGACAAAGAGCTGCTGCTTGTCAGTGGTACAGGAGAGGTCATTCAACCAGATGACGATATTATTGCTATCGGGTCAGGCGGTAACTATGCTCTCAGTGCCGGTCGCGCCTTGAAGAAGCATGCGCCCCAACTCACGGCAAGGGAAATAGCAGAAGCAAGTCTTGAGACCGCTGCAGACATCTGTGTCTTTACAAATCACAATATTATTGTTGAAGAATTATAAGGAGGCATCATGAACAATCAAATGAAAATGACGCCGAAAGAAATTGTCAATGAACTCAACCAGCATATTATCGGTCAGGAAGAAGCGAAGAAAAAAGTGGCAATCAGCCTTCGTAACCGGTACCGGCGCTCACTGCTGGACGCTCATCTGCAACAGGAAATCATCCCGAAGAATATACTGATGATTGGACCGACTGGTGTCGGGAAGACAGAGATTGCGAGACGGATGGCAAAGCTTGTCGGCGCGCCGTTTGTCAAAGTGGAGGCGACAAAGTATACAGAAGTTGGATACGTCGGTCGCGATGTCGAAAGTATGATCCGCGACCTGGTGGAGAATGGTGTCCGGTTGATTCAAGCGGAGAAAAAGAAAGAAGTTCTCGCAGAAGCGGAGAAACGAGCAGAAGAAAGACTTGTGAAGCTGCTGGTGCCAGCCATGAAAAAGAAACAGCAGGCACAAAATAATCCGTTTGAATCGCTGTTCGGCGGGCAATTTCCGTTTGCTGAACAAAGTGATGCAGAAGAAGTGACGGCAGAGATCAGTTCTAAACGCCGTGATATCCGTATGAAGTTGTCAGCACACCAACTTGAACAAGAGGAAGTTGTCATCAAAGTGGAGCAGGAACAACCGATGCTTATGCCCGGTATGGACAATCATATGCAGGACATGCTGAGCCAGATGATGCCTAAAAAGAAAATTGAACGCCGATTAACAGTCGCCAAAGCACGACCTATTCTCATTGATGAAGAAGCATCAAAACTGATCGATCAAGTGTCAGTCAATCAGGAAGCCGTACAATTGACTGAACAGATGGGAATCGTATTTATCGATGAAATCGATAAAATTGCCGGTTCATCCAATAGTGGCCAGGATGTTTCCCGTCAAGGCGTACAGCGAGATATACTGCCGATTGTCGAAGGAAGTGTCGTCCAGACTAAATACGGCGCAGTGAACACCGAGCATATTCTCTTCATTGGTGCAGGTGCTTTCCATGTGTCAAAACCGAGTGATTTAATTCCGGAGCTGCAAGGACGTTTTCCGATTAGAGTGGAGCTGGATAAATTGACGGTCGAAGATTTTGAGAAGATTCTTCGTGAGCCGAAACAGTCGCTGTTAAAACAATACGAAAGTCTGCTCGCTACAGAAGATGTGGCGATCAATTTCACAGATGATGCGATTACAAGGCTTGCTGAGATTGCTTATGAAGTCAATCAGGAGACTGATAATATCGGCGCAAGACGCCTTCATACAGTCATTGACAAAATGCTTGAAGACCTTTCATATGAAGCATCTGAAATGCCTCATGCGCGTGTGGATATTACGAAGCAATACGTCGAATCAAAACTAGGTTCGATTTCGAAAAATAAAAACTTAAGTGAATTTATCTTATAAAAAGGAGAATTAAAATGAACTTATTAACGAGAACACGTGAGATCAACAAATTATTACAGGAACATAAAGGGCTTGCTGTTGACTTTAAGGAAATGGCGGACCATCTGGGCAGCGTGATGCAGTCAAATGTTTTTATCCTCTCAAGAAAAGGGAAGATTTTGGGGTTTGGGGTCAATGAACTGCTGAAGAATGAACGTCTCATTAAAATGCTGGAAGATAGGCAGCTACCGATGGAATACACAGACTGGCTGCTTGATGTCGAAGAAACAGTATCTGACATTCCGTTATCCAATCGATTGACTGTGTTCCCAACTGAAAATGATGAGTTGTTTAAAGACAGTCAGACAACCATCATCCCGATTAAAGGGGGCGGTGAGCGACTTGGGACGCTTGTACTAGGTCGTATCGACAAAAACTATGATGATAACGATCTTGTATTAGGGGAGTACGCAGCCACAGTTGTCGGAATGGAAATTCTGCGTGAAAAACATACAGAAATAGAACAGATTGCCCGCGATAAAGCAGCCATTACGATGGCTATCAACTCTTTATCTTATTCTGAAAAAGAAGCGATTGAACATATTTTTGAAGAATTGAATGCGACAGAAGGACTGCTCGTTGCTTCTAAAGTAGCAGACCGTGTAGGAATTACGCGTTCAGTCATTGTCAATGCGCTTCGTAAATTAGAAAGTGCCGGAGTGATCGAATCCCGTTCATTAGGTATGAAAGGAACGTTCATTAAAATTAAAAAAGAACAGTTCCTGGATGAGCTCGCTAACAGTCATTAATTTGCAGCTTAAAAAACTTGTTTTAGCGGGAACAGTATGTTATATTAATAGACGGCTTTCAAAAAGCTAATTCACACATTACAGATAAGTATTTTGATTGGTGCAGCTTAAGTTGTTGTCAAAATTGCCTGTAATGGCGGAATAAACCACTAGGAGGAAAATTAAAATGGCAGTTATCTCAATGAAACAATTGTTAGAAGCTGGTGTTCACTTCGGTCATCAAACACGCCGCTGGAACCCAAAAATGAAGAAATATATCTTCACTGAAAGAAATGGTATTTACATCATCGACCTTCAAAAAACAGTGAAGAAAGTTGAAGAAGCGTACAACTTCATGAAATCTGTTGCTGAAGAAGGCGGTACTGTATTATTCGTCGGTACTAAAAAACAAGCGCAGGAAGCAATCAAAGAAGAAGCAGAACGCTCAGGTCAATTCTACATCAACCAACGTTGGTTAGGTGGAACATTGACTAACTACAAAACAATCAACAAACGTGTGAAACGTATTGCTGAAATCGAAAAAATGGAAGCGGACGGTACTTTTGACGTTCTTCCTAAAAAAGAAGTTGTAGAACTTAAAAAAGAATACGATCGTCTGATCAAATTCTTAGGCGGTATTCGCGATATGAAATCTATGCCATCTGCAATCTTTGTTGTTGACCCACGTAAAGAACGTAATGCAATCGCTGAAGCGAAAAAATTACACATTCCTATCGTAGGAATCGTCGACACTAACTGTGATCCAGACGAAATCGACTATGTTATCCCTGCAAACGACGATGCAATTCGTGCCGTTAAATTATTAACTGGTAAAATGGCTGACGCTATCTTAGAAGCGAAACAAGGCGTTTCTGATGAAGAAGTTGCTGCAGAGCAGAACATTGATTTAACAGAAGCTCCAGCTGCTGAAACAACTGAAGAAACAACTGAAGCTTAATTATAAACAACCAGGTGATAAGTTGAATGTCTTATCACCTTTTTTTAAAAAGAATTTATTAAAATAATCGCCTTTTATCCTGCAATCTTGTATGATTAAAGCGTGGATACATCACTATAATCTGGAGGAATTTATTCATGGCTATTTCAGCACAATTAGTAAAACAATTACGTGAAAGAACTGGTGCAGGTATGATGGACTGCAAAAAAGCATTGACTGAAACTGATGGTGACATCGATGCAGCAGTAGACTACCTTCGTGAAAAAGGTATCGCAAAAGCAGCTAAAAAAGCAGACCGTATCGCAGCAGAAGGAACAACTTATGTTGCTTCTAAAGGTAATGATGCTGTTCTTCTTGAATTAAACTCTGAAACTGATTTCGTTGCCCGTAACGAAGGGTTCCAAGCGCTTGTAAAAGAAGTAGCAGATCACATTCTTGCTGTTAAACCAGCAGATGTCGATACATTATTAACTTCTGAAATGGCAGAAGGAAAAACTGTTGAAAACAAAATTAATGAAGCCATTTCTACAATCGGTGAAAAATTAACACTTCGTCGTTTCGTATTAGCAACTAAAACAGATGCTGATTCATTCGGTGAGTACTTACACATGGGCGGCCGTATCGGTGTTCTTGCAGTAGTTGAAAATTCTACTGATGCATCAGCTGCGAAAGATGTTGCTATGCACATCGCTGCACTTAACCCTAAATTCGTTTCACGCGAACAAGTATCAGCTGAAGAGTTAGCACATGAAAAAGATATTTTAAAACAACAAGCGTTAAATGAAGGTAAACCTGAAAATATCGTTGAAAAAATGGTAGAAGGTCGTCTTCGTAAATATCTTGAAGAAATCTGTGCTGTCGATCAGCCGTTCGTTAAAAATCCGGATCAAACTGTAGCTGAATTCTTAAAATCTAAAGGTGGTTCATTGAAATCATTCGTTCGCTACGAATTAGGTGAAGGAATTGAAAAACGTTCAGATAACTTTGCTGATGAAGTTATGGGTCAAATTAAAGGTAACTAATCATACAGGACACGTTCACTCGTGTCCTTTTTTTACATATTCATTGAACAGAATGATAGAAACAGATTAACTTTTCAATCGTTTATTGTTATAATACATATAGTTTTGTGCGCTTCTTTCACTAGTAAAGAGGTAAATAATAATTTCTGAAAGGGCGATTACAATTGAGCGAATCATCTAAATATAAACGAGTCGTACTGAAATTAAGCGGAGAAGCACTAGCCGGAGAAGCAGGATTCGGAATCAATCCTGTCATTATTAAAAATATTGCAAAACAAGTGGCAGAAGTCGCTCAAATGGACTGTGAGATTGCAGTTATCGTCGGCGGCGGGAATATCTGGCGCGGTAAAACAGGCAGTGATTTAGGAATGGACCGTGGGACAGCGGACTATATGGGAATGCTTGCCACAGTAATGAATTCTCTCGCACTGCAGGATAGTCTGGAGCAGCTTGACTGTGATACGCGTGTTCTTACTTCCATTGCGATGCAGCAAGTAGCAGAACCATACATTAGAAGACGTGCCATCAGACACCTTGAAAAAGGTCGTGTCGTTATCTTTGCAGCAGGTATCGGCAATCCGTATTTTTCTACAGATACAACAGCCGCACTTCGTGCAGCTGAAATGGAAGCAGATGTTATTTTGATGGGTAAAAATAATGTAGATGGTGTCTACTCAGCCGATCCAAAATTAGATCCAACGGCTAAAAAATATGAGTCACTAACTTATATACAAATGCTGCAGGAAGGTCTGCAAGTGATGGACTCAACAGCGAGTTCGTTCTGTATGGACAATGATATTCCTCTCGTGGTATTCTCAATTATGGAGGAAGGTAACATCAAACGTGCCGTAAGAGGCGATGTTATCGGAACTACGATTACTAAGTAATGATAGGAGACTAATAATGACGACAGCAATTTTAAATGAAGCAAAAGACAAAATGTCAAAAAGTATTGATAGTTTAACGCGTGAGTTTGCAGGTATTCGTGCAGGTAACGCCAGCGCTAATTTACTTGATCGTGTCACTGTTAACTATTACGGTGCGGACACACCAGTCCAGCAGCTTGCAGGAATTTCTGTACCGGAAGCAAGAATGTTAGTCGTATCACCATACGACAAAACATCTATCAACGATATTCTAAAAGCAATCAATCAGGCAAATCTCGGTGTCAATCCAACATCTGATGGCAATGTCATCAGAATCACAGTTCCTGCGCTGACTGAAGAACGTCGTAAAGATTTAGTGAAAGAAGCAAAAAAAGAAGCTGAAAATGCTAAAGTTGCTATCCGTAATATTCGTCGTGATGCGAATGATGCTTTGAAAAAAGCTGAAAAATCAGGTGAACTGACTGAAGATGATTTAAAAGGATTCAGTGAAGATGTTCAAAATCTGACGAATGACAACATTAAAAAAATCGATTCTTTGACTGAAGACAAAGAAAAAGATATTATGGCGGTCTAGTTGACGGCTTAGAAGTTGGAATACTCTTTTCTTCGAATATTATTCGAAGTGAGGAGTAGGTGCCGACTTCTTTTTTTGTTATAAGGGACAATCAATAAAATTGACGACTTCAATTATGGCTTGTGATAGAATAAAGGAATAGTAATATGAATAGCTGGAGGAACGTATGTTTAATTTATTCAAGAAAAGTTCTTTGTCAGAGAAACACGTTCATCAATCCGTACCCGAGCATATTGCCATTATCATGGATGGTAATGGACGATGGGCAAAACAACGCAGAATGCCGCGTGTCAAAGGTCATTTTGAAGGAATGCAGACAGTCAAAAAAATTACTCGGCATGCCAGTCAAATCGGTGTTAAGTATTTAACACTCTATGCGTTCTCAACTGAAAACTGGTCTCGTCCAGAAGATGAAGTCAATTATTTAATGAAATTGCCGGGTGACTTCTTGTCATCATTTTTACCTGAATTGATAGAAAAGAATGTGAAGGTTGAATCGATCGGCTTTATCGATCAGCTGCCTGATCATACGAAGCAGGCATTGTTTGAAGCGAAAGAACAAACAAAGCATAATACAGGGCTTAAATTAATCTTTGCGATGAATTATGGGGGACGAAAGGAAATTATATCAGCTGTTCAGCTCATCGCCTCTGAATATAAGGAGAACAATTTGGAATTGAGTGACATTGATGAAGAATTGTTCAGTACGTATTTGTTTACCAAGCATTTTCCGGACCCAGAACTGTTGATTAGAACTTCGGGTGAGGAAAGACTCAGCAACTTTTTAATATGGCAGACTTCATACAGTGAATTTGTCTTTGAGGACAAGTTGTGGCCGGATTTTGCTGAAGCAGATCTGGACCATGCCATCGAAATTTATAATAACCGTCAACGTCGATTTGGGGGACTTTAAGGAGTACATCTATGAAAACAAGAACAATGACAGCCATTATTGCTATGGCTATTTTTCTGCCGATTGTTATATACGGCGGCTGGCCGGTGCTGATTCTTGCATTTTTGCTCGCCATTGTCGCACTAAAAGAAGTATTGAATATGAAGAAGATCAAGCTCTATTCATTACCGGGCATCATCAGCTTAATTGCATTGTGTCTGATCTTGTCACCACAACGGAGCGATCTCGTCCAGATGCAGTATCAAGTCCCTTTTCTCATTATCATGAGTTTAATTCTGTTAAGTCATACTGTATTTTCTAAAAATAAATTTACATTTGTAGATGCGGCATTCTGTATGCTTGCAGTCGCTTATGTCGGAATAGGATTCATGTACTTCTATGAAACAAGACACAATGCCGGACTTCATTTTCTTTTGTTTGCTTTATTGATTGTCTGGTTGACCGATACAGGCGCTTATATTTTCGGTCGTTTATTCGGCAAGCGTAAACTATGGCCGGAAATCAGTCCGAACAAAACAGTTGAAGGCTTTGTCGGTGGTATATTGTGCAGTACGATTGTAGCTGTCGTCTTCAGCATATATTATGATATGCCGCTTAGTTTGTTTCCGTTATTGCTGGTAACATGGCTGCTCAGTTTGTTTGGTCAATTAGGTGACCTTGTTGAGTCAGCTTTGAAACGTCATTTTGACGTCAAGGATTCCGGTACATTGCTGCCAGGCCACGGCGGAATATTGGATCGTTTTGATAGCTTCATCTTTGTGCTGCCATTGATGAATATTTTACTTATTAACTTTTAAGGTTAGGTGAAGATATGAAGAATATAGGAATATTAGGGGCCAGTGGTTCTGTAGGGAGGCAGGGACTGGATGTCATTAGAGAACACGCTGATGCCTACCGTCTCGTGAGCTTTTCAGTCGGTAGAAGTATAGATATAGCCAAGGCTGTCATTGAAGAATTTCAGCCGGATATCGTCTGTGTGCAGAATGAACTGGATGCAGCCGCGCTTGAAGGTTATGACATTGAAGTAGTATCTGGTGATGAAGGTCTATTAAAAGTTGCGGGATACTATAAGAATGATATGCTGCTGAATTCCATATTGGGAAGTGTCGGATTAAAACCGACGCTGCATGCAATTGAACAAGGAATTGATATTGCACTTGCTAATAAAGAAACACTTGTTGTCGCAGGTGAACTAGTTATGAAGGCCGCAAAAGAGCATGGTGTTCACATTCTTCCCGTTGATTCAGAGCATTCGGCTATATACCAGTGCTTGAACGGGGAAGATGCCAAGTCAGTCAACAGATTGATCATCACAGCAAGCGGGGGATCATTTAGAGATTTGTCGCGAACAGACCTTGAACATGTTACTCTGGAAGATGCATTGAATCATCCGAACTGGTCGATGGGTCAGAAAATTACGATTGATTCTGCGACGATGATGAACAAAGGACTGGAAGTGATTGAAGCCAAGTGGCTGTTTGATATTCCGGTCGAACATATTGAGACAGTGCTTCATAAGGAAAGTATCATTCATTCTATGGTAGAATTTAACGATACAAGTGTTATCGCGCAACTAGGTACACCGGATATGCGGATGCCTATTCAATACGCGTTCAGTTATCCGGACAGAATACCAAGAAAGGCAGAGCGTCTAAATCTGGCAGCGATTGGTCAATTGAATTTCAAACCGATGGATCTGGAGCGGTTCAAGTGCTTGAAATTTGCTTATGATGCCATTCAGATAGGCGGAACAATGCCAGTCGTTATGAATGCAGTGAATGAAGTGGCGGTGGCAAAGTTTCTGAACGGAGAAATCAGTTTCTTGGATATTGAGCGATTGATTGAACGCGAAATGGCTGCCCATCATGTGATATTAAATCCGGACCTTGAGACTATACTAGAAATCGACGCTCATTATAAGTTGCGTCATTACGAGGTGTAATATGCTAGGAATTATTTCATTTATTATTGTCTTTGGTCTTCTTGTCACTGTTCATGAATTCGGACACCTATATTTTGCAAAACGAGCAGGGATAATGTGCCCGGAGTTTGCCATCGGGATGGGTCCCAAAATATTTTCATACAAGAAAGATGAAACGCTGTATACGATTCGTATGCTGCCGGTCGGCGGCTATGTCATGATGGCTGGCAGTGGAATGGATCAGAACCCTGTAACCGCAGGGATGACCATCAGCATCAAAAAAAATGAAAATAACGAAGTGACACATGTCATATTAGATGACCAGCATCAGTTCAGACAGATTGAACAGCTTGAAGTGACAGACAGTGACTTTGAAGATCGTCTATTTGTCTCTGGCGTTGACCAGTATACTAACGAAACAGTGACTTATCCGATTGCTGAAGAAGCGTATTTTGTTCGTGAAGGCGACTTGATTCAAATAGCACCGGTAGACCGTCAGTTTAAAAACAAAAAACCGTGGCCGAAATTTTTGACCTTGTTTGCCGGTCCATTATTTAACTTTATATTGGCGTTACTGTTATTCATCGGCTATTTCTATGCGTCAGGAACACCGACAGACAAAGCAATCATCGGTGGGGTGCTGGAAGACAGCCCGGCAGACAAGGCAGGTCTTGTCACTAAGGATAGAATTGTCAGCATCGACGGTGAATCCATCGATCAATGGGAAGATATGACGTCCTATTTCAATAACGAAGATATCAAGGCTCATGATGTTGTCATTGAACGTGATGGTAAGACGATGACAAAAACTATCACTCCGGTTATTCAGAAAGTTCAGGATGGTTCAGAAGAAGTAGACAAAGCTGTCATTGGTGTCAATGCATTGACGACACATGAGAATTTGATTGACCCTTTGATTTACGGGGTCAAGACTACCTTCAGTACCGGTCTATTGATTTTCAACTTAGTCGGTGCATTGTTCGCAAGTATCTTTACCGGCACCTTCTCATTTGACATGTTGAACGGACCGGTCGGTATTTATAAGAACACGGAGAAAATTGCGTCATTAGGTCTTCTGCCGCTTGTCGGTTTTACAGCGACACTATCAGTGAACTTAGGTATCATGAATTTGCTGCCTATTCCGGCACTGGACGGCGGAAGAATCTTGTTTGTCATCTATGAGGCGATCTTCAGACGTCCAGTCAACAAGAAAGCAGAAATTGTCATCATCTCAATCGGCGCAGTCTTTTTGTTCTTTGTGATGATTATGGTGACGTGGAATGATATACAGCGTTATTTCTTTTAATTGAACAGGAGGATATTAAATGAAGCAGTCAAAAATGTTTATTCCGACGTTGCGGGAAGTCCCGAATGATGCGGATTCAAAAAGTCATCAGCTGCTGTTGAAGGCAGGAATGATCAAGCAGATAGCGAGTGGTATTTACAGCTATCTCCCTATCTCAAAACGGGTACTCAATAAGATTGAAGCGATTGTCCGCGAAGAGATGGAGGCAGTCGATGGTATCGAAATATTGATGCCTGCACTGCAGCCGGCAGAACTATGGCAGGAGAGCGGGCGCTGGCCGAGTTACGGGGCAGAACTGATGCGTATGACTGACCGTCACGGGCGTGAGTTTGCACTTGGACCAACACATGAAGAAATCATCACGTCAATCGTTCGTGATGAACTTAAATCCTATAAGAAGCTGCCAGTCACTTTATTCCAGATTCAAAATAAATTCCGTGACGAAAAAAGACCGCGCTTCGGCTTGCTTCGCGGCCGTGAATTTATTATGAAGGATGCGTATAGTTTTCATGCATCTGAAGAATCGCTGGATGAAACCTATCAAGATATGTACCGAGCCTATTCAAATATTTTCACGCGTGTTAATCTGGCGTTTCGTCCTGTGATCGCAGACAGCGGTGCCATCGGTGGAAGTCACACTCATGAGTTCATGGCACTTGCAGAGATCGGTGAAGATACAATCGCCTATACAGATGGAAGTGATTATGCAGCGAACATCGAAAAAGCAGAAGTCATCTACGTACCGAACATTCAGCATACGGAAGAACAACCACTGGAGAAAGTTCATACGCCGGGTTTGAAAACAGCGCAGCAGCTGGCAGATTCACTTGGTAAACGACTGGATGAGATTGTGAAATCGATGATCCTCAAAGTGGATGACCGCTACGTGATGTTTTTAATCCGAGGACATCATGAGCTGAATGACGTCAAAGTAAAATCATATTTTGGTACGGAATTAGTCGAGCTGGCGACAGAGGCGGAAATTGAAGGCATAATGGGTGCTAAGCCAGGATCACTCGGACCAGTGGGTGTTGATAAGATAGAAATCTATGCAGATAACGCTGTACAGGATATCAATAATCTTGCGGTCGGTGCTAATGAGACAGACTATCACTATATCAATGCGAACCTAGGCCGTGACTTTAACGTTGAGGCATTCGGAGACTTCCGCTTTATCCTGGAAGGCGAGCCGGCTGCAGACGGCAGTGGACCAGTGAAGTTCGCTGAAGGAATTGAAGTCGGTCAAGTCTTCAAGCTGGGAACAAAATATTCTGAAGCGATGAAAGCGACATTCCTTGACGAGCAGGGCAAAGCCCGTCCTATGATCATGGGCTGTTACGGTATCGGTGTGTCACGGACGTTATCAGCTGTCATTGAACAGCATCATGACGACAACGGTATCATCTGGCCGAAAGCGATCGCACCTTATGACGTTCATATCATTTCGGTGAATCCTAAGCAGGAAGTGCAGCGCAACCTTGCAGACCAGTTGTATGACAAGTTCAGACAACACTACGACGTCCTGTACGATGATAGAAACGAACGCGCAGGTGTTAAATTTAATGATGCAGATTTAATCGGCGTCCCTCTTCGAATTGTAGTCGGCAAAAATGCTTCAGACGGCATGGTTGAAGTAAAGCTGAGAAAAACAGGTGAATCATTTGATGTAGCGGTCGACGAACTGCAGGCTAAAATTGATTCGTTATATGGTACGCTGGAATAAAAATTTGATATAATGAATGAAGCAAAAAGTAATACGCACTGACGCGTGTTACTTTTTATTTTGAGAAGGTGGTTCTTGCGTGGCAGATAAATATGAAAAATTTAAAATCCTTTTGACACAGCTGAAAATGACAAATGTTTTTCCTGAAGATATCATTTCAGCATGTTCACTTGAGCGACTGGATATATCAAGGAAAGATAGACAGTGGCATCTATACATCACAAGTCCCGTCATCCTGCCGAGTGATCTTTACTTTCAGTTCTGCAATGAATTGACAACAGCATTCAGCCATATCGCTGATGTCAGCGTGTCTATTAAAGTACTTGACCAATCGGACATGACAGACAAACTGCCGGGTTATCTCCATCATTGTATAGAGCAGACATCCGTCAGCCCTAGTTTAAAGATGCAGCTGAAACATAAGACCTATTCATTTTCAGGCAATGTACTGAAATTTCAAGTAAATAATGAAGTTGAAAAAAAACATCTTGAAAAAGGATGTAATGGTTCTTTACTGAAAGCATTCAAACAGGCGGGTTTTGAGCTTGATCAAATCATCTTTGAAGTATCAGAAGAAAATCAGCTTAAAGAATGGGAATCACTTGAAGCCCATATTCAGGAGGAAGATACAACAAGTGCCATTGAAGCTCGTGAACGTGTGGCAGAAATGCAGCGTCAGCGGGCTGAAGAAGACAGTGATGAAGTAGGCACCTGTTCCATTGGTAAAGAAATCAATGTGGAGACGATCCGACCGATTTCATCCATTATCGAAGAAGAGTTTAAAGCGGCCATTGAAGGCGTCATCTTTGATATTGAAATTAAAGAACTTAAAAGTGGTCGTCATATCGTTCAGCTGAAGATCACGGATTATACAGATTCCTTAACTTTGAAGATGTTCACACGAAAAGGTAAAAATGATCTGGAGCATTTCAAAGCATTGAAAACAGGTAAATGGGTACGAGCGCAGGGGCGCATCGAAGAAGATACATTCATCCGTGATTTAGTGATGATGATGAATGACATCCATGAAATCAAGAAATCACCGAAAAAGGACAAATCTGAGGAGAAGCGGGTTGAGTTTCATCTTCATTCCAGTATGAGTCAGATGGACGGTATTACTCATATCGGTAAATATGTTGAACAAGCAGCTCAGTGGGGTCATCAAGCCATTGCTGTGACAGACCATAACGTCGTGCAGGCATATCCTGATGCACATGCAGCGGCAGAGAAGCACGGTATCAAGATGATCTATGGATTAGAAGGAATGCTGGTCGACGACGGTGTACCAATTACTTATCATCCAACAGACCGCCTGCTTAAAGAGAGCACTTACGTGGTCTTTGACGTTGAGACGACTGGTTTAAGTTCACAGTACGACAAAATCATTGAACTCGCTGCAGTCAAGGTCAAGAACGGTGAAATCATCGATAAGTTTGAACGGTTCAGCAATCCGGGGGAACGGTTGAATGAGACAATTAAACGCCTGACTGGTATTACAGACGATATGCTCGTCGGTGCACCGCCGATTGAGGAGGTGCTGCCGGAATTTAAGGAGTGGGTCGGAGATGCGATATATATAGCGCACAATGCGAGCTTTGATATGGGATTCATCGATACAGGATACGAACGTTTGAAGCTAGGTGCAAGTACGAACGGCGTCATTGACACACTTGAATTGTCCCGAACGATTAATACAGATCTTGGCAAGCACGGTTTGAATTTCCTTGCCAAGAAATACGGTGTGGAACTGACACAGCATCACCGGGCTATCTATGATGCAGAGACGACTGCCCATATTTTCATCAAGATGATGAAACAGATGGAAGATTTAGGTGTCACCCATCATCATGACATTGACCAGAAGTTATCTAATAAAGATGCCTACAAACGCGCACGTCCTGTTCACGTCACACTGATTGTACAGAACCAGACAGGACTTAAAAACCTATTCAAAATTGTCAGTGAATCATTAGTGAGCTACTTCTACCGGACACCGCGTATTCCGCGTTCCTTGCTCAATGCCAACCGGGAAGGACTACTGGTCGGCAGCGCGTGTGATAACGGTGAAGTCTTCACGGCTGTCATGAACAAAGATCAATCTGAAGTTGAAAAGATTGCAGATTTCTATGATTTTATTGAAGTGCAGCCGAAAGCATTGTATCAGCATCTGTTGACGCGTGATTTAATCCGCGATAATAAGACACTGGAAGAAATATACCAGCGAATCATTGCGGTCGGTGAGAAACTGAATAAGCCTGTTATAGCGACAGGTAACGTCCATTACTTATATGAATATGACAAAATTGCACGCGAAATTCTGATCGCCTCTCAGCCGGGCAACCCGCTTAATAAAAGTGGTTTCCCTGATGCTCATTTCAGAACAACTGATGAGATGATGGATGACTTCATGTTCCTTGGTGAAGACAAAGCGCATGAGATAGTCATTAAAAATACGAATGCCCTCGCTGATTCAATTGAGCGGGTCGTACCGATTCGTGATGAACTCTATACGCCGTCCATTGAAGGGGCCAATGAAGAAATACGTGAAATGTCCTATGCGAATGCCCGGAAACTATACGGTGAGGAACTTCCGGATATTGTCACGGCACGACTTGAAAAAGAGCTGGCAAGTATTATAGGTAACGGTTTTGCAGTGATCTATTTGATTTCACAGAAATTAGTGAAGAAATCGTTGGATGACGGCTACCTCGTCGGATCGCGGGGTTCTGTCGGTTCGAGTTTTGTTGCGACCATGACTGAAATCACAGAAGTCAACCCGCTGCCACCGCATTATATATGTCCCGAGTGCAATGCCAGTCATTTCTTTGATGATGGCTCTGTCTCAAGCGGCTTTGACTTACCTGACAAAAAGTGTGAGACATGTAATGTTCCGTTCATCAAAGAAGGACAGGATATCCCGTTTGAGACGTTTCTAGGGTTTAAAGGAGACAAAGTTCCTGATATCGATTTGAATTTCAGTGGTGAATATCAGCCGATTGCCCATAATTACACGAAAGAGCTGTTCGGTGAAGATAAAGTGTTCCGTGCAGGGACTATCGGTACAGTTGCAGAAAAAACCGCATTCGGTTACGTCAAAGGCTATTTGAACGATAACAGCATGCATAAGCGCGGTGCAGAAATCGACAGACTGGTCAAAGCATGTACAGGTGTCAAACGGACAACAGGACAGCATCCAGGGGGCATCATCGTTGTGCCTGAACATATGGATATATATGATTTCACACCGATTCAGTTTCCAGCAGATGATCAAAACTCAGCCTGGAAGACGACACACTTTGATTTCCATTCGATACATGATAACTTGCTGAAGCTGGATATTCTTGGACACGATGATCCGACGATGATCCGCATGCTGCAGGATTTGTCTGGCATCGATCCTAAGACAATTCCAGTCGATGACAAGGAAACGATGAAAATTTTCTCCAGCCCTGCAAGTCTTGGTGTGACTGAAGAAGATATTCTATGTAAGACAGGGACGTTCGGTGTACCGGAATTCGGAACGGGCTTTGTAAGGCAGATGCTTGAAGATACGAAACCGAGCACCTTCTCTGAACTTGTCCAGATTTCCGGATTATCTCATGGTACAGACGTCTGGCTTGGTAACGCACAGGAATTGATCCGTACAGGAACATGTGACTTGTCAGGGGTTATCGGATGTCGTGATGACATCATGGTATATTTGATGTATGCAGGATTAGAGCCATCACTCGCCTTTAAGATTATGGAGTCTGTTCGTAAAGGTAAAGGACTGTCTGAAGAATTTGAAGAAGCAATGCGGGAGAACAACGTTCCAGAATGGTATCTCGACTCATGTAAGAAGATTAAATATATGTTTCCTAAGGCCCATGCTGCAGCCTATGTTCTGATGGCTGTCCGCATTGCCTACTTCAAAGTGCATCATCCATTGTATTATTATGCAAGTTACTTCACAGTAAGAGCTTCTGACTTTGATCTGATGACGATGACAAAAGATAAACATACGATCAAAGCAACGGTCAAGGATTATTACAGCCGTTATCATGATCTGGTGAAGAAGGAAAAAGACGTATTGACTGTCCTGGAACTAGCCAACGAAATGGCGCAGCGGGGCTTTAAAATGCAGCCGGTCTCCCTTGAGAAAAGTCATGCATTTGACTTCATCATTGAAGACGATACGCTTATTCCGCCGTTCATTGCTGTGCCCGGCCTCGGTGAAAACGTGGCGCGGAGAATTGTTGCGGCACGTGAAGAAGGCCCATTTCTCTCTAAAGAGGAACTGAACAAAAAAGCAGGCGTCTCTCAAAAAATTATCGATTATTTAACGGACCTTGGGACATTGAATGATATGCCTGACAAGGCACAGCTGAGTATTTTTGATCTGTAACTCGGTCGAACCGGCCCGTTGAATGGATTTGTAAATTCTTGATTTGTTTGATGACTATCAATGTGTTATAATGGGTATGCTTAAAAAAATACTCTAACGACGGAAAGAGTGGGATATCCCGCTCTTTTCTTCTTGTATCTTGAAGGAGGACTATATGAGCAAAATCACAGAACGTGTTGAAGCACTTGTCAGCCCAATTGTTACTGACCTCGGCTTTGAACTTGTCGATGTTGAATATGTCAAAGAAGGCCCTGACTATTATCTGCGTATTGCGATCGACAAGCCGGGTGGCATCGATATATCGGACTGCGCACTTGCCAGCGAAAAGATCAGCGACATGATGGACAAGGAAGATCCTATTAAAGACGCTTACTTCATGGATGTATCATCACCTGGTGCAGAACGTCCACTGAAAAAAGAGAAAGACTACGAAGCGGCTGTCGGTCATCCGATCTATGTCAAGCTGTACGAAGAAATCGACGGCGACAAAGAATGGCTGGGTGAACTGCTCAGCTATGATGAAGACGTCATCAAAATGTCTGTAAAAATTAAAACAAGAACAAAAGAAATCGAATTACCTAGAAAAAAAATTGCTAAAATCCGTCGTGCAGTCATTTTCTAGTAATGGAGGAACTGAAGTGAAAAATAATGAATTGTTAAATGCCATTGATTTTCTTGAGAAAGAAAAAAGTATTCCAAGAGAAGTTTTGATTGAAACAATTGAAGCGGCATTGATCACGGCTTACAAAAAGAATTACAATTCTGCTAATAATGTCCGTGTGGAATTGAATATGGACAACGGGACTTATGCCGTCTACTCTCGTAAAGATGTGGTAGAAGAAGTGGAAAACCCTAGAGACCAAGTATCATTAGAACAAGCCCTACAAACAAATCCTGCCTATGAAGTGGGCGATATCTTCGAAGAGAATGTAACACCTAAAGACTTCGGACGTGTCAGTGCACAGGCAGCGAAACAAGCTGTCATGCAGCGTCTGCGTGATGCTGAACGCGGCATTTTATACAATGAATTCATCGATAAAGAAGATGACATCATGACTGGTGTGATCGACCGTGTCGATCACCGCTATGTATATGTCACATTAGGCAAAACAGAAGCGGTATTGTCTGAAGCTGAGCGCAGCCCGAACGACGTTTACCGTCCGACAGAGCGTATCAAAGTATACGTCAACAAAGTCGAACAGACGACTAAAGGGCCGCAGATCTTCGTCTCAAGAAGTCACCCTGGATTATTGAAACGTCTCTTTGAGCAGGAAGTACCAGAAATTTTTGACGGCACAGTCATTGTCAAATCCGTAGCCCGTGAAGCAGGCGACCGTTCTAAAATCAGTGTCTACTCAGAAAATCCTGACATCGATGCTGTCGGTGCGTGTGTCGGTGCCAAAGGTGCCCGTGTCGGTGCTGTCGTCGATGAGCTCGGCGGCGAAAAGATTGATATCGTAGAATGGAGTGCAGACCCTAAAACATTTGTCAAAAATGCTTTGAGTCCGTCTCAAGTAGTGGACGTTCTCGTCAATGAAGAAAATCAATCAACAACAGTCATCGTGCCTGATTATCAATTGTCTCTTGCTATCGGTAAAAAAGGGCAGAATGCGCGTCTTGCTGCAAAACTGACAGGATGGAAGATTGATATTAAAAGTGAGACAGATGCCAAAGAAGCGGGTATCTATCCAGTAGAATAAGGGGGATTTCAATGAAGCAGAAAAAGATTCCCATGCGAAAATGTATATTGAGCCAGGAAATGAAACCGAAGAAGGACATGATCCGTGTAGTCCGTTCTAAAGAAGGCGATATGTCTGTCGACCCGACCGGAAAAGCGAATGGCCGCGGTGCTTATGTTTCCAAAGACCTGCAAATTGTTGAAGCGGCACGCGGCAAAAAACGTCTTGAGCAATTTTTTGATGCGAGTACTGAAGAGATGACACCCATATATGATGAAGTCATCCGATTAATCTACCGGGAAATGATACCGAAACGATGACTAAAGACAAAATCTTTAATTTTATCGGTCTTGCAATGCGTGCGAGAAAGCTGACAACAGGTGAAGAATTGGTTATCAATGAAATACGTAAGAATAAAGTCCGACTGGTCATTGTATCATCAGATGCATCAGCGAATACTAAAAAAAACATCACGAATAAATGTCATTCATATCGCGTCAAATGTGTAGAGTTTGGCACCCGATATGAACTCGGTTATGCCATCGGTAAGGATGAACGCGTCATCATCGGTGTCACTGATACAGGTTTTGCCAAAAAACTTGAGACGATGATTCGTGAGTGCAATGAGGAGAGAACCTATGAGTAAAAAAAGAGTATACGAATATGCAAAAGAAGTAAGTTTAAGATCAAAAGATATCATCGACGAACTGAAGAAGATTGATGTCGAAGTGACAAGTCATATGCAGACGTTGGAGCCTAATGAAATCGCGGCACTCGACAAAGTGTTCAAAAAGAATGCTGCACAAGAGCAGCGTCCGGCACAGAACAATGCACGTCCGAATAACGGTCAGAAACCGGCGCAGAACAACCAGCGTCCAACCAATGGTCAGAAGCCGGCACAAAACGCTCAGCGCCCGAACAATAGCCAGAAACCTGCCAATAACAGCGGTCAGAAACCAGCACAGAACGGTCAGCGTCCGAACAATAATGCCCAGAAACCGGGAAACCGTCCGAACAATCAGAACCGTAATAACCAGCGTCCTGGCCAGAACAAAAAAGGTAAAGGTAAAGCGAACAAACCTGCGGTACAGCAGGCACCGGTCGTGAAAGAAACACCTTCTAAAATTACGTATCACGAAGGAATCACAGTTGGTGAACTGGCAGATAAACTGAACAAAGATGCTTCTGAAATCGTTAAAACGCTGTTTATGGTCGGCATTATGGCGAACATCAACCAGGCGCTGAATGAAGATGCCATCGAACTGATCTGTGCGGAATACGAAGTTGAGGCGGAACTGGAAGTCATCATTGATGCGACAGACCTTGAAACTTACTTTGAGGACGAAGCAGGAACTGAAAGTGACAAGCAGGAACGACCACCAGTAGTTACTATCATGGGTCACGTTGACCATGGTAAAACGACATTGCTTGACTCCATTCGTAATACACGAGTAACAGCAGGAGAAGCGGGAGGAATTACCCAGCATATCGGTGCTTATCAGATTGAAACAAACGGTAAGAAAATCACATTCCTTGATACACCGGGTCACGCAGCGTTCACAACGATGCGCGCACGTGGTGCCCAGGTCACAGATATTACTATTCTAGTTGTTGCTGCAGATGATGGCGTGATGCCGCAGACAATCGAAGCGATCAACCATGCGAAAGCAGCAGAAGTACCGATTATCGTAGCAGTCAACAAAATCGATAAACCCACTGCTAACCCGGACCGCGTGATGCAGGAATTAGGCGAGTACGGCCTCTATCCGGAAGATTGGGGCGGCGATACTATTTTCGTTCAGCTGTCAGCGATTAACGGTGAAGGTATCGATGACTTACTGGAAATGATTCTACTGATTACAGAAGTAGAAGAACTGAAAGCGAATCCGAAACGCTCAGCGATCGGTACAGTTATCGAAGCGGAGCTTGATAAGTCACGTGGACCAGCAGCGTCATTACTTGTTCAGGACGGTACGCTTGAAGTCGGTGATTCTATCGTTGTCGGTAACACATACGGCCGTGTCCGTGCGATGGTCAATGACCTGGGTAAACGCATTAAGACGGCATCACCATCTACACCAGTTGAAATCACAGGTCTGCAGGACGTGCCGCTTGCCGGTGACCGCTTCGTCGTCTTCAAAGATGAGAAGAAAGCACGCCGCATCGGTGAAGCCCGTCAGCAGCAGAACATTATGGCGCAGCGCCAGGAAAGTCAGAAAGTGTCACTCGACAACCTGTTCGAACAGATGAAACAAGGTGAGATGAAAGACTTGAACGTCATCATTAAAGGGGACGTCCAAGGTTCTGTTGAAGCGCTGGCAGCGTCTCTGATGAAAATTGATGTTGAAGGTGTCAACGTCCGTATTATCCATACAGCAGTTGGGGCAATCAACGAGTCAGACGTTACATTAGCATCCGCATCAAACGGTATCATCATCGGATTTAATGTCCGTCCTGATGTGAACGCGAAACGTGCGGCAGAAGCAGAGAAAGTAGACATGCGTCTGCACCGTATCATCTATAAAGTCATCGAAGAGATTGAACATGCGATGAAAGGGATGCTTGATCCTGAATTCGAAGAGAAAGTCATCGGTCAGGCGGAAGTTCGTCAGACGATCAATATCTCTAAAGTCGGTACAGTTGCAGGAAGCTATGTCACAGAAGGTAAGATCACACGTAATGCAAGCGTCCGCATTATCCGTGACGGCATCGTCGTCTACGAAGGCGCAGTCGATGCGCTTCGTCGTTTCAAAGATGACGTGAAAGAAGTATCAGCAGGATATGAATGTGGTATCACCATTGAGAACTTCAACGACATCAAAGAAGGCGATATCTTCGAAGCGTTCGTGATGGAAGAGATTAAGAGAGCTTAAGAA
>CAACWR010000041.1_pt1 | contig 48617 bp, 48 predicted proteins | sample 2275701 | NCBI WGS metagenome assembly CAACWR01 (sample SAMEA5312467, study PRJEB27640) | indoor metagenome | biome: indoor environment; feature: uncontrolled; material: polymer concrete tiles wood | place: Germany | collected 2014-07-07
GGTTTTTATACTTTTGAAACATTATAAAATGAAAAGAGGAATACAAATGAAAGAATTTACAGCACAGGAAATCATCCAGTACATCAGTGAGTCTAAGAAACAAACACCAGTGAAGGTCTATGTCAACGGGAATTTTGATAGTGTGACTTTTCCAGATAGCTTCAAAGTATTTGGTTCAGAGTCATCAAAAACTATTTTTACGGATTACAGTGACTGGTCCGCATTCTATGAAGAGAATGCATCAATTATCGCTGAATTTGAAGTGGAATATGACCGCAGAAATTCTGCTATTCCGCTGATTGATCAGACACGTATCAACGCACGCATTGAACCGGGTGCCTTTATTCGTGAACATGCAGTGATTGGAGACAATGCGGTCATTATGATGGGCGCTACAATTAATATCGGTGCGATTGTCGGTGAAGGTACTATGATTGATATGAATGCGACTTTAGGTGGTCGTGCTACAACAGGTAAAAATGTCCATGTAGGTGCCGGCGCTGTCTTAGCTGGTGTCATTGAGCCGCCAAGTGCGCAGCCTGTTGTAATTGAAGATGATGTTTTGATCGGTGCAAACGCTGTCGTATTAGAAGGTGTACGTGTCGGCAAAGGTGCTGTAGTAGCTGCCGGCGCCATCGTCACTGAAGATGTGGCTGCTGGAACTGTTGTTGCTGGAACCCCTGCCCGTGTGATTAAGCAAGTGTCTGAGGTAGAAGGCTCTAAAATAGAGATTGTCCAGGCTTTACGTCATTTAAAATAATACATTATGAATAAGGACGGGGCTGATTATCGGTCTCGCTTTATTCTTATTAGGAGAATGATAATGGAACTACATTATTTAACTGAAACAAGACGTCATCTTCATCAGCATCCTGAACTCAGTATGGAGGAATATCAGACGACAGCATTTATCAAAGAACAGCTGGATGATATGGGCGTCAGCTACGAGTCGCCTCTTCAGACGGGTGTCATCGCAAAAATCATTGGCAGCAGTCAGCAGGCTGTTGGTTTTAGAGCAGATATTGATGCACTTCCGATACATGAGGACAATGATTGTTCATTCAGGTCAACGGTTGATAATGTCATGCATGCATGCGGCCATGATGGTCATACAACGATACTGCTAGGATTCGTCAGACGTGTTAAGAGACTGGCAGATAGCGGCCAATTAAAAACAACTGTCTATTTTATCTTTCAGCCATCTGAAGAAACAATGGCCGGCGCCAATCAATTGATACAAGCCTATCCATTCAGTCAACTTAAAGGAATATACGGCCTTCATTTAATGCCCGATAATGATGAAGGGATTATTTTATCGAAACCAGGACCATTGACAGCAAGTGCTACGGAATACCGTTTTTTTATTAACGGTACTTCTGCTCATGTAGCCAACAAAGAACAAGGACATTCTGCAGGTGAAGCTCTGACATTCATCCTTTCTCAACTGAGTCAGCTTCAGCATTATCACCTTCCCGGTTTAAGACAGAATATCGTTCATATCGGCAAATTCCACGCAGGCGAAGCAATTAATACTGTCCCTTCTACCGGTTATCTGGAAGGTACTATACGCACGTTCAATATGGATGATCTGGCAGCTGTGAAACAGCAGATGGAACAAATCCGAAAGGCTTGTGAAGTGATTTCAACTGTATCCGTTGAATTGAAATTTGCTGAGGGCTACCCTCCCACGATAGTAGATGACGATTGCTATGAAGTCATGCGTCAGGCAGCAGCAACCACTGATCTTGTCTGGATTGAAAAGGTTGATCCTTATTTATTCGGAGAAGACTTTGCTTTTTACAGCACTATTGCGCCTACAGCCTTTGCTTTTCTTGGCTGCCGTAATGAGGATAAAGGCTATACAACAGGACTTCATACGTCGACATTTAATTTTGATGAATCAGTACTCGTTAAGGGCATCGATGTCTTTGAGGCTATTCTACAGCGCTATGAGGCTACTATATGACGGCAAGATGGACACTGGATGCTCAACTATTTCATGATAATGTTGCCCATGTCATTCAAAACCAGCCTGTGATGGCTGTAATGAAAAATAATGCCTATCATTATGGTCTTGATTTTGCGGTGAATGCATTTTTAAAACAAGGCATTACAACTTTCAGTACTACTGTTTTAAGAGAAGCAGTGAGAATCAGAGAACTTGCGCCAGAGGCAGTTATCTTCCTGATGAACCCCAGCACAGAATTCCATATTATAAGAGAGCAGCGTATTCATATGACACTTCCTTCGCCCGAATTTTATCATCAGCATCAAAGTGACCTGGCGGGTATTAATGTGCATCTAGAATACGAGAACTTTCTCCACCGTTCAGGCTTCAGAACGTTTGACGACATGATTCCAGTCATACAGACGAATCGTGAGCTGCCGAAAAGTGAACAGATGTCGATCGTCGGCATATGGACTCACTTCGGATACGCGGATGAGTTTGATGGTGACGAGTATTCGGACGAAAAGCAGGCATGGTTAACTGGTCTAGAGAAGATAAAGACCTATCATGACTTTGAATTCATACATGCTCAGAACAGTGCGAGTTTTGTCCGGGATGGTTTGTTCACAGGACATAGTCATGCGAGGCTCGGTATCATTTTATATGGCTCTCGTCCTTATTCATCATTACCCGAATCGCTCACACGCCAGTCACTGACCATTAGTGCAAATGTCATACAAGTACGCCAGCTTGAGAAAGGTCAATCAGCCGGCTACAGTTTTGCTTTTACTGCAGAGCATTCGACACGTCTCGCAGTTGTCGATCTAGGTTATGGTGATGGAATTTTAAGGACCCGAAGCAAACATGAATGCTTGATCAATGGTCGCCGCTATCCGATCAAGGCATTGATGATGAGCCATATGTTTGTCGAGGTTGACAGCAATGTTGCCGCAGGAGATGAAGTCATACTCTATAGTAATGACATTCGTATCGATGAATATACATTTAAAGGGGTCGGTGCTAATTCTGAACAGTTGAGTGCGCTCAACCACCATTCATTATTAAAGGAGATTAAATTATGACATTACAATATGTTCAAAATGAACTTACATTGCACGGACATCGATTAAGTGATATTGCCAAAGAATATGGTACCCCTCTCTTTGTGTATGATGAGACATTGATCCGTGAGCAGTGCAGAAGATTCCATCAAGCACTCACAAAATCTGAACTGAACTATACGATTTCTTACGCTTCAAAAGCATTCTCATCTATCCAGCTGTTCAATTTGATGGCTGAAGAAAACATGGGTCTTGATGTCGTCAGTGAAGGTGAATTATTTACGGCACTGCAGTCAACAGTGCCAGAGAACCGGATTCATTTCCATGGCAACAACAAAACTAACCAGGAAATTAAATATGCTATAACATCAGGGGTAGATTATTTTGTGATTGATAGTTTAAGCGAAATCGACCGTCTAGATGCATTAGCAGACCGTCCTGTCAAAGCTGTACTGAGAATTAATCCAGGTGTTGAAGCTCATACTCATGAATTCATTCAAACCGGTCAAGAGAACAGTAAATTCGGACTCAGTATCAAAAAAGGGCTTGCCCTCGAAGGCATTAAAAAAATTCAGTCATCAAGTCATATTGAATTCATGGGAGTCCATTTTCATATAGGGTCACAAATATTTGAATCAACAGGAACAATCGCAACCATCCATTTAGTGATTGACTGGTTATCCGAAAATAATATTCCGATTGAAGTACTGAATATCGGCGGCGGATTCAGCATCAAATATACTGACGATGATGTCAGCTACCCTATTGAAGAAGGCATTCAGGCTATTACTGATGCTCTCAAAGATGCTTGTCAGAGAAAAGATTATCCGCTCCCAGAGATTTCACTGGAACCTGGCCGTTCGATTGTTGGAGCTGCTGGTATTACCTTATATGAAGTCGGTACAATCAAAGAAATTCCTGACGTCAATTATTATGTCTCTATTGATGGTGGCATGAGCGATCATATCAGAACAGCACTGTACGATGCTCAGTACGAACTGAAGCTTGTGAATCGCGATGAACCACACGACAAATTGATGACTATTGCCGGAAAGTTATGTGAGTCAGGTGATATCATTCGCCGTGATATCAAATTACCATCAAGCATCCAGTCCGGAGATTATTTAGCTGTCTTGTCCACAGGTGCCTACCATTACAGCATGAGTTCAAATTATAATCAAATGTTAAAACCTGCTGTTGTATTTGTCAGTGAATCAGGTGTCCGTGAAGTCATCCGTCGTCAAACACTTGAACAATTGATTCAAAACGAAGTGTTAGATTAAACTCCTATCTTTAGGAGTTTTTTATTGTTATTTTTTTTATAATCGTATTATTAAGTTTACATAACATAATTATAATTTATAAAATGATAAAATTTTTTATAGATATAAAATAAGGCACCCTAACCAATTATGTTAGGGTGCCTTATTAACGTTACAGTATAATTATAAATTATAATTTAACAACGTTAGCCGCCTGCGGTCCACGATCGCCTTCAACGACTTCGAATTCCACTGCTTGGCCTTCTTCTAAAGATTTGTAACCTTCTTGGTTAATTGCTGAAAAATGAACGAATACGTCATTTTCTCCTTCGATTTCGATGAATCCGAAACCTTTTTCTGCGTTAAACCATTTTACTGTACCTTGTTTCATGTTTGAAACCTCCAAGACTAAAAATTCAATATGCAATTATTCACATATTACAAAATAAATACGTTTGTTATTCACTTTGTAATATGGAATAACGCTTATTGCTTGTATTTATTATAAAATAAGGAGGTATAATAATCAATACTATTTTGTGTTAATTTATACATTTACATAGTTTACCATCCTGTAATACAACATCATCTCTAAGCGGTATCACACTATGGTAAATCTGTACATCTTCATCGCACTCTTCACAAAATTCTAATTCACAATTTCGATAAAATGCATGTATATGATGTTTGCCAATAATTTCATTAGGATATTGCTTTCTCATTTCTTCCAGCTGTGCTTTATATCCTTCTTTAAATGCTTCTTCTGTCTGATATGAACTGCTCGTGATGACTTTTTCCTGCCAGCCATCAAACAACCACCAGCCTTCATAGTCAGCCCTCATGATTTTTATTTGAAACATATGATTCGCCTTCTTTCCAATCCAATCTATATTATGTAAGCTATATGATCAGATTTCAAGTAATACACTTGATAATGCTATTTATTAGGAATTTCATGTAAAAATCCATATAATTATGTTAAGAGGTGAAACCCATGATAACTCAACAAATTAAAGTCTATGGTCGCGTACAAGGCGTCGGTTTCAGAAATGCAACTATAACCCTGGCAAAAAAATTCGATGTGACGGGTACCGTTCAAAATGTCGATGATTACGTCGAAGTCTATGTGTCAGGCGAACGGAATGAAGTTCAACGGTTTTCTGAAAAAGTGATTAAAGGCCCTGCCCCTTTTTCTAGAGTGAAATCTTATGAAGTTCAGGAAGTTCCTTATCAAGATTATAATCAATTCAAGCAAATTTAACCTCAGTTATTTACAAAAAGGAAATGATGACTTATGAAGTATAGTGTCTCACATTTTATTGGTGCCATATTAGCCGTTCCAGTGGCGTTGATTGTCGGTTTCATCAGTATCAACTTCTTTGTTGTTGATCAATGGATAGATTGGCTGCTTATGATCGGCAGCTATATCGGAGCATACATCCCTATTCAAATGACAACGTCTAATCAATACTTGAATGAAATGGGTTTATCTCGCCGGGAATACAAATATGTGAGAAAGCATTTGACTGAGGCTAACCCTAAAGTCAAAACATTGCTCAGTCAATACACAAAAATCCGCAGCTATACAGATTTTAAGACGATCAATGAAATTAACCGGATCGCAAGAACCATCCATAAAACCGTTCAAAAAAATCCTAAGAAATTTTTTAAAGTAGATAGTTTCTTTTTTTCACATCTTGATAACACTGTCAATTTAATTAATCAATACGTTTACTTAGCAAGAATGCCTCACAAAAATGACGATGAAATGAAACAGCTCAATGCAGCTAAAATTACATTAGAAGAATTAAAGCGGACATTACAGGCTGATTTAAGAGCGTTAAATGCTGAAGATTATCAGCAGATGTCTGTTGAAGTGGATCTTGCCAAAATCAATCAGCCAAAATCTCTTGAACATCAAGAACAAGTAGAAGTTCCTGTACTAAAACGTTCGCAGCAAAAAGAAAGGATTGAACGCTAATTATGCCAAAAGATGAATTGTTAGATGACTTGACTGCAAATCCATTTGCTTCAACTGAATTACAAGCTGAATTACAAGCTCAACCCGTTATCCGACCGGATATTACGACGCAGACTGCTGAACTCTCCCCTGAAAAGAGAGAAAAAATCAACCAGATTAAAAACCAGATTAAACCGCTGGACAATGAAAATCTATTGATGTACGGTGCGAATGCTCAGATGAAACTGTCACAGTTCTCTCATCAAATTCTAGATGAAGTACAACGAAAAGATATCGGTCCCATTGGTGACAATTTAGATCATTTGATGAACAAGCTCAAAGAAATCGATCCGGACGAACTCAATCAGCAGGAACGTTCCCGATTTAAACGACTGTTTAAAAAGGTCTCTTCGAGCATTAACGAACTGCTGTCGAGATACCAGTCTGTTTCAGGGCAGATTGACCGTATCTCTGTTGAACTATCTCATTCTAAAGATGTGTTGATGAAGGATGTTGCACTTCTCGATCGACTCTATGAAGAGAACCGTTCTTATTTTGAAGCACTGGATATGTTCATTATGGCTGCAGAGGAAAAACGAGATGAATTGAATGCTGAACTTCCGATGCTTCAACAAAAAGCAGCAGCTTCAAATGATCAGTTGATGGTACAGGAAGTCAATGATATGCGTCATTATATCAACAGACTCGATAAACGTGTCTATGATTTAAAATTATCCCGTCAGATTACATTGCAGTCAGCTCCACAAATTCGGATGATTCAAGATGTCAACCAGACGCTGGCTGAGAAAATACAGAGTTCCATATTGACGAGTATTCCATTATGGAAAAATCAAATGGCGATTGCGTTGTCACTGCTGCATCAACAAAAAGCATCTAAAGCGCAGCAGCAGGTGACGAATACAACGAATGAACTACTACTTAAAAATTCTGAAATGCTGAAAACCAATACAATATTGACCGCTCAAGAAAATGAACGAGGTATTGTGGAAATTGAAACATTGAAAACAACACAGAATAACATTGTTGAAACTATTCGCGAAACACTTACTATTCAGCAGGAAGGTGCTTCAAGACGTCGTGCTGCTGAAGCAGAACTCTCCAAAATGGAAAACGATCTTAAAAATCAGCTGCTGCAGCTGCAAAATGAAAAAAATCAATCGAACTATTAGTTCGATTGATTTTTTTAGTTGTATTGAATTTTTTCCTGGCGTGCACCAAGCAGATAACCGATGATATATCCGACAACTGCAAACAGCAACCATTCCATAGACTCCGCTTTTAAAGGCAGGTTGTCGATAAACGGCAAGTTGATTACTTGATAAGCATGCATCACTGATAACAGCGATACAACCGTCACTAATCCTATAGCAACCTGCTGTGCAAGCGGTGGTGTCGGAATAAATTTAGCAAGCAGCATCACTAGAACAAGTGTCATCGCAATAGGATACAACACAAGCAATACTGGCACTGATTTTGAAATAACTGCGGACAGCCCCTGGTTTGCAAGGATGAAACTGAACAAAGTAAAAATGATGACGTAGACTTTGTATGAAACTTTCGGGAAAATTTCATGGAAATACTCACTGACAGCAACAATCAATCCAACAGAAGTCGTCAAACAAGCTAGTGTGACAATAATACCGATCAGCAGCTTACCAAAACTACCAAACGTATCATCTGCTACATGTGTCAAAATATAAGTACCCAGATCCAGTTGATTTTTATCAATCTTTGCCATTTCAGCTGCGGAAATGCTGTAATGATTCCCGATCCAGCCGAGAGTCAAGTAGATAATTCCTAAAGCCACTGCAGCAATTGTTCCTGCTAGTACAGTCTGTTTGAACAGCCCTGTTTCCTTAGTGATGCCTTTCGCTTTAATAGCATTGAGCACAATGACTGAGAATGCAATTGCCGCAATTGCATCCATCGTTAAGTAACCTTCAGTGAATCCTTTGAAGAAACTACTTCCTCCAGATACATAGGATTCAGTGTCAGACGGTGTTGCAGGTTCGTTGAATAATATATATATCCCTCTGATCACTAGTAAGACAATAGATACAAGTAAGACGGGTGTTAATACAGAACCCACTCTATCTACCATTTTAGAAGGATTAACTGCCAAAAAGAAAGAAATGCCAAAATAGATGAGTGTGAAAATAAATAAAGACAAAGCCGAAGGTGAATTGAGAAATGGTACAATAGCCATTTCGTATGATGTTGCACCTGTACGCGGAATGGCAAACAATGGACCAATCGTTAAGTAAATAGCCATTAAGAAAATGACACCAAATATTGGATTGATTTTACGAAGTGCTGCTTTGTACCCGCCCTCATCAAGAGAGCCGACAATAATTCCTAAAAGCGGCAGCCCTACGCCTGTAAAAATAAATCCTAAAATAGCCGGCCAGAAAAATTCACCACTTGCAAAACCAAGTTTAGGTGGAAAAATCAAATTACCAGCTCCGAAGAAGATGGCAAATAGCATAAAACCGATAACCCAAGTATTTTTTTTCATAAAACTCCTCCTAAACAATAAAATGATAACAGAAAAATCATAACACTGTGCCGCGTTGAAGTCCAACACTTTCTGAATATTTAAAAAATATAATTAAATATTAAACGGCTAATGTATAGATTGCAACAGTAACTTTTTTAGGAGTGGTGAAATGACAAACGGTAAATTTTCTACACCTTCCACAAATACACAGTAATCATTATAGATATTTTTAATAGTTGATTCTACATGAGCTTCAATAGCCGACTGACTTAAAAATACGTTGATCACATATATTCCACGTCGTCTCAAATTCATCACTGCTTCATGAGTATCAATGATTCCATTTGATTCATAGCCGAATGCCGACGGTTCCCCGTCGGAGAAAACAATGATGAATTTCTGCAGTTCGCTGCGTCTACTGATCATCTCCCCTGCCACTCTAATGGCAAGTCCGTCTCTATTATCATCTTGTGCCTTAATGGTTGCAATACCATGACCCGCGTAAACGTTCAGTGATTCCTGATAGTTGACAAGATAATCAAAAATATTACGCTGAGACTGCTCGTCCGAGCTAAATGTGTCTTCATTGAATGCCATGATCTCGTGGCGGATGGACAGCTTCTTTAACGTTTCATGAAACAGTGTAATCCCTTTTTTTGTTTCTTCGATTTTATCTTCCATACTGTATGAAGCATCAACCAAGAGAGTGAATGTGGCATCCAGTTCTTTTGACTGCATATCGTTTTTGTAAAATAATCGTTTTTGATCGTCCAAAAACCAATTGACAAGTTTTTTATCAAGCCGCCCTTTTGTCAGATGCGTTCTTGAATTTTCATTGCGATGTGCAATCGTCTTCTGAATAATCGAAGTGAGTTTTCTTACTTCAGGCAGAACTTCTTTCTGAAGTAAGGAATAATTTTGTACTGTTTCTCCAGTAATGACGGGTGTTTTCCATTCAATCATGACGTTGCTGTTTTCTTCACCCAGCTGCTCAGAAATATCAACGCCTTCACCGTCTTTTTTTGATTCACTTTTACCTCGACCTGCCATGATCTCAGTAGGTTCATCGGAGGAATGTCCTTCTCTGCCTTCCGCTGTTTTCGCACCACTGTTCTGTCCTTCAGACACTTCTGTTTGAAGATAGCTGTCAGACTGTCCTTCAGCTGAACGGCTCTTAGCCATCACTTCTTCAGTGTCAATATCACCTTCTGTTGAATCGTTTCCGGCAAGTTCAACTCCTTTGATTTCTTTGAATCTTTTAATATCTTCGAGCAATTTAACAGGCAGATAATAATAATCATTTAACATATCACGGGTCAGCAGTTCATCGATGATATACATCATCGCAACAGCAAGATCAGCGCTGTCTTCAGTAGAATTCAATGTAAATAAACGGCTCAGCAGCTCACGCAGTCGTCCATTGATTGTTTCATCATAGGCGGTTTCAAGGCCCAAAATATTATCGGTCAATACTGCCTCCTCAATTTGAAGAAACAGTAGGTCGGTCGGCATCTTTTTCGTACGATAGACTGTCAGCTGACTGGCATTATCCTGACGTTTTAATAATCGTCTTGTAGTAAAATATTTTTTTGCAGCAGGGCGTTTTTTAATGATGAACTGTGTTAAGCGCTGTTCTTCCAGCATGACAAAGAGCTGCATGAAAAACTTTCTGTAGAGAAAATCTTCTTCAAGCATCGTAAGAATAACGTCCTGATCTTGAGCACTATAGCCCATCCCATATAGCAGACAGTCGCTTTTCAAAGCATATATTTCATCATGCGCCTCACGATGCCGCCATTTAAAACTAACATTGAGCTGTTTCTCAAGCGGATTGTAGTAGCCGAATTTTTGATAGCCGACTTTCACTTCATTATCTTCCATGACAAGCTGTGCTAGATCAGTGAGCATCATCAACTGTGACGGATCAATCTTTTCATCATTGAACAGTATAAATTTATCTGCCATTAAAATGTCAGTTCCATCGCATTGATAATTGCCTGCTGTTCTCTTTCATCTTCCAGTTTGTCAATGACAGCTCTTTTGATTGCCCGTTCAACCGGCATAATAGTTGTCAGATCACATAAATCAAGAAGTGCCCTAATAGAGCTTGCTTCTTCGCTGATCTGTCCCTGCTCAGCCATCATCACTAAATCTTTGTTGAACTGAATCAGTTGACCGATTAATCTCTCATCTGTCAGTTGAGTCTGTTCCATGATAACCTGCTTTAATATTTCTCCTGAAATATAATGCATATCAATGACGACAAAACGATTTTTCAATGCTTCATTCATCGGTAATGTACCAATGTAACCGACATTGATTGCAGCAATGACTGCAAAATCATCATGAGCAGTCACTACTTCTCCAGTAAATGGATTGGTGATCGTACGTCTGAAGTCCAGCACACCATTTAAAATCGGCAGTGTCTCAGGCTTCGCCATATTGATTTCATCGATGTAGAGCAGCCGTCCTTCTTTCATCGCCTGAATCACGGGTCCTTCGACAAACGTAATTTGAGTTTCACCGTTCACTACTTCAATCGTCTTAAAACCGAGCAGACTTTCCGCATCGAGATCAACAGAACAATTAATACTATTCATCTCTTGTTTTAACTGCAGCTTCAATGTTTCAGCAAGTTTAGTCTTGCCTGATCCCGTCGGCCCTTTCAGCAAAATATTTTTTTTGAGCTTAATCATGTTTATGGCATCGTTTAATATCGTAGTATCTTCATTTTGATATAAATTCATCACGAACCGTCTCCTTCAATAATAAAAAGGGCTTTCGCCCTTTAGATTTCTTCAAAATATTCCTTGTAGTAACCGCCGACTTTACCGCTGTTATCTCTTATATGATAGTACTCTTCCGTTTCATTGACAACATCATATGTCTCGCCTATCGTCAGCATATCACTTACTTTGTATTTTTTTGCTTGAGTCTGTACGACTTTCACTTGTTTAATCGGCTCTTTAATCAGCCATTCTTCATGTAACATAACAATCCTCCGTAAATTCAATTACTATAACAAATAATACACTACTTTTGACTATGAAATAAAGAGATTTAATGAAAATTTATGATGACCAGCAAAACAACGTCCTGACTTAATGATATGTCAGGACGTTGTTGTAAATCAGCTTTCAAGTAATAGATCTTCTGGATTTTCAATCAATTCTTTAACTGTTTTAAGGAAGCCGACTGCTTCTTTACCATCAATAATTCTATGGTCATAGCTTAATGCGATGTACATCATCGGACGATTTTCCATACGCTCTTTATCAATAGCAATAGGGCGCGTGACAATTGAGTGCATTCCTAGAATCGCTGCCTGCGTTCCATTGATAATCGGTGTCGACATCAATGAACCGAACACGCCGCCATTAGTAATGGTGAATGAACCATTCATCATATCGTCCAGCCCAAGTTTTTTGTCGCGTGCTTTCACTGCAAGATCGTAAATACTGCCCTCAATTTCAGCAAAGTTCTTTTTATCACAATCACGTACAACTGGAACAACAAGCCCTTCTTCTGTTGATACTGCAACACCGATATCATAGAACTGTTTTAATACTAAATCATCACCGTCGATTTCAGCGTTAACCGCAGGATATTTTTTCAGTGCAGCTACAACTGCTTTCGTGAAGAACGACATGAAACCGAGACGAGTTCCATTATGATCTTCCTGGAACTTGTCTTTTTTACGTTTACGAAGTTCCATCACATTCGTCATATCCACTTCGTTGAATGTCGTCAGCATTGCTGTATTTTGAGATACTTCCAGTAATTTATTAGCAATTGTTTTACGGCGGCGTGACATCTTCTCACGGATGACCGGTTTATTAGGGTTTTCTTTCGGTGCCGCTTTCTCAGCAGGTGCAGCTGCTCTCGGTGCTTCCTGCTTCGTGCTGTTCTCAACATCATGGCTCCGGATTAAACCACGTGGGTCTTTCGCATTGATTTCACTTAAATCAATGCCTTTTTCACGCGCTAGTTTACGTGCAGAAGGTGTTGCCACAATTCGTTCTACTTTGTTTGTATCTTCAACTGCTTGTTCGACAGTCGGTGTTTTTTCAGCATTTCTATTATCATCAGGTGCTGGTGCTTCTGATTTCTGTTCCGCAGGTTGTGCATTACTTCCGTTTTCATCAACGATTGCAATGACTGACCCTACTTCGACTGTGTCGCCCTCTGCAGCCTTCAATTCAGTGACAATTCCTGCTTCTTCAGAAATCACTTCAACGTTGACTTTATCGGTTTCAAGTTCAACGATATTTTCACCCTTTTCAACACGGTCGCCCACTTGCTTAAACCATGTTGAGATCGTACCTTCCGTAATTGATTCTGCTAATTCTGGAACTCTGATTTCTGCCACTTTAATTTCCCCCTTAAATAGTTAACGCGTTCTGAATAATTTGAGACTGCACAAGCTTATGAATTTCATTGTCGCCTTCTGATGGGCTTGAACGCTCGATTCTACCGTAGTAGTTGACAGCGATATTGCCTGCTAATGCTTCCAGCTGAGGATAAATGTAATTCCATGAGCCCTGGTTTTTAGGTTCTTCCTGAACGAAACCGATCTCCTTGATGCCTTTAAGCTCATTGATCACTGCTTTGATTTCTTCAGCAGGCAGCGGATACAGCTGTTCAAGTCTGACTAGCAGAATCTCCTCGTTCGGTGATTTCTGCAGTTCAGTGTACAGATCAATCGCCACTTTACCGCTCGCAATCAGTAATTTCTTCACTTTTGTCTTTTTGAAGTTGTCCACAATAATCGGTCTGAATGAACCTGTTGTGAATGCGTCTACTTTGTCAGATACAAAGTTGTTGCGCAGCAGACTCTTCGGCGTCATGACTACTAATGGTCTCATCTTGTCAGTGTTCAAGAAATGTGCCTGTTTGCGAAGTAAGTGGAAGTAATTAGCTGTACTTGTTAAATTTGCTACAGTCCAGTTATTTTCAGCGCCCAGCTGTAAATATCTTTCTAGACGAGCTGATGAATGTTCCGGCCCTTGACCTTCGTAGGCATGTGGCAGCAGCAATGTCAGACCTGTCGTTTCGCCCCATTTCGCGTTCGCGCTGGAAATAAAGTTATCAAACATCATCTGTGACATGTTTGAGAAGTCGCCGTACTGGGCCTCCCAGACCGTCATCGCTTCTTTGTTCTCCACGTTATAGCCGTATTCAAAGCCGACAACCGCCGCCTCTGACAACGGTGAGTTATGAATATCAAACGATGCCTGACTGTCAGTGATGTGCTGAAGTGGTGTATATTTAGCGCCTGTGTTCTCATCACTCAATACAGCATGACGCTGTGCGAATGTTCCCCGTTCAGAATCCTGGCCCGTCAGACGGACTGGATGGCCGTCTTCAATGATTGTGCCGAATGCAAGCAGTTCTGCATGCCCCCAGTCAATCAATCCATCTTTAGTGAACGGCTCATGACGTCTGTCTAGTATTTTTGAAAGCTTGCCGAACAGTGTAAAGCCTTCCGGATAAGTCAGCATCTCTTCGTTCAGTTTTGTCAGTCTGTCTTTAGTGACACCTGTTTCAACGGTCTGTTGACCTGTGCTGACAGCTTCCGGCATCGCCATCTCAGCATCAAGCACTTTTTCGTTCTTATCGATGGCATTATGCGCAGAGCGAATCGCTTCTTCTGTCTGACGGAAGATCTCATTCATTTCATCTTCAGTGATCGTTCCTTCAGCAACAAGTTCCTTGCCGTATTTAATCTCAATGCTCGGGTGGCCTTTCACTTCTTTGTAGAGCATCGGATTAGTCACTGACGGCTCATCCATCTCGTTATGGCCGTAGCGTCTGTAGCCGACTAAGTCAATCACAAAGTCTTTGTTGAACTGCTGACGGAACTGCATCGCTAGAATCACCGAGTCAATACATGCCTCTACATCATCTGCATTGACATGAACGATCGGTATGTCATAGCCTTTCGCTACATCAGTCGCATAGACTGTAGAACGTGAATCATAGCTTTCAGTAGTGAAACCGACGCGGTTGTTCGTGATGATATGGAGTGAACCGCCTGTAGAATATCCTTGAAGATTGCTCAAGTTCATGCTTTCAAAATTGATACCTTGACCCGGGAATGCAGCATCACCGTGAATTAAAATCGCAAGTGCTTTATTGAAATCGACTTCCGGCTTCGTGACACCTGTAGTCTCTTCCTGATTAGCACGCGTCTTACCTAACACGACAGGAGCAACAATCTCTAGATGACTCGGATTATTGGCAAGTGTGATCATTTGTTCAGTGCCGTAACGTGTGGTCTTTTTAACGCCGCCTAAATGATACTTAACGTCCCCGGTCCAGCCTTTAGTGACTTGAAGACTACCGTCTTCCGGCAGGAATTTCATCGGGTCTGTATGCATGAATTCAGACAGCATCATTTCATATGGTTTTTCAAGAATGTGTGTCAATACATTGAGGCGACCGCGGTGAGCCATACCAATCTGGATATTCTTGATGTTATTATCGCTCGAAATAGCCAGCACTTTTTGAAGCATCGGCACTAAAGCATCGACCCCTTCAATTGAAAAGCGTTTTGCTCCGACGAAGTTTTTATGAATATATTTTTCAAACCCTTCAACTTGAGCAAGACTTTTGAGCAATGTGATTTTTTCTTCTTTGGTGTATGAATTTTTATTGTTTGACTCGATCGTTTTTTTCAGCCAGTCACGTTCTTCGGTGTTGTTGATATGGCTTACTTCATAAGCGATTGTTCCTTGATAAATTTCAGACAGCTGTGTCACTGCCTCATAGGCATGAGCAGCCTGCCCGTCAAAATGAGCGGACACTAAACTTGCCGGCAACTTTTCAAGGTCCTGTTGTGTCAAGTTAAAATCTTCTATAGTTAATTTCGGCAGATTTTCACGTTTAGGTTTATAGAGTGGATAAATATCAGCCGTAAGATGCCCGTACTGCCTAATATTATCAACCAGTCTCATCACCGATTTTACTTTTTCTGAATCGATGCCACTGACCACTTGACCAGTTGATATCGTTGAAAATAATTCTTGTAGTTCCCCTGTCACAGATGCTGGATCTTGAGCATATTGATCGAACATCTCTAGTAGATAACCTAAATTTGCACCGAACCTAGCAGGCGCTTCTTCGAGGTTTTTCCCTTTCATTTTAGTTCCACCCTCCACAATTGATATAAAACGTTTACATACCCTATTTTAGCACTCTAAATATTGATTTTAAAGGCTGTTCTGTTTTTTTATGAAAATATGTCTACTGTTCAGGTAATTGGATAATAACTTTTGTATATCGATTGAGCTCGCTGTCGATTTTGACGTTTCCTCCGTAGCTTTCAATAATTTTTTTCGCGATGGACAGTCCAAGACCGTTTCCACCCATTTCTCTGGAACGAGATTTATCAACCCGATAAAATCTATCAAATATATAGGGAATGTCTTCTTCAGGAATGCCTGTGCCGTGATCGATGATTTCCAGCTGGACCATCTTATTTTTCAATGAAGTACGGACAATGATATGCTGGTCTTCTTTATCGTACTTCATCGCATTATCAAGGAAAATCAGCATCATCTGTTCAAACTGATGTCGATTGATTTTCAGCTTAATAGATTTATGGGTGGAATGGAATTCAAAGCGGTAGTCCGGATTCAACTGTGCGAGAGACTTCAATCTGGACTGTATGTCGTCATTGATAAGAATCGTGTCCAGCTCTCTATTATACTGTCCTTGGTTATCTTTAGTGAGCAGCAGAAGCTCCTCCACAAGCTTTGTAATCCGGTTCATTTCATCGAGTGAGATCTCAAGTGATTCGTCCATAATCTCAGGTTTATTTTTACCCCAGCGGTTAATAAGATTCAGATGACCTTGAATAATCTGCAGCGGAGTCCTTAACTCATGCGAAGCATCTTCGACAAACTGTTTCTGCTGATTGAATGATGTTTCAAGCTGCGCCATCATATTGTTGAATGTTTCAATCATATCATCTGTCTCATAATAGCTTTTAGGCAGTGTCAGTTTGTTCTGAAAACCATCCCGCTGGATCTGCTTCATCTGTTCCGAAAGCTTCCGAATCGGCTTCGTGATTTGATTGGAGAAGAAGTAGCTGATAATGGCTGTAATGAATAATGCAGTCAGTCCAAAAACACTGGCGAGCACAAACATGTACTGAATGATTGAATGATAGACAGACAGCGGATGGACAATAGTGACAAATCCAGAAGACTGCGCGGTATTGATCGGTGACCTGACGATGATAAAATCCTCATCCTGATGATGTTCCTCTGAGAATTCAACACGTGTTACTGGCTTAAAAGCGGGAGTCAAGGTGATGGATTGATCACTTGACACACTCGTATAAGGTTGTCCTGCCGTATCATAGAAGATCACTTTCTGATGATCGGTGATAGCCGCTCTAATATCAACCGTCGATACTTCTCCTGGATTCCCGGTCACCAGAAGTTTGCCGACATCGACCGTACTTCGTCGTGCACTGTCAAATTCCTGTTCTTTCAAATAAATGCTGATGAAATAAATAATAAAGAAACTGAACAGCATGAAGATAATAAATGTGATGCTTGTTGTAATCAGCGTCCACTTCGTCTTCAGTGATGTAGATTTATTCATCGAATGACATAGCCTACCCCTCTAACGGTTTCAATGATGGACTGCATATGATAAGGTTTTAGTTTGTTTCTCAAGTAACGGATATAGACATCCACGACGTTCGTTTCAACTTCACTGTCATATCCCCATACATGTGATAATATCTGCTCGCGTGTCAGTACATGCTTCTGATTTTCTGCCAGCAGTTTCAGCAGTTCGAATTCTGTCTTAGTTAATTCAATCGTCTCATCATCAACACTGACAGTGAATGCATCGAGATTGATCATCAGCCGGTCGATAGTAATCTTAGATTCATGCGACTCATTACGTCGCATAATGACGCGTAACCGTGCCAGCAATTCTTCGATATCAAACGGTTTGACAATATAATCGTCCGCTCCGTAGTCGAGACCGATGACTTTGTCATAAGTATCTCCTTTTGCTGTGATCATGATAATCGGTGTTTTTTTAACGTTACGGACTCGTCGGCATACTTCAAGACCATTCATACCAGGCAGCATCAGATCAAGTAATATGCAGTCATAGTCTTGATTCAGAGCACTCTGTAGACCAGAATTTCCATCATTGACGATATCAACCTTGTAATTTTCATGGATCAGTTCTAATTCAATGAACCGCGCTAAATTATGTTCATCTTCAACAATCAATATCTTTTTCATCATCCATCTCTCCTTCAATTATTAATCAAATCATAACAATAAATTTTTTTCAATAAAACAAAAAAACCTGACGTTACCGTCAGGTTAATGGGCATAAAGGGGGTTACTAAAAATGACTCACGATTAGAGGGGGAACTCTTTTAATTGAGAATCACTTTCAATTACATTATATCTTATTGAGAATCATTGTCAATTAAATTATGTAAAAAAGTTTGCGCCAGTAATATACTGATTACTCCTCCGATAATTCCGGCAATGATATCTGTCGGATAATGAACACCTAAATAAACTCTTGAAGATGAAATCATCATGATACAGAGCACCGAGAGGCCGATAAGATAGGGTTTCAATGATCCTGTGTGATGTTTATTCAGCAAGTAGATAATGCTGCCGAAAAATGCCGTCGAACCCATCGCATGACCACTCGGAAAACTAAATCCAGTAATATCAATCAATCGCAGCAGCGTTGGTCTCTCTCTATCGAAAATATTTTTTAGCAGCGGATTAAGTGTCCCTGAAATAATCATTGCCAGAGCAAAGAATAAGGCATCTATTTTCATCCGTTTCAGCATTAAATAACAGATCACCATAAGAGACATAACCACCATCGCCCAGACTTCTCCCATTTTGGTAAACCCGAGCATAATGGATGTCGTGATAAAGCTCGCAGAAGAATAGATAAATTCGTATACTTCCTTATCAATCCATTTTCCTAGACGGGATTCATGGAAAAATGCGATCATTCCGAAGATCATCGTGAATATGATGATTAAAGTAATCCTTTGTACTCTAGACATAATCGTACTCCTTATCTGGCATCATCCAATATTTTTTGCAGCAGCTCTTCAGGTGTATACGTCATCTGAGCTTCGTTCATCGCAGCAATGACAGCTGATCGGTCTTCTTCCAATTGATTCAGCTCAGCAATAAGTGATTCACTGGTCAGTTCACTTTCCTGCAGGACACGTGCATAACCATGCTGCTCAAACAGTTTCGCATTATCAATCTGATCCCCCCGGCTCTGATCAAGACCAAGCGGAATAAGCAGCATCGGTATTCGGAGACTTAAAAATTCAAAGATAGCATTGGATCCTGCTCTAGAGATAATGGTATCTGTGACAGCAAATAAATGCGGTAATTCTTCTTTGACAAACATAAACTGCTTATAGCCAGGTTGATTAAGTGCGCTGTCTTCCAACCCATTACCTGTGATATGTATGATTTGATAACAGTCAAGCAGTACAGCTAAATGAGTTCTAATGGTCTCATTGATATGCTTAGAACCAAGTGAACCACCCATTACAAGAAGAACTTTTTTTTCGTCATTGAAACCTGTCAGCCTGTATCCTTCATCCTTATTACCGGTAAAAATTTCTTTTCTGACTATTCCGCCCACATAATCCGATTTATCTTCTGGAACATACTTCAATGTTTCTATGAATGTTGTATAGCATTTTGTCGCAAATTTTAGAGAAATTTTATTGGCAAGTCCAGGCGTAACGTCTGATTCATGAATAATCGTCTTGATCTTCAGCATCTTTGCAGCAATGACGACTGGTACCGTGACAAATCCACCTTTTGAAAAAACAATATCAGGTTTTTCTTTGCGTAGTATTCTGTAGGCATCAACGACACCTTTTTGCACTTTGATGATGTCTTTAGCATTCTCCACTGAAAAGTAACGGCGCAGTTTGCCGCTGGATATCCCATAATACTTAACCTCTGGAAATTGTGTCGTTATCATTTCTTTTTCAATGCCTGTTTTAGAACCGATATAAATACAGTCAATTTGTTGTCCAACAGCTTCCGGAATTAGAGCCATGTTGACAGCAACATGGCCAATAGTTCCTCCGCCTGTAAAAGCAATCTTCACAGTTTCACCTCAATTATTTCATTGTTTTTATATACTTCACTGCGCCATTCAGCTGAGTATCATTGTCATTTAACTTATCCCTTAATAATTCAGTAAATTTGACAGTAGCATCTCCCGTCATTTGTCCCGTCACAGCTAATCCCTCATCTATCTGGAACTGCTGGATGCTGAGTGTTGTCTCCTCATCAAACGTCTTATCGACCTTACCAGGATCATAACCTAGAGCTTTTAAGCCAGTTTCGAGAGATTTAATTTGAGAGTTAGATTCGCCTTCAACGTATACTTCTTCAGGATCAAGAATATGGATGTTGGCGTATGCCGGCAGTTCTATTTTCTTGTCAGGTGCTATTCCTTTTTTATGAATCCACGTTTTGTCAGGTGTCAGCCATTTCATTTGAGTATACTTCAGCATAGAATCATCTTTAAACGGCGCAGCTGTTTGAACAATCCCTTTGCCGAATGATTTTGTACCGACGATATCTGCTTTGTCGTGATCATTTAAGGCAGCAGCAAACACTTCAGAGGCACTTGCAGATCCTTCATTCATAATGATGACAGTTGGTAGATCTTCAGTGATTGGATTTACTGGATTCTCAGCTACATATGATTTCGCTTTCTTGTCGTTAGCCTCTGTATAGAAGAGGACATCTCCTTTGTCGATGAACTCATTGGCCATTTTACTTGCTTCCTCAAGATAGCCGCCAGGATTATTACGAAAATCAAGAATCAGTTTCTTCATGCCTTCCTGATCCATTTTCTTCAGTGCTTTGTTGAATTCTGCCGCAGTTCCTTCCTGGAATTTAGTCACGGTAATAAGCGCCACTTTATTTTTCAGCATTTTAGTTTCAACACTATTCAAATGGATAGTATCTCTTTTGATTTTGACATCGAATGGATCATCTGTTCCACGCTTGATTGTCAATGTCACTGTCGTTCCTTCTTTGCCACGAATTTTTTTGACGACATCGACACTTGACATACCTTTAGTGCTCTTACCATTGATTTCCACAATCTCATCGTTAGCCTGAATACCTGCCTTGTCAGCCGGTGCCCCTTTAATTGGGCTGGTAATAATGATTTTATCACCTTCTTCACCCATTTCAGCACCGATACCTTGGAAATCACCGCTCATGGAATCACTAAATTCCTCCTGCTCGGATTTGGTCATATATTCACTGTATGGATCATCAAGACCATTAACCATTCCCTTAATCGCACTATCTACTAACTTTTCTTTGTCCACTTCTTTGTAATACTGAGAGTTCAGCGTATCGTATACCTGGTACAACTTGATAAATTCCGCCCGTTTTGGAGACTGTTGATTATATACATTATCGATACCGCCCAGCATTGCGAAAGCTGTCACAGCTGCAGTGACAATGATAGCTGTCAACAGCAGCATTATAAATCTGAAAAGACTGATGGTTACTTTTTTTTCCTTGCCTTCTACCTCATGCTCTTTATGCTCATTATTCAAATTTTTCACATCCAAATTAATTTATAAGTCATTTTATCAATATAACGATTAAAACGAAAGTTTTCTACATAAAAAGACACTTCAATAATGGAATTTCCATTCATTTGAAGTGTCTTAAATGAGCAGTTAAAACTTGCGCCATTCCTCGTACTGTTCATAAAGGTCATCAAAAACCGACAGCTGCATCTGAGCCGAGCCATAATTCTCAATGTAATCTGACAGACTGTGATAGTCTGCTTCGTCCTTAGGGAACATCAAATCGTTGAATACTTCATCAGCAAAATCACCTTTTGACCCTTTAGCGCCTCTCAGCGTAAGAATATACTGATAAAAGGAAAATGATTTGCTCATTAGTTGACTTCTATTTTAAGGACAGTGGATGTGGCTTTGATCAGCTGGGCAGTATCAACAATATCAATTTGTTTGATCACATCACTGTTCGTGATAATAACAGGTGAAATAGCTGATGAAGCTTTCTGCTTGATCAGCTCAATATCAAATTCCACAAGTTCATCACCGACAGAGACTTTATCTCCCGCTTTGACTTTAGTTGTGAATCCTTCACCATTCATGGCGACAGTTTCAAGTCCGATATGCAGCAGCAACTCAAGTCCATTCGCTGCTTTTAGTCCGATGGCATGTTTCGTCGGGAAGACATTGACGACTTCACCTTCAATCGGTGCTACTAATTTACCTTCCGCAGGATCGATACCAAATCCTTTACCCATCATTTCTTGGGCAAACACTGGATCTGGAATATCTGCTAGTTTAACGTAGTTGCCTGAAATCGGTGCTTTAACTTCAATGGTTTTTGAAGCTTCTTCACCTTTACCAAATAATTTTTTGAACATATGCCAAGTCTCCTTCACATGATAGTTATGATTTGAAATGTCCTATAAGGTCACTATACCCTAATTCTTCAAGTTTATCGTATGGAATAAACTGAACGGCTGCTGAATTAATGCAGTAGCGTAGTCCACCGGTTTCTTTAGGACCATCATTGAACACATGACCTAAGTGACTATTTGCTGAATCACTTCTGACTTCAGTTCTCACCATCCCATGGGATTTATCAACGAGTTCAATTATCTCATCATCTGACAAGGCTTTGGAGAAGCTGGGCCAGCCGCAGTTGGATTCAAATTTTTCTTCAGAAGTAAACAATGGCTTTCCACTAATTTTATCAACATAGATCCCTTTTTCAAAATGATTCCAATATTCGTTTTGAAAAGGCGGTTCTGTGCCGTTCTGCTGAGTGACGATATATTCCAGTTCATTCAAGTCATCTATATTCTTCTTAAGCATTTGAATTCCCCCAGTGCTGTTGTATGAACGCTTTTCTGCCAGAGCGTTCCTGATAGTTCTGATAATGGTCAGGATCTTTCTGGTAGTAATCCTGATGGTAATCTTCTGCTGGATAGAAATTTTTGTAAGGAATGACCGGTGTCACAATCGGACTGCTGAAAATATGTTTTGCATCCAGCTCTTCAATCAGTGCATGGGCTGTCTCCTGCTGCACGCTGTCATGATAGAAAATAGCGGGCTCATAACTTTCCCCGCGGTCATAGAATTGTCCGGCCGCATCGGTCGGATCAAACGTCTTGAAGAATACTTCCAGTACTTCTTTATATGAGATGACCGTCTCATCAAAAGTAATCTGCACCGCTTCACGGTGACCGGTCGTATTGGAGCACACTTCCTTGTATGTCGGATTCTCAACATGTCCTCCGCTGTAACCTGAGATTACTGATTCTACTCCGTCATACTGATGAAACGGTTTGACAAGACACCAGAAACAGCCTCCTGCTAATGTTGCTACTGCCATAAATATCACTCCTTTATTGTTATGTTAAAGTGCCAGCCTGCCTGATTAATATGAGTAAGCTCCAAACTAGCAGCCTGAAATTCAATAGGTGGCATTTCATAATAAAAACATTCATTTTTAACATCTAATGAAACATTATCCGGCAGATCACCAAACTGCTTAATGACATTTAATGTCTGTTTTTTGGACAATGGCAGCTTGGCTACTTTGACTTTGTCTATATCCAGTCTAAGTTTATTATGACCAATGACAACAGGTGTCGTCAAAATATTTGTTTTTACCGGTTGTCCAAGAAATTCACTGTTCTGTATGATTTTCAGCTGATCACCCGACAGGATCTGTTGTGTTGTTGTTGTGTTCTGCTGCTGTATGAAGTGATTGATTATCTCAGGCTTCAGCGTCACCGTATTGCTACTTTCAAGCGGTCGCTCTTCTTCTACTTGAAATGATTCAGGAGTTTCAGTCAACAGCTGATTCAACCACAGTCCGGTAATGATATTGAACAACAGAAGGCCCGCAAATAGTATCATCCATAGGTTGAACTTAAACAGCTGTGTCATCCAAATAGTCCTGAATTTGTTTTTTGACGTCATCAGCGACTTGCTGCAGCGATTTTTCTTTGAAAATGTCAGGTGACAACGGCTCAAATATATGAATATTGACGTGGCCAGGGACCATGCGTTTACTGTCGTACTGCTCCATTATCTTTGACGTACCGCTGATCGCCACTGGGATGATCGGAACGTGTGCCGATTTTGCGAGCTTGAACGAACCTGATTTGAATTCGCCTAATCCGTTGCCTTTACTTCGACTACCTTCCGGGAAGATCATAACGTTGTGTCCTTCCTTGAGCGAAGCAACGCCGTCTTTAATCATCTGCAGTGACGACCGGCGATTTGACCGGTCAAGATAAATACAGTTAAGCAGCATCATCCAGCGATGAAGAAACGGGATTTTTTTGACTTCAATTTTTGAGACAAAACCAAACGGCTTGTCAATCGCATGAATCAGTACAGGAATGTCAAAGTTTCCTTCGTGGTTGCTGACAAATAGCACAGGTTGACCATTATCCACATTATTGCCGGTCACTGTCACAGTAACTCCTGCACTATTCAGTACACGGCGTGCCCAGTTTTTAGCCATCAATGCTGTATAGCGGTCTTTTTCATTGACGGTAGTCAGCAATTGTTGATTGCGTTCCATTTCATTGACTTTAGTAGTTGCGAGTGCCGCATAACCGACAATCACACCAAGGGTTTTGATCATTCTAAACATTATTTCTCCTAACGAGATGCATGAATTTGTGCGGTGGCTGATTATTGTCAACCGATCCTTCTTCAATAGACTGAACATTCCAGTCATTAAATGAATACTGAGGAAAGAACGCATCTCCCATATATTTTTCTTCAATTACCGTGATATACATATCATCCACCATATCCATGGTCTGTTCGTATAGATTCTGCCCACCAAATATGAAGACGTGACCTTCAAGTTCAGCAATGTCATCAAGGGAATGAATGACTTCAATTCCTGGGGCATTAAACGATTGATCCCTGGTCAGTACAACATTACGACGATTAGGTAATGGTTTACCGAGGGAAAGATAAGTATGTCGCCCCATGACGATTGTGTGATTTGTCGTTAACTGTTTGACTCGTTTCAAGTCGTCGGGGAGGTGCCATGGCATTTTGTTGTCATAGCCGATCACTAAATTCTGGTCGTGACATACAATAGTTGATAACATATGGATCTCCTTTATACGGCGATAGGTGCCTTGATTGAGGGATGTGCTTTGTAATTTTTAACTGACAAATCTTCATATTCCAGATCGAACAGTGATTTATCAGAGAGTATTTCGAGCTGCGGCGGTGCAAATGACTCGCGGGACAGCTGCTCTCTAACCGCTGCGATATGATTGCTGTATATATGAGCGTCGCCCATCGTATGGACAAATTCTCCGACCTCAAGATGACATTCTTTTGCCACTAAGTGTGTCAGCAGACTGTAACTTGCGATATTGAACGGTACACCAAGAAAGACATCAGCACTGCGCTGATAAAGCTGACAACTCAGTTTACCGTCCTGCACATAAAATTGAAACAAAGTATGGCAGGGCGGTAAAGCCATCGTATCGATTTCACCAGGATTCCAGGCAGAAACAATATGCCGCCTTGATGATGGATTGGATTTGATATTGTCAACGACATCCTTCAGCTGGTCAGTCATCCGGTCTTTCGTTTCAAAATGACGCCATTGTTTGCCGTAGACGTTGCCAAGATCTCCATACGTCTTCATAAAATCATCATCCGTCAGTATTAACTGCTTGAACTGTTCAAGCTGCTGCTGATACTGTTCATTAAATGCTTGATCTTGAAGTGACCGATGTCCGAAATCGGTCATATCAGGACCTTTGTAATCGTCACTCTCCACCCATTTTTTAAATGCCCATTCGTTCCATATATTATTGTTATACTGCAGCAAATAACGGATGTTGGTATCTCCTTTGATGAACCAGATGAGTTCAGTAGCGATCAGTTTGAACGAAACTTTCTTAGTCGTCAACAGCGGAAATCCTTGTGCCAGATCAAAACGCATCTGATGACCGAATTTTGATAATGTCCCGGTCTGTGTCCGGTCCTCTTTTTCGCGACCAGTCGCCAGTATCTCTTCACAAAGTTCATGATACACTTTATCAAATGAATTCATACGTCCACCTCTTTCATAATTTTGTACTATACTTTATAATACATTTAGATGAATCATAAATAAACGATAAATTTACACCTATAAGTTTGTCGTTATATTGGAGGCAGAACAAATGGAAGAAGTTATGGTTGTATCAGGTTTATTCTTATTACTCGCATACATGATCAGCATGATGATCACAGAATAGTTCAACGCTCTACTGAAAAATGTGTAGCCGTCAGATGGCTTCACATTTTTTTATTGACTAAAATTCCAAAATGACTTTTCGAACTTCTTCTGACAGTGACTTGAAATCCATATCGCTTGAACAGAGGACTTCTGAAATGGGCCTTTAACACGACACACCGGGCACGTTGAACAATATCCATTAAATGATCATGATCATGACGAGTGGTATATCTGCTTAATACCTGCATTCCTGACTGCTGACTGACTGTCGTCTCAAACATCGGATCCACATATACTACATCTGCACTAGCGATGACTTCATCCGCTGCTGAACCGTAATGAAAATGAATACGTTTTGTTAAGTCAATATCATAATATTGTTGTATCCCATGCTTAATGACGAAATAAATCAAAGGATTGATTTCATAAGCATGAAATTCTGCTTGTTTCATCAGCTGAACCATGAGCATGAGATCATTACCCATGCCCATCGTTGCATCGACAATCACAGCCTGCTCATTGAGTGAAACCGGCATGATGTCTATAAGCGGAGGCACTTCACGATACTTATTAAAACGTTTCAGCTTGAAGTTCATCGTATTCTCATGATAGACAATTTTGTCATCTGCTGAAAAATAGAGCACTGGAAGCTTTTGACCTATAACGATAACAGGAGAATCGTCGTTTTTAAAAAAATCCTTAATCGTCATTTTGCGTCGTTCGACTAGTTCTATCGACAGTTCAGACTCCAGCATCCTGAGTTCTGCTGCTGCCTCCTCCATCTTCAAAAAAATCACATCATCGGTCTTAACCGGTGATGTGATCCTCACTTTATTGACAGTGCTCATCGAAAGCGTCCTTGATATCCATACAGATTTCTTCAATCGGTCGTCCTTCAATATGCTCACGCGGCATAAAATATTTCAGTTCCTTACCTTTGAATAATGCCATTGACGGACTTGATGGCACTTGACCGATATATTGACGCATTAGCTCTGTTGCTTCTCTATCCTGTCCTGCAAAGACAGTGACAGCCGCATCTGGTTTATGGTCATTCTGCTGTGCTACAGTGACTGCAGCGGGTCGTGCAAGTCCCGCTGCACAGCCACATACTGAATTGACGACAACAAATGTCGTCGTATCATCGCTTAATGTGTTGAAGTAAGCAGCGACTTCTTCCTCTGTTTCAAGTGATTGAAACCCTTGATTCGTCAGTTCACTTCTCATCGGCATTGCCAGTTGTTTCATATATTCTTCATATGCATTCATTTCATTACTCCTTCTCTCTGTTCGCCATCTGCTTCCATACGGATCCGACCGCTTCCTCACCCTTGCTAATTCGTTCCGCCGCCATTCGTGACTGCAGTCTCACTTCAAACGCAGGATCATCCAGATGTTTTTCAAGATAAGGCAGACTTGATTCATCTCCCTCATCATAGATGAACATTGCAGCACGCCATCTTACCGTCGGATGTTTGTCATCCAGCGCCTCATGCATCAATGGCAGACTCTCTTTAAATCCAAGATCGCTGAGCGTGTCACCCGCCGTACGACGGATGGTCAAATTCTTGTCCGTCATAGCCTTGTGTAATAACGGCAGCACAGCTTCCCCGCCGATAAGTCCGAGGAATACAATCCCTAATCTGCGCAATTGTGGTTTGTCATCCTGCATGACGACTTCTAGAAACGGAATATCTGATGGATCCGGTTCAGGGAAATGATCCAGCATCCGGTATCTTTCCTGCCAGTCAGGTTCATTCAAATAATCTTCAACGGCTGTTCTTTTAAGTTCTTTCTCTTTAATGACATACTCTTTGTGTTGTGCTGCTTCAACTAATTGTCTCAGACGCTCTTCAGGAAACAAGGCGTCGATTTCCTCTATTACAGACTGAATGATTTCATCAACATTGCCGTAACGTATGCCAAAATGAACCCATTTTCTCAGGAAAACAACGTTGTCATCATCCAGCTGTGACTCAAGCATCGCATCAATGAAACGCAGATCAAGCTGTTTCCGCTTTTCACCTTCGACGTTTGTCACTTTCAGTTGGTATGGAATATCCTTAAATGTAAGCAGTTCGACTGTATGTTCCCCTGTATCCATCTGTAGTTCAGGGTCGACTGAAAGTTCTTCATCAAAGAGCTGTTTGATCTGCGGCAGCAGCTGCTCCCAATTTGCTTTTGGAGCCTTATCTACTGAAATGAAGTCCATCACATGAAAGACGGACTGAATGTCTTCAATAGCCAGCAGTTCATTGATGAAAGCAGGATTACTGCCGTCTACTGTTCGATATGTTCTGCTTTTATTATCGTCCCGCTGATAATCCAGAACAATTTTTAATGTATTGGGACTTGGTGTAGGTTCTATTTTTAATATTTTCATGTTGTAACTCCTTATTGAAGATTATTGCCCCACTGCTTAATCTGGAGGCCGACAGAGCATTTAGAAATACAATATGCATGAGCTGCCGTCTTACTTTCTTTGCGCAGCGTTTTCTTGATTAAACAGTGATGGCAGTAGTGATCTTCAAGTTGATTGATTTTTTTTACAGTCTCAGCTGTCGTTTTCACTTGACCACCTCACTCATGATTATAGCAGATAACATCTGGACTGTAATTGACCTTGCTTAAATTGAAAAGCTCCCCTATAATTGAAAAGTTGAATTATAAAAGGAGGGATCCATTTGTCCAATGAGTTAATCGCAGTACTCGCGTTTTTTGCAACATTCATCAGCTTGATTATCATGTATCGGTTCTTTGGAAAAAGTGGTTTATTTGTATGGGTAGCCATCGGTACTGTCATCGCAAACATTCAAGTGACTAAAACTATAGAAATATTCGGTATAACAGCCACACTCGGCAATATATTGTTTGCCTCAATTTATCTCGCGACAGACATTTTGAATGATATTTACGGAAGAAAGACAGCGAAACGAGCAGTATGGCTGGGATTCGTCTCTGTCATCGTCATGGTGCTGTTAATGTCTATCTCAGTGATGTTCAAACCTGCTGAATCGGATATTGCTCAACAAAGCATGGAAACATTATTTGCTGTCGTGCCAAGAATTGCGCTCGGTTCTATTATTGCCTATATTATCGGTCAGTATTTTGACGTCTATATTTTCAACTTCATCAAGAAGTATTTTTCAAGTGATAGAACATTTATTGTCCGTGCCTACGGGAGTACAGCTATCAGTTCGATTATAGATACAGCACTTTTTACATTGATTGCTTTTTATGGCTTGATGCCGAATGCTGTTCTGTTTGAAATATTTTTGACGACTTATCTCTTTAAATTAATCACTACCATCTGTAACGTACCATTTGGTTATATGGCCAAATCTATCGCGAAAGATGTCGACGATCATGGCTCAACTCTTCATTGATGCAGCCACAAAGCAGAATCCGTTCGAAAGTAGTATCGGTTTCGTGATTAAAGATGACACTCAAGTTCTCGAATTCGGTCGTTATTTGGGGGCTGTTGATAATCACGAAGCAGAATGGACAAGTTTGATTGAAGGGATTAAGCAGGCCCAGCTGCTACGTATTCAGACATTGATCATTAAAAGTGATGCGAAAGTGGTTGTCGATTCAGTCAATAAGTCATATACTAAAAATCCAAAATTCAAACCATATCTTGATCAGTTCAAACAACTGGAGCAGCACTTTGAGCTCATACTGATTGACTGGATTCCACGTGAGCAGAATAAGCACGCAGACCATATCGCACGTTACTATTTGAATCAATAAAACGAGGTACTATCATAGATAGTACCTCGTTTTATTCTACAGCTTACTGAGGAAGTTAGCTGCCACCTTTAATTCATACTGCTCACATATCGAACACATTTGATCGATGTCCATCGTATAGGGCATAGAAGCAATAATATGTGTAAGATCGAGCGGGACTTCTGTATGTATTGCTGCCAGCTGCTGACTAATCAGCAGATCTTCATAAAATGTATCGATTTTATTCTGCTGTCCTTTTGGCAGCTGTCCCTTATGCACAATAGTTTGTTCAACAGAACCATATGTCTGAATAAATTTAAGCGCGGTCTTCTCACCGATTCCCTTAACGCCGGGATAGCCGTCAGAGGTGTCTCCCATAAAGGCTTTGACATCAATCAGCTGCGGTGGTTCAATCCCATATTCTTCACGGAAGCGGTCAGCTGTATATTTATTATATTCTGTGAATCCTTTTTTGATGAGCCATATATCAATATGATCATCCAGCAGCTGCAGCAGGTCACGGTCCCCGCTGATTACAGTCACTTTGAACTGTCCATTCAGCTGTTTCGCTATCGTACCGATGACATCATCAGCCTCATAATTTTTGACACCGATATTAAAGAAGCCGAGCTCTGCTGATAATCGTTGAACCATATCAAACTGTGGATTCAGTTCAACAGGAGGCGCAGGTCGATGTGCTTTGTACTGCGCTGCAATGTCATTCCTAAAAGTCGTCGCCCCCATGTCCCACGTGATGATGACATGATCTGCCTCGGTATCTTTAATGGCACTGGCAACATGTCTGATGAATCCTTGTACACCGTTAGTCGGAATGTCTTCTGAATTTCGCATAAAATGATGATTCATTGCAGTTGCAAAATAATGTCGGAACAACAATGCCATGCCATCAACAATTAATAAATTTTCCATAGTTTACCCTCTTTCAATGTCATCAGCATGATGGAATATCCATTCTGAATAGCTCCCTGGATATAACTTGACCGGATGGCCGAGTGATGTCAGTGCAGCAAACAGCGGTGATGCTGACAATCCAGAGCCGCAGTAGACGATGGCTGTGTGTCCTTGCACTGTTTTGTCCAGTTCTTCTAAGCCGTCTTCAGAATGAAGTACCTTCTTATAATGGATGTTCACTGCTCCAGGTATTCTCCCTGGAATACGATCAATCGGCTCTATTTCACCAAGATACCTCTGTTCTTCGCGCGCATCGATCAGTATGCCAGTCGCCTCTCTGACTTCCGCTCGAGACGCAATGAGTTCTGATCTGATAGATTCAGGCTCAATGTGCTCAAGCATCTCTATTGCTGAGAAATAGTCCTCTGCACTCAGACAACTTGTCTCTTTTGGCAGGGTCATCTGTTCATATCCTTCTCTGATGATAAGACAAGGTAAACCGACAAGTGTACAGAGAAAGAAAAACCGGGCCGCCATAAATCCTTCATGGTCATCATAACAGACCGCTGTTTTTCCCTCACTCTGTTCTGTAACAAAGCTATAAAACTGAGTCAGGTCAGGTAATGGATGCCTGCCTTCTTCCGGTCTATCTTTGTCATAGAGGAGTGGATAGCCAGAAACAAATACAGCATGTCTTATATGTGATTTGTTAAACAAATAAAGACTGTCCTCGACATTGTCCATCACATTTCTGCAGTCAAACAACTGGTGTTCCTTGCAGTCATAATGTTCACTATTTAGCCAGACTTCCATAGAATCACCCCTGTATCGCAGCACGAATTTGTGTCACAACGCGATCATCCAGCTGCTGTGATTGTCGTTTTGCGATATCTGCAAGAACTTGTTCATTATTGCCTGTCCAGACGACAGCTAGTTCCTGCTGTCTCTCTATTAAGTAATCAGTCATTGCCAGACGATACTCTGATAATTTACGCGATAATAGCTTAAGAGATGCCTCGTGAATTTGTTCATAGAGGTCATTCGCTGCCTCTTTCGTCCGGTAATTTCTTGAACTGGCTTTTATATTCATCACGCCGAGTCGGACATCGACGAAGGATTCATTGAGTTGAATCAGCTTCATCTCAGCTATATCACTAATCAAATGATGTTCCAGCAAGTTTTGTCTTATCATGCTTGAATGATTCATCACTGCCTGGTGAAATGCATGATTGAGTCGTGGGGAGATCATTGAGAGCTCTTCTTCCAGTTGGTTGGACAACTGATTCAAATATCCCGTAGTATCAGCTATCGTTCGTCTGTTGTAATAAGTTTTAATTAGATCATACAGCTGAATTTTAAAACGATCCATTAAATAAGTAAGCTGTTCCAAAAGCTCCTGCTTCACTTGATCAATACTCGTATGGATGACGTCAACTTGATAAGGCAGCTGCTGCTCAAGCTGTTTGTAGTAAGCTTTATCATTTGCTTCTTCTGCTTTTGCCTTTTCAAAATTGTCGACGATAAATGTCGCATGCGCTTGAAGCTTGCTGACACTGCGCTCAAACTGAACGATTTTCTGTGTCTTACTGTCGACTTGTGAAAAACGATCCACGGCCTGCTTGAATAGTGAGAACTGATGGTCGGATTGTTCTAAAGCCTGCCTGCTGGACAGCTGGAATAAAGTTGCCGGCACATTCAGCTGCACAAGTTCCGTCTTAAAATAATTGACGACTTGGTCGATTTCCTGTTCATTTCTGGCAAGGTCAATAGCATTGACGACATAGAACGTCTCACTATCCTCACTCAAAATCTGAAGTTCATTCAAATATGAAATAAATGCTTTATCACTTTCCGTAAAAACATGATTGAAATACGATACATAAATCAGCAGATCGCTATCAGCAATAATTTCTGTTGTCTCATTCGTATGACGCATGTTCGTTGAACCGATACCTGGAGAGTCAATGATGATCTTATCACGGAGAAACTCATTATCATACTGCAGATATATTCTGTCGACAAATGCCGAATGCGCATCAACAGCTGTAAATTTCACGACGTCGTCTTCATTGATGTCAATCACATCACCGGTCACCACATACTGTGAATACTGATTATAATTTTCTTTCAGTGCGTGAATAAATTTTTTGTATTGATGATCGAGAACCGGCTGTTCGTTGTCATATATTTTAAGCCAGCCTGCAATCGTCTCTTCATAAATCCCCACCGTACGACCGATTTTGTTGAGTTCACCAAGCAGCATATCAACTGTTTTGAACTTCATGGTATGCTGATGGCCATAGCTGATTTCTGTAATCGCTGCAGTTGTTGGATTAGGAGATGAGACAAGTTTCTTTTCTCCAAGCAGTGCATTGATCAATGAACTCTTGCCGGCACTGAACGCACCGAACACGACGATACGAGTGACATCATTATGAATACGGGAGAGCTGTTGCATCAGCCGGGTATATGTATCTTTGAAGTAATCAATCGATTCAAACTGCTTCAATACCTCTACCGAGTCATCTATTGCGATTTGATGAGACACTTTGTGCTGCAGTGTTTGTTGCTCTGCCGCCGGCTGACTATCCAGCGTTAGTTCGACTAAATGCCGGTCGATGAGCTGGTCAATGGATTCATCAGTATGAATATAATAATGACGGTAATTTTCAGTCGTCAATGAATCGATCAGATCAATATTCTTTTCGTATTGGTCAATCAGATGAAGTTCACCGCTATCATCAGATGAATGGATGCGTGTATCATCGAGCTGGCTGATGAAATCATCGATGACGGATCTATTACGACGGATGACATCCTGCTCAATGAATTTCTTCAGCTGGTCAGTATAATTCTGGACATAATCATTAGTCACAAGTGCTTGAGATTTCATCTGTCCTATTACAGCTTCTTCAGTGATTTGATACGTATAACCTTTGTATGTGTTGATCCAGTCACTGTTTTTTGTGTACTTAGCATAATTTTGATACAACGTTCGTATATGAAAGTTCACCTGTTTTTCAATGGACTCATTGAGCGCCGTTAACACGGCAGTCATTTTGTCATGTTTCAGCTGCTCTCTCTTTTTTTCTTTGCCGAATAATCCGCTCACCTTATAATCTGGTGCATAGACTTCCAGCAGCCCACGAATCAGTTCTCTGATTTCGAAAGGAATGATATAGGCATTCTTTAAAATCTCTCTGATCTGTTCAACAATTGCTTGACGCGTCGAGTCGTCATCTTTAAATATGGCCTGCTCTGCACTTAACTGAGATTGTTCAATCATTCTCGCTTTGTAAGCGTCATATGCGTCTGCCTCAATATCAAATTGCTCCAGCAGATCTTGTTGCTGAGATTGCAGAAAACGCAGCTGCTCTGACGTAATATATGAAACAATACGTTCAAAGAACTCGGCTGCACTTCTATCCAATAGTGTCTGATTGTTCATGAGCTCTTGTTTCAGCCGGTCGAATTGATTCAGTGGATGTTCATATATTGAAGTCAAATAGAGCGCTTCCAGCTGAATGTTCCATAATTCAATATTGGAGCGAATGGCCGACTTAAACTGGTCCAGCGTCACTTCCTGTTCATCGTGCTTGTCGATTTGATTGACCACTAGAATCAACGGAACTCCGAGCGTATTCAATCGCTTCATTTCTTTGAAGTTTTTCTCTGATTCCACATGATTATATTCAACCGTGTAGATAATGAGATCACTCGTCAACAAATACTTCATCGTATTTTCTTCATGATTACTATATGTTGCATCGATTCCCGGTGTATCTTGTAACGTCAATCCATTGACGAGCTGCGGTGCACGATGTTTGATTTCGACAGATTCAATGCGCTGGTTTACGGTATTGATTTTCTTGACAGTATCGTAGTCACTGACAACCGCGTATTCATGGTTTTCGAGGTTAACAATAATTGCTTCTTCCTCACTGATGGTAATTTGCGCTGAGTTACTTGTCGTTGGAACAGGTGAACTCGGCAGAATATCTTCATCGAGTAATTTATTAATCAGTGACGATTTGCCAGAGGAGAAATGTCCGACAAAACTGATGATTTTTTTATCTTCATAGACTTTCTTAATGATTTCATTGATTTGAGCAACGAGCAGCGCGTTGCTTGATTTTTCCACTTCTTTTTTGAGCTTGTAGAGTAAATCAATTTTCTGTTTAACGTCCATGTCAATCCCCTAACTTTGTTGTTATCTTTTACCCCAGTACTGATAATAAGTACATTCAAGATACCCATTGAATAGTTTTCGTCGTTTCGTCGCTTTCTGTCCGATGAGCACTTCAAAGTCTTTGTAGCTGGTCATGATATACAATGACCATTTGTCATGGCGCTTGATAAGTTCCCCTAAATAGCGATACATCGCTTCTACTTCATGACGTTCTCCGATACGCTCACCATACGGCGGGTTCCCGACAATCACACCTTTTTCAGCAGCTAAAGTTAAATCATGCACATTCAACTGCTTAAAGTTGATAATATCTGCAAACCCTACTTCTGCTGCATTATTCTTGGCAATTTCAATCATTTTAGGATCAATGTCACTTGCCTGCACTGAAATTTCTTTATCGTAATCTGCTGCATTTTCAGCTTTGATCCGTTCTTCCTCGTACATCCCATCAGGAATGATATCCCATGATTCACTAGCGAAATCCCGATTGAAGCCCGGTGCAATATTCTGCGCGATCATCGCCGCCTCAATAGCAATCGTACCTGAGCCGCAGAATGGATCGATAAATGGCGTATCCCCTTTCCAGTTAGATAACAGCACTAAAGCTGCTGCAAGAGTTTCTTTCATCGGCGCTTCACCTTGTGCAAGACGATAGCCCCGTTTATGCAGGCCAGCTCCCGAAGTATCGATAGTCAGCAGCACTTCGTCTTTCAATATGGAAACTTCTACTTTATAGAGTGCGCCGTTCTCATCAAGCCAGCCTTGTTTGTGATAAGCTTTTTTCAGACGTTCGACAATCGCTTTTTTAACAATCGCCTGACAGTCCGGCACACTGTGCAGGACTGACTTCACACTTTTTCCTGACACCGGGAAGCTCCCGCTGTCAGAAATAATATCTTCCCACGGCAGTTTACGCGTTCCTTCAAACAACTGATCAAACGTTGTCGCCTTGAACCGTCCGACCACTATCTTCACGCGATCTGCACTTCTCAACCATAAATTAGACTGCACGATTGCTCTCGCATCACCTTGATATAACACACGGCCGTTCTCGGTCTCTGTGTCAAAGCCGAGTGCCTGAACTTCTTTTGCAGCCACTGATTCAATTCCCATCGGCGTTGTCGCTAATAATTGGTACATAATTTTCTCCTTTATTATAAGTTTACATAATATTATTATCATAATTATAAAATCAAAAAAATAATTCTTTTACATCATATCATTTTTTGACCATTCTGATGACAAATAAAAAAGCTCTCCTTAACGGGAGAGCTACTAGAAAGATATCTCTGTAAGCCATGTTCTGTTCCTTAGTACTGCTAGCGAGTCTAGTCACTCTCGTACGCCGGTGATAATCATCTGTCTGTATGTAACCATACCTCTTCTATACGTTCATTTCCGCTAGAAAAGTGCTCCTACCAAATTTGGATTGCTCACTCGAGGGGTTTACCGCGTTCCACCTTTTTTATTTCTAAAAAAGCTACGTCACTGTGGCACTTTCAAACTACTTAAACCATATCCAAAGACTTAGGTCTGTTCGTTGCCGTCAAATTAATGCCCTGGCTTATGATTTCGCCAGGCACGATCACTACAGCCATCTCAGGTCTGTGTGAGCATGGACTTTCCTCTATATACAACGTATATAGCGATTATCCGAGATATCTTCACAATTGTTTCTTATTATAGCACAACATTTAAAAAAATACTATTTCCCGAAGACTGCTTTTTCAAGATTAGAAATTCTTTTCAGCAGATCATAGTTGTTCTGTTGACCCCCACTATCCTGTCTACCAGTAGCCACTCGTACTCTCAAATCTTCTACTTCTCGTTTTAATTTTTTGTTTTCGTCCATCACTTTGATCAACTGGTTGTTTAAATCTCCCATTTTTTGATAGTCTGCAATGATATCATCAAGAAAACTGTCGACATCTTCAGGTTTGAATCCACGAATCATCGTTCTTTCAAATTCTTTTTCGTAAATATCTTTAGCAGATAATTTCAATGTTAAATCATCCATAATTACACCTCATCCATTCTCCCATTGATTACTTAAATAATCGTTGATGAACACTGAAATATCATCAAGCGAAATGATATCCATAGTATAGTCATTTTCATCCGCAAAATCAACGACGGCTCTCACCGTATACTTTGGGCTGCCCTCTCTGTCATCATCATAAATAATCACAGCACCTTCCGTGTTATTCAAGATAAAATCTGTAGCAGCCTTAAACATATAGCCGCCTTGATACGGTTGTTCGAATACAGTTGAAACAAAGTCAGCACCACTCATGATTTTGTCATAGTATCGTTGATTGTCTTCATTCCATTTAGATGTATGGTCTAAAAACGGAGTGATAACCGCAAGTTTCAAACCGTAGTTCTTCTTTAAGCGGATCGCCGCTTCACCGGCCCACAGTTCCATCCCTAACTGACCGCTGATAATAACCCATTCTAGACCTTCTTCAGCATACTGCCTCAGTCTTTCTTGAAGAAATAATTTTAAATATTTGACTTCCGGCTGTGCATTGTTGTAGATATTGAGCTCAAAGGGCTTATAGCCCGTGACATAGAGCGTCTTCATCCAGCCGACTGCCTTTCGATATAGTGAAGATCATGCTGCACTGCTTTGAACTGATCAATAAATACTTTTTTACTCGTCTTCTCGAAGAAACAGGAGACGGACAACTCTCTTAAGTGAGATATCATTAAATCCAGCTTCAGAGGATTCATCAGCTTCATGTCAATGATATCGTCTTTATATTTTAGAACATCGTTAATATGTGCATCGATCCGTTCTGTGAACGGCTGAATATCAATAACAAAATTAAATGACTGCCCTTGTTTTGCTGATACAAATACTTCCTCTATCTCTTCTAGATCTTTAATTAAAAAAACAATACATTCATGTAACATTAGGCGTCACCTCTCTTAAGATATGGTAGAATCGACTATATGTCTATAATACTAGAAAATCGGGATGATATGGAATGGTAAACTATCCGAACGGAAAAAAACATACAACTAAAGACTTAGTTACAACACGTCAGAAAAATAGTAAGATTGAATATGGTAAACGCGGTATGTCGTTTGAAGAAGCGATAGATAAAACGAATCAATATTATATCACTCACCAAATCGCAGTCATCCATAAGAAGCCGACACCTGTACAGATTGTTAAAGTCGATTACCCGATGCGCAGCAAAGCAGTGATAAAGGAAGCTTACTTTAAAACGCCTTCCACTACTGACTATAATGGCATCTATAGCGGTCACCATATTGATTTTGAAGCAAAGGAAACACATAATAAGACAAGTTTTCCACTTCAGAATCTGCATCCGCATCAAATTGACCATATGAATCAAGTGGCTGCTCAAGGAGGCATTTGTTTCCTACTGATTCATTTTTCTCATTGGGATGATGTCTATCTACTCCCTTTCAATCAGCTGATGGTGTACTGGGACCGTTATATGAAAGGCGGTAGAAAATCAATTACTTTAACTGAAATTAAGAACGATGGTATATTGATACCGTATGAGTATCTACCTAGGCTCGATTATTTGGCAGCCTTGAACTTGAAACGTGAGAGTGAGGATTAATTAATGGCAACTAACAAAAAGAAGAAAAGAAATACAAAGAAGCTGATCCTTCAAATCATAGGAGGATTAGTCATAGCAGCTGCCCTCATGTTGATGCTTGGGCTCGGCATGTTCATCTATTATGCGTGGAAAGCCCCTTCCTTCAACGAAAGCAGTTTAAGAGACCAGCTGCCTACTAAAATCTATGATAAAAATGATAACTTGGCGACTGTGCTCTATATGGGCCAGAAACGCGAAAGTGTCAAGTTCGCAGATATCCCTGATGAGATGCGCGACGCTGTTCTGGCGACTGAAGATAATCGTTTCTACGAACACGGTGCACTTGATTTCAAACGTCTGACAGGTGCTGTATTTAAAAACGTCACTAAAGGATTCGGCTCCCAAGGGGCTTCTACTCTGACGCAACAAGTGGTTAAACGGTCATTTCTGACGGATAAGAAGTCCATCGAACGTAAAGCACAGGAAGCATACTTATCCTATCGCTTAGAGCAGGAATACAGCAAGAATGATATTTTTGAAATGTACATGAACAAAATTTATTATTCTGACGGAATTTATGGTGTCAAAACAGCAGCTCAGTATTATTTCAACAAAGATCTGAGTGATCTGACTCTTGCAGAATCAGCCTATTTAGCTGGTCTTCCTCAGATTCCTAACAGCTATAATATTTACGATCATCCAGAAGCTGCTGAAAAAAGAAAAGACACGGTTCTCTATTTGATGAACCGTCATAACCGCATTACAAAAGAAGAAATGGAAAAAGCACAAAGTGAAGATTTGTCTGCTAATTTAGTAGAACGAACGACGGCTGATCGCCAAAATATTGAGCAGAACGACCCTCAGTATGCATCTTACGTCAATATCATCAAAGAAGAAATTAAGAACAATAAAGAATTCAAAGGTGAGTCAATCAATGACATATTAACGAGCGGACTGGATATCTATACCAATATGGATATGAATGCACAGCAGACGCTGCAGAATAACGTTGATAATTTGACTGCCTACAAAAATAAATACAATCAAACAGGTGTCACTATTCTAGATACAAAAACCGGTGGTCTTGCCGCAATTTCCGGCGGACGTAATTATCAGGATGTGGTTGACCGCAATCAGGCAACCGATCCTCACGCAGTCGGTTCAACCATCAAACCGATATTAAGCTACGGTCCTATCATTGAAAAAGAACAATGGCCGACTGACCATAAAATCGAAGATGAGAGTGAATACGATATTAACGGCAATACGTTCAAAAACTACGATACACAGAATCATGGTATTGTGACGATGCGTGATGCACTGAGAAAAAGTTATAATATCCCGGCCTTAAAAGCATTTGAAGTAGCTAAAAACGAAGCTGGCAGTGACGCGCCTTATAACTTTGCGAAAGATCTCGGTCTTAAGTACCCTTCTAAAACACTGGGCCCTGCTGAAGCACTGGGCGGCGGTGCATCAGAATTTTCAACGAAACAAATGGCGGCTGCCTTCTCTGCTTTTGGCAACGGTGGGCAGTACAATGAAGCTCATGCGATCAGAAAAATTGTGACACAGGATGATGAAACAATTAAATTTTCACATCGGTCTGAAAAAGTAATGGAAGATTATACCGCATACATGATCACTGATATGCTGAAAGATGTTTTTGAGCCTTATGGCACTGCTTATGGAACTGGCATTCCAGGACTCAATATGGCTGCTAAAACAGGTACTTCAACTTATGCCGATGAAACTTATAAAGAATATAATCTGCCGACAGATGCTGCAAAAGATGTCTGGATTACGGGCTATACCCCACAATATACAATGTCCGTCTGGATGGGCTTCACTAAGCTCGCTGAGAACGGGGAAAATTCATTTATCGGCCATAATGAACAAGTACTACCGCAAATTCTATACAAAAATGTCATGACTGCTATCAGCCCGATTGACGGCACAGATTTCGAGAAACCTGCTTCCGTGACAGATGTAGGTTCAGAATTAAAAGTAACAGGAACAAATCCTGCTAACACTATTACAACTGATACAGATAAATCATCAACTGAATATCCGACACCAACGACAGAAGCTGCACGATCAACCAATGAACGTGCAGCCTCTTCTGCAAATGAGCCAGTGACGACAGAGAAAGCAACAACGGAACAGCCGACGACGGAAAAAGCAACCACAGAGAAAGCAACCACAGAGAAACCGACGACCGAAAAAGCAACGACAGAGAAACCGACGACCGAACAGCCGACGACCGAAAAAGCAACGACAGAGAAACCAACGACAGAGAAACCAACGACAGGGACAGCTTCAAGCGAGTTGACTCCTAGTGAACAAGCAGCAAAAGATTTAAAAGCGGCGAGCGATAAAGCAGCAGCTGAACTCAAGGCAGCCAATGAAAAAGCAGCGGCAGAGCTGAAGGCCGCAGCTGAAAAAGCGGCTAATGGACAGTAGCTGAAAACAAAGAAAGCACATCGAATCGATGTGCTTTCTTTTATTTGTTTCTATTTTTTCTTATTTCCATGACTGCCTTGAGTTTTTTCAGTTCTTGTCGCATCGTCTTCATCTGCTGATATCTCATAAAATGAAACTTATCCTGGGAGAAATAATCAACCCGCTCCACGACATTCAATGGTTTATATTCAAGCGCTTCAAGCTCGGACAGCTCCACTCTGTCACGGTCGTTGATTTCAAACATCATGTCAAGCAGTGCTGAACGGTAGTCTGATATCAGCTGTAGACCTTCATCATGATGAAGCTGCTTGATTTCCGCTAACTCGTCCAACCTATTTTCCTTAGCTGAAAACCATGCTTCACTCTGCATCAGTAATCACCTTCTTCCGCTTACGCCCTTCGCGGCAGTCTTCAAGTAATGGACATTCGAGACACTTTGGCTGCCGTGCCGTGCAATGATAACGACCGAAGAAAATCAGCTGGTGATGTGTCTTATTCCATCGTTCGCGAGGAATCTTGCTGCACAACGTCTCTTCAACTTCAGTCACATTATCTTTCCACTTACAAATACCAAGTCGTTTAGAAACACGTTCAACGTGAGTGTCGACAGCTAATGCTGGCGTTCCGAATGCAACAGAGACAACGACATTCGCAGTCTTTCTCCCTACTCCCGGTAGTTTGACGAGTTCACTATGCGCTCTTGGAATTTCGCCGTCATAATGATCGATCAGCATCCGGCATAATGCCTGAATGTTCTTTGCTTTGTTGCGGTATAGTCCGATTGAGCGGATATCATCCATCAACTCTTCAACCGGTACAGCCAGATAATCTTCCGGCGTCTTATATTTCTGAAATAACGTTCGGGTCACTCGATTGACCGCTGCATCTGTACACTGCGCTGACATCAATACAGCAATCGTCAGTTCAAACGGATTGTCATGAATGAGTTCACATTCTGCGTCAGGGAACATATCATCAATGACATCCAGCATTTCCATGACCTTCTTCTTACTTATCATATGGATTTTCTCCATTCACCCAGTCGAAAACCGGAAAGTTTTCCACTGTTTTTGTAAATTGTTTTGTCTGCTGATAATCTTTTCTGACAGTTCTAGAGTCATCCACTGTTTTGACATTTCGTTTTTTCCAGTTCAGTAAAATTCGGTCAATATATTTGAAACTGATCTTATCATGAACAACTGCTTCGTCCATTGCTGCATGAATCAATTCTACTGAGTGGTGATCCGTATCTATCCAGTGGGTCAATGTCTGCATTTCAATCGGTGTCAACGGCCGGCCGAACTGCACTTCAAAACGTTCAAATAACTGCGTGAAATTCATCTGCTTCTCTATTGAGTCGTTATTAGACATCTTGTCCGCTAATTCTGATAGTTGTTCGTCCAGTGGTGTCAGCGAAAAATGCTCACTGTACTGCTGGTCTGAATGACCGACTGTAACTGTCAAAATATCCTTTTGAATCAACCCTTGTATCAGGGCTGCAACCTGATTTTCATCAAGTGATGTCTCTTGTGCGATAGCTTCAAATGAAGGCATCTCACTTGTCTCACTGCTGATCAGCACCAGCTTGAGCAGTATCACAAGTTCTGTTTCATTGATATTCAACTTTGTATAGTCTTTAATGAGACTCTTTGGTACTGCCAGCTGCTGATTAATAAATTGGAGCATAGTCTTCACCTACAAGAAAGAGGTCGAGACTTACGTCTCAGCCTCTTTGAATTATTATGGATACAATCTGTTCAGTAATCTTGGGAACGGGCTGGTCTCTCTGACATGTTCTACTCCGGACAGCCAGGCAACCGTACGTTCTAGACCAAGGCCGAAGCCTGAATGCGGCACGCTGCCGTATTTACGAAGATCCGTATAATACGTATAAGCAGCCGGATCAAGTCCATGCTCATTTATACGTGCCTCAAGGAGCTCCAGATCATTAATACGTTCAGAGCCTCCGATGATCTCACCGTAACCTTCCGGTGCAATCAAATCAGCACACTTCACTGTGCCTTCTTCCTCAGGGTTCGGCTGCATGTAGAACGGCTTGATTTTCGTCGGGTAGTTGACGATAAAGACCGGCAGATCAAAATGATTGGCGATAGCTGTTTCGTGTGGTGCACCGAAGTCGTCTCCCCATTCAATATCATCAAAATTCCATTCTTTCAGCAGCTTGATAGCTTCTGTATAGGTGATTCTTGGGAATGGCGCCGTCACTTTTGAAAGTTTTTCAGTATCGCGACCAAGAATTTTAAGATCGAGTTCACAATTTTTAAGGACGGACTGCACAACAAAGCTGACATAGTTTTCTTGTACTACCAGGCTCTCTTCATGGTCACAAAATGCCATCTCAGGCTCAATCATCCAGAATTCAATTAAATGACGTCTCGTTTTAGATTTCTCAGCACGGAATGTCGGACCGAATGAGAAGACTTTACCATGAGCCATCGCTGCCGCTTCCATATATAACTGTCCGCTTTGTGATAGAAAGGCATCTTCCTCGAAGTATTTCGTATGGAACAGTTCACTTGTTCCTTCAGGTGCACTGCCTGTTAAAATCGGTGGATCGATTTTAGTGAAACCTTCACGATTGAAGAATTCATAAGTCGCACGAATCACTTCATTTCTGATTTTCATAACCGCATGCTGGCGTTTAGAACGCAGCCATAAGTGACGGTGATCGAGCAGGAATTCTGGACCATGTGCTTTCGGTGTGATAGGATAATCGACTGCCTCATGAATCACTTCAAGGTCAGTGACTTCCATCTCATAACCAAAATCAGAACGGTCGTCTTCTTTAATGACACCTGTAATATACAAAGAGGTCTCCTGCGTGATACCTTTTGCAGTTTTGAATAGTTCTTCACCGATATTTTCCTTGACGACGACAGCCTGCATAAATCCTGTTCCGTCTCTTAACTGCAGGAATGCAATTTTGCCGCTCGAGCGTTTGTTCAAAATCCATGCACCGATAGTAACTGTATCACCGACATGACTGCCGGCTTGATGAATCGTTATTTTCATGAGTTGTTCTCCATTCTTTTCTCTACAAATTGTTTCGTTCTTTTGATGGCTTCCAGCATTGAATCTAAATCTGTCGCATAGGACAGACGAATATTGTCAGGTGAACCGAAGCTTGAACCTGGAACGACCGCTACAAGGGCCTGTTCGAGCAGCTGTTCAACAAATTCATCTGCTGACTGATAGCCACATAATCGAACGGTCTCTTTGACGTTCGGATACAAGTAGAATGCACCTTTAGGTTTAATACATCGAATTCCTGGTATTTCCATCAGTTTCGGATAGATAGTCTCCAGTCGCTCTTTAAAGATACTGTTCATCTCATTGATGAATGTCTCGTCACCATTATATGCCTCTACCGCAGCCCACTGAGAAGGTGTCGTCGGATTACTGGTCGAATGGCTTGCAAGATCTGTCATCGCTTTGATCAATGCAGCATCTCCTGCCGCATATCCAATACGCCAGCCGGTCATCGAATGACTTTTTGACACACCGTTGATGACGACCGTGAGCCGCTTGATATCATCGTTTAAACTTGCAATGCTCACATGGCTGCCATCATAGATCAATGTTTCATAGATCTCATCTGATACAACGATGATGTTGTTCTTCACTGCAAACTCAGCGACAGCTTCAAGTTCTTTCCGGTCATAGACGACACCGGATGGGTTATTTGGAGTATTCACAATCACCGCCTTTGTCCGCGGCGTCACTATTGATTCAAGCATCTCTTTCGTTACTTTGTAATCTGTCGTTTCATCAGTAAACACGTAGACGGGTTTACCGCCGGCAAGAATGACCTGTTCAGGATAACTCACCCAATACGGGATAGGAATAATGACTTCATCACCTTCATTCAAGATAGACTGAAACAAGTTATAAAGGGCATGCTTAGCACCCGATGCTACCATGATTTCATTTAACTCATAGTCAAGATGATTTTTTGCCAGTTTCTGCTGGATGGCTTTCTTTAATACTGGTAATCCCCCCGCCGGCGTATATTTTGTCTGACCATCCTGAACGGCCTTAAATGCAGCATCGATAATATGATCCGGGGTATTAAAGTCCGGCTCTCCTGCAGCAAGACCGATGACAGGTTCACCATTAGCCTTCAGTTCATTAGCTTTGGCTGTAATGGCTAATGTCGATGACGGTGTTAATTGTTTGACTCTGTTAGATAGTTCCATGGGTCAGCTCCTTAACCATATGATAGTTTTATTTTACCAAAGTTAGCGCTATTCTTTAAATCATTTATTTACAGCAGGCTTATTTTTCTCAATCCAGCAGATGAACTCTGAAAGATTGCCTCGTTCAATTTGATATTGTTTCAGCACACTGTCAAACACTTTGTGATAATGTGCTTCAACTATTCTCCGGTCCATACAGATGATGATGCCGTCATCATCTTCATGACGGATCAACCGCCCGGCTGCTTGTCTCACCTTTGTCGCCGCATAGGGCAGCTGATAATTGTCAAAACTGTCTGCTGTTTCATCCTGCATGAGCATGACACGCTTATCATTCGGATGGATGAACGGCAGACTGACAATCATGACGCATTTAAATTCTGTGGACTGATAGTCAAGTCCTTCATAAAATGACTGTGTCCCTAGTAGTACACCACTATCCAGCTGGTTGAACTGAGTCAGCAGTTTATGCGGGTTTGACTGCGGTGTCTGCACCAGCATGACATGACTTGTCACTGACTCCAAGTACTGTTCAACTTCCTGAATCAGCTGATAGTTATTGAACAGGACAAGCATCTTTTTATGGCCTGTTGCCAAATAAGAAGTAATGTAGAGGACGACCTGCTGAATAAATGCATCAGTTGATCGAAAATTAAATAGCGGCACATCATCAGGAATAAAAAACGTTACTTTTTGATTCCGATGCGCTGGATTAAAAGCGATGATATCTTTGTCGTGCTGACCGAACAGCGGATTTAAATGCTTGACGGATTGATCCAGCAGCAGCGACCCTGACAATAATGTCAAGGAATGAAAATGCTGGATCAACTGCTGATTGAAGATGTCATCAATTTTACGATCTTTCACATAGATGCATAAAGTAGCTTTATTTGCATTAGTCGTTGAATAAAAAACCAGCTTCTGCTTGTCTACAGCGCTTTTCATCTGCTGAAAGATTTGATAGACATACCTCGACTGTTTTTTGACCAGGCGGCTGAACGGGAGATGTTCGATCGTCTCATTAAATGACTTCAGACACTCCACCAGTTGACTCAGCAGCTGACTAGTTTCTGACAGACGCTGAAAATGATGTGGTTCCGCCTGCTTGCTTAAATCATCAAAAAACTGATCATTCAATTGTTCAATCTCCATGAGCTGATCTTTCAGTTCAATATAAGACGTCCCTATCGAATCAATCGTCATCTTATCATATGACATCGTGTTATATTCAGTGAACAATAGTCCGTCTTCTTTTGACAGCTGTGACAAGTTGTATTTGACAATCTGATAACTCCATTCCGTATACGTATGATTGATAGCTACTTCCTGCAATTGATGCCCTTCATCAATGACCAGATGATTAAAATATTTAGGAAACCCTGCATGTCCGGAATGAAGTAGATGTGAATGGTTGGTAATGCCGAGCATCGGTACATTGATGGTTTTGACATCTTGATATAAATAAGTGTCCTGTCTAGCTTTATATAAATTTCTCATTAAATCAAAGTAGATTTTTCTTCCACCATTCAAGTTGATGCGTTCGATATCACCGTCACTGCCCTCCAATAAAAACACCAGGAGCTGCATTTTAAGAAGCAGAATATCATGATTTTCTTTTTTATCTTCAACAATAAATTTGACGAATTCAACCGAAATATAATTGCGTTTACTTTTCAGCAGTACGAGTGGTAGTTCACTCTGCAGCGTCTGTTCAATCTTCAAGGCATCAGCATGAATCAATTGCTGCTGCAGTGCTTTTGTAGCAGTCGACAGCAGTATGTTTTCCTCATGTGTAAGAACGTAGTAAACAGCGGCTGTTAAATAAGCAAGCGTCTTGCCGCTGCCGACTTCCGCTTCAATCAATTTTACTTTGTTATTCACCATATTGTCATAGATCAACTCAGTCAAATAGAGCTGTTCCTTCCGGTCGTTCAAACCGTTATCTTTAATGATCTTCCGGTAAAACTGAGCCAGTGTCATGTCCAGTGTAGAATGGACGTAATTTCTAGATGAAGCGACATATTTCAACCCTGAAGCTTCAGGCAGAACATCCTGACCTCGATGATTTTCAATGATCGGAAAGAGCAGATGATCGATATCATTTTTCAGTTTCTTTGATAGATGATAGAGCTGAATAAGGGTCTTCTTTGGAAGTGAAGCCGCTTTGCCGAGACACTTGATCAACAATTCAGCAGTTGCCTGAGCATCAGCTATCGCGGAATGTGCATCATCGAGCGTGACATCGAGCGCCGCTGCTATTACACCCAGCTGATAACTCGACTGGTCTGGATAAAATATTTTGAAGAGATCTACCGTATCAATCGTATATTTAGGATCAAAATGCATCTCATATTTATTGAACAGCTGCATCAGAAAATTTAAATCAAAGTTAATATTATGTGCTACAAACACTCTATTTTGCAGCAGCTCCAAAATGCGCGGGGCAATCTGATCAAATGACGGGGCATCTCTCACCATGTCATTGTTGATGCCTGTCAGTGATTCGATAAATGGTGAAATCGTTTCATCTGTATAGATATAGCTGTCAAACTTCTGGATGATTTGATGATTGTCCACAATGACAATGCCAATCTGAATAATTTCATCTACTGCTGCATTATTACCAGTCGTTTCAATATCTACTACTGCAAGCTGCATGTTAATCCACCTGCATTTCTATATCAGCGCTGATAAATTGATGTCTATGACCAGTATCATCGACAACAATGAGTCGCCCGTCATCCATTATATCAATCGCTTCACCCATTATCTGCTTATTCCCTTCAGTGTATCGGAGCACCCTGCCCCAAATATTCGAATAGCTTTTATACTGGTCTTTAATTTCATTAAAGTCATGAGTGAGAAATAATTGATAGTAATGTGCAAGCCGTCTACATAAAGACTCGAAAAACTGATAGCGATTGACTGCTGCGCCACTCTCGAGTGCAATACTTGTCGCCCTGTCTGTTAAATCATCCTGAAAATCACTCGCCTCGTGATTAAGGTTGATGCCTATGCCGCAGATAATATGCTTCACACTTGTTGAATCACCATTGATCTCTGTTAAAAACCCACATACTTTTCGATCATGAATATAAATATCATTCGGCCATTTGACCTCTGCTTTTACCCCGTATTCACTGCGGATTGTCTCTGCAATAGCAAGAGATATAAACAAATTGAAGGTCGTGATCTTCTGAAATGAGATCTGTGGATGGAACACGACGCTCATCCATAGTCCTTTCTTTCCTTGAGAATCCCAGACGCGATTGAATCTACCGCGGCCTTCTGTCTGTATTTCACTGATGACAATGAACGGCTCATCAGTTTCAAGCAATTTTTCCTGTGCAATTTTCTGTGTGGAAGTCACTTCTTGATAAACATGAATAGCGTTAAAATCAGTCGATGTCCTGATCATCAGTTTCATCAGATTATTGTCCCAGACGTCAGGGAAAGAGA
>CAACWR010000083.1_pt1 | contig 42424 bp, 43 predicted proteins | sample 2275701 | NCBI WGS metagenome assembly CAACWR01 (sample SAMEA5312467, study PRJEB27640) | indoor metagenome | biome: indoor environment; feature: uncontrolled; material: polymer concrete tiles wood | place: Germany | collected 2014-07-07
GGTATCGAACGTAACTTCACTATTCTTGACCCGACTGATCAGCGCTCTGTCATGAAAGATGTGCTGAAACAGGAGAATCTGGATCCTAAAAAGTACGAACCGCGGTCGCTGCTCGCACAGATTTCAAACTTGAAGAATGACTTGAAGACACCTGAAGATGCTGAACGAGAAGCAAATGATTTCATGGCGATGACCACGGCAAAAGTATATAAAAGATATCAAAACATTCTGCTTAGAAACCATGCGCTTGATTTTGACGATTTGATTATGACGACTCTTCAACTGTTTGAACGTGTACCTGAAGCGCTGGAATACTATCAGAATAAGTTTCATTATATTCACGTGGACGAGTATCAGGATACAAACAGAGCGCAGTATCTGCTCGTCAAAGCACTTGCTGAAAAGTTTGAAAATCTATGCGTTGTCGGTGACTCAGATCAGTCTATCTACGGCTGGCGCGGTGCTGACATTTATAACATATTAAGCTTTGAAGAAGATTATCAAAACGCCCGTACCATCTTCCTGGAACGCAACTATCGTTCAACAAAAAATATTCTTCATGCAGCAAACGAAGTCATCAGAAACAATTCAGAACGTAAACCGAAGGCACTGTGGACTGATAATGATGACGGCAGTAAGATACAATATTTCAAAGCGCAGTCTGAACGTCACGAGGCTGAATATATTGTGTCTGAAATACAGAAAAAACAGCGTGACCATTACCAGTTGAGTGATATGGCTATACTGTATCGTACGAATGCGCAGTCACGTGTGCTGGAAGAAACATTACTGAAATCAAACATCAACTATACAATGGTCGGCGGTACAAAGTTCTATGACCGCAAAGAAATCAAAGATATTTTAAGCTATTTACGTCTCATCGCTAACAGCAATGATGATATCAGCTTTGCACGTGTCATCAACACGCCTAAGCGCGGTGTTGGACCAGGGGCACTTGATAAAATTGCAGGCTATGCTGCAGCTAATGGACTGAGCTATTTTGATGCATTGGCAGAAGTGGACTTCATGGGGCTGCCCCGGAAAACGACAGAAACACTCGTGACATTCTATGATATGATGGACGGCTTCATGAAGCAGCAGGAATTTTTGTCCATCACTGAGCTGGTTGAACAGATTATGGATAAGACGGGTTATACAGATATGTTGAAAGTAGACCGGACACTTGAATCACAGTCCCGTCTTGAAAACTTGGAAGAATTTTTAAGTGTTCCTAAAGATTACGAAAAACTGACCCCTATTGAAGAGCAGTCGTTAGTGAATTTCCTGACCGACTTGTCGCTTGTCAGTGACGTCGATAACGCAGATATGGGAACAGGGGTGACATTGATGACGATGCACTCTGCAAAAGGTCTGGAATTCAAAGTCGTCTTTATTGCAGGACTTGAAGAATCCATCTTCCCGCATTCAAGAAGTCTTGCCGACGAAAGCGAGATGGAAGAAGAACGACGTCTGATGTATGTGGCAATCACGAGAGCAGAAGAACATCTTCATATGACTCATGCAGATTCAAGAACATTGTTCGGACGCAGTCAGGCAAACCGGAAATCCCGTTTTCTTGATGAGATTCCTGCTGATCTGCTGGAAGGCGTCAAACCGCGGCCTGTCTACGGGACGAAAAGACATCCGGCACGCAGAATAACGCCTGCTGCAAACAATCAGTCATACAAAGTGGGAGACAAAGTCATCCATAAAACATGGGGTGAGGGACTGGTCAGCAACGTCACTGAGAAATCAGGCTCTCTGGAACTTGATATTATATTTAAGACAGTAGGCATGAAAAGGCTTCTCAGCCAGTTTGCGCCAATCGAAAAGAAGGAGTAGATATTATGCAGCAGCGAGTAGATGAGTTACATCAATTACTGCACCAGTATAACTACGAATACCATGTGCTTGATCAGCCGTCTGTCCCTGACAGTGAATATGATAAGCTGCTTCACGAACTCATCGCGATTGAGGAAGAATATCCCGACTTGAAGACCGCGGATTCACCAACGGTACGCGTCGGCGGCACACCTGTTTCTGCATTTGAGAAGGTGCGGCATGATACACCGATGCTGAGTCTTGGAAATGCGTTCAACGAAGAGGATTTAAGAGCCTTCGATAAGCGTGTCAGAGACAGTGTCGGACAGGTTGACTACATGTTGGAACTGAAAATCGATGGCCTTGCCGTCTCGCTGAAATATGAAGACGGACGCCTCGTACAAGGATTGACGCGTGGTGACGGAAGTACGGGTGAAAACATCACTGAAAACATCAAGACGATATACGCGGTCCCTTTAGTCATCAAACAGCCATTGACACTCGAAGTGCGCGGAGAAGCATATATGCCGCGTCAATCGTTCCTTAAATTAAACAAAGAGAAGGAACGTCTCGGTGAACCGCTCGCAGCCAACCCGAGAAATGCGGCGGCAGGCTCTCTCAGACAGCTGGATTCTAAACTTGCTGCCAAGCGTAAACTAGATATCTTCCTGTATAGTGTGAATGATTTAAGAGAACTGGACGCCAGTTCACAGAGCGAAGCATTGGATACCCTTGACGCCATAGGGTTCAAGACCAATCATGAGCGTAGACTATGTCAGTCAATCGATGAAGTACTGGCATATATTGAGTACTGGACAAAAGAACGCAATCATTTAGCATATGATATTGACGGAATTGTCATCAAAGTGAATGACTTGATCAAGCAGGAGGAGCTCGGATTCACTGCGAAGTCACCACGCTGGGCGATTGCCTATAAGTTTCCGGCAGAAGAAGTGATCACCAAACTGAACGCTATTGAACTGTCAGTCGGCAGAACAGGGGTCGTGACACCGACAGCAATACTTGAACCTGTCAAAGTCGCGGGTACGACAGTCGGCCGTGCATCGCTGCACAATGAAGATTTAATTCACGACAAAGACATTCGTATCGGTGACGATGTTGTAATTAGAAAAGCAGGAGACATTATTCCTGAAGTCGTGCGGCCGGTTGTTGAGAGACGGTCCAAAGATGCAGAACCGTATCATATGCCTGATGATTGTCCTGCCTGCGGCCACGAACTCGTCAGACTAGAGGATGAAGTGGCACTGCGCTGCATCAATCCGACGTGTCAGGCGCAGCTGATTGAAGGAGTTATTCACTTTGTATCAAGGCAGGCGATGAATATCGATGGTCTTGGTGAAAAGATCGTTGCGCAGTTATTTGAAGCGGGTCTCATCAAAGATGTAGCAGACATATATTATTTGAAGCGCGAGCACCTGCTGCCGCTTGAACGTATGGCTGACAAAAAAGTGGACAAGCTGCTAGCTGCGATAGAGGCATCGAAAGAAAATTCACTGGAACGACTGCTGTTCGGTCTTGGCATCAGACATCTTGGAGCGAAGGCAAGTAGTATTCTTGCTGCTGAATACAAAACGATGGACCGCTTGATGGAAGCATCAGAAGAAGAATTGACTGCTATTTATGACATCGGTCATAAGATGGCACAGTCGCTTGTCACTTATTTGAGCAATCAAGATATTCAGGACTTGATTGAAAAACTAAATGCAGCAGGCGTCAATATGGCGTATACTGGTGCTACGATAGATGAAGCCGCGTTCAACCCTGAATTTCGGGATAAGACGATTGTATTGACAGGAAAACTATCGATTATGACCCGTACGGAAGCGACAGAACAGTTGACGAAGCTCGGCGCCAAAGTAACAAGCAGCGTCACTAAAAAGACGGATCTGCTTATTGCCGGGGAAGACGCTGGAAGTAAGCTTGACAAAGCTGAAAGTCTAGGAATTGAAATCTGGACTGAAGAAGAACTGGTCAATAAATTACAGGAAGCAAATTAAGGAGACAATGATGAAGAAAGTACCTATTGTCCTGCTATCAGCGTTGCTGCTGACAGCATGTGGTTCCAATGATGATGCAACATCACAACAAAATAATGATGACAAGCAGATGGCAACGGATATTCAAATCTCCGGAGACTATTACCGCACGCTGCTCCCTTTCAAAGAAAGTCAGGCGCGCGGTCTGACGAGTTCCAATATGACCAGCGCCTATAACGGTGATGCATTTGAAACAGGATTGTTCAGAATCAGCCGAAAGGTATTCTCTCCTGATGATTATTTGTTCCGCGACGGCCAGCTGCTGAATAAAAATGCGGTGGAAAGTTATCTTGAACCGCAGTTCACGAAGCAGGAAATAGATGCGATGAACGAAGATACACGTATTGAGCGGAATGCCTATGCGAACTTTGGATTGAATCCTTCACACAAAGGTGAGACAGATCCTGAGAAGATCGCCGAGCAATCCCCCGCCTATTTGTCTCACATACTGGAGCAGGATTATTTCACTGAGAGAGATGCAAAAAAAGAAAAAATTTCCGGTATGACGATCGGCCTTGCGATGAACAGTGTCTATTACTATCAAAAAGAGCAGTACGGCGAAATATATGCCAGACAACTGAACGAAAAAGAAAGTGAGAAAAAGGGCAAGGAAATGGCTGAGGAAATACTTTCTAGACTGCGTGTCAAGTCTGAACTGAAAGAGATTCCTATTACGTTTGCTATTTTCATCCAGAGCTCGTCTGAAAGCATTGTGCCGGGTCATTTCGTTTCCTATTCAGTCAGTGAAAAGGGGAGTAAGTCAGTAGGAAAGTGGAAGAACGTCAACGAAGAGTATACGTTACTCCCCTCAAGTGAAGCAGGAGAACTGAATAAAAAGTTAAACAATGATTTCAAACAGTTCAATGATTCACTGCAAAGCTTCTTCCCTAACTTCACCCAAGCTATCGGAACCGGATACTTTGTAGATGACAAAGTACGCGAAGTAACGATTAATGTCCCGCTTGATTATTACGGCAGAGCAGAAGTAGTTGGGGTGACACAGTACATCAGTGATCTGTCGATGAAATATTTCAGCAATCTAGACAACCTCGAAATTTCTATCGTCGATAGCGACAAACCACTCGCATTGATCACTAAAACCAAAGATGATAAACATCCCGAAATCTATGTCTATAAGCAGTAAATCAAACAATCACCTCCTGTTCATCTGAACAGGAGGTGATTGTTTGTAGATGATTAACTTTTCACGATGCGCGTCATCTCGTCGAATTCATCAAGAACACGCTGTTCTGGTTTGTTCGTCACCAGGCTGACTAATACCGTGGCTAATAAGCTGATGATGAAACCAGGAACAATTTCGTACAGATCAAATAGTGCCGCATGATTTTTAGGACCTTTCATAATGATCCAGAAGATGACTGTCAATGAGCCAAGAATCATACCTGTGATGGCACCTTCTTTCGTCAATCCTTTCCAGAATAATGACAATAGAACAAGCGGTCCGAATGCCGCACCGAAGCCGGCCCAAGCATTACCGACAAGGTTCAAAATCGTATCATTCGGATTCCATGCGATAGCGCCTGCTACTAATGCGACCAGTAGAACGGATAGCCGGCCGACAAGCACGAATTCTTTTTCGCGGGATTTATCCTGAATGGTGGTTTTACGGAATAACATATAGAAGTCTTGAGTCAATGAACTACTTGTCACTAACAATTGTGATGAAATCGTACTCATAATAGCAGCAAGTATCGCCGCAAGAAAGAATCCGGCGATCAATGGATGGAACAAAATCTGACTCATCACAACGAAAATAGTTTCTGGGTTATCTAATTTCTGTCCTGTCTCATGGACGAATGCAATGCCGATTAACCCTGTCATACAAGCGCCGATGAGTGACACAGCCATCCATGAAATACCGATACGGCGTGCTGCCGGCAGCATTCTGTGCGATCTGATAGACATGAATCTGACGATGATATGCGGTTGACCGAAATAACCGAGCCCCCATGCAAGCAGTGAAATGATACCGACTGTCGTTGTCCCTTTGAACCAGTCAAGGTTCGTCGGCTCCAAGTCGACTACTGTATTAAATGTATCCAGGCCGTTTAACTTCAGCAACGCGACGACAGGGACTATTACAAGGGCAATCAGCATAATCACACCTTGGAAGAAGTCCGTAAGTGACACAGCAAGATATCCACCGAACAGCGTATAGATAATGACAATACCCGCTGTCAATATTAAGCCCCAGTGATAGTTCAGTCCAAATGCGCTTTCGAATAGGACGCCGCCTGACACCATGCCGGCTTGAGTATAGAGCGTGAAGAAGATGATGATGACAAGACCTGAGATGATTTTCAACATGCGGGTATGGTCGCTCACCCGCTTCTCAAAGAAATCAGGAATAGTAATGGCGTTATCTGCAAGCTCTGTGTAGACACGCAGCCTCGGGGCAACGAGAATATAGTTCAGCCATGCGCCGATTGTCAGGCCGATGGCAATCCACGTAGCAGATAGGCCACTGGAATAGACAGAACCAGGGAGTCCCATCAGCATCCAGCCGCTCATGTCAGCTGCGCCGGCTGATAGTGCAGTGACTAACGGTCCAAGGCTTCTGCCGCCGAGCATGTATTCATCAAGAGTGCTTGTTGACTGTTTGTATGCATAATAACCAATGCCGAGTAGAATAAGAAAATAAAATGCTATCATGACATAAGTCATCCAAGTTGCTTCAATCTTGACGTTTTGAAATGTGGAAGCAAGTATCATAAGTATTCCTCCTTAGTTAATAATCCATCTTTAAACCTCATTATAAAGTTGTTTGAAGCGTTTTCATATATCTATTTTGACTTTCTTTAGATTTTTGTATAGAAATTTGATAAAATTTAAAGATGGTATAAACGTATAGGAGGATTAACATGACGACGATATCAAATGATCAGGTGAAGCACGTAGCACATCTTGCACGGCTTGCCATCAATGAAGAAGAAGCAGAAAAGTTCAGCACACAGTTAGCAGCCATTTTGACGTTCGCTGACCAGCTGGAAGAAGTAGATACAGAAAATGTCGAACCTACACTACATGTTCTTGATTTACAGAATGTGCTGCGTGAAGATGTTGCTGACAACAGTTTGACACAAGAAGAAGTGCTGAAGAATGCACCTGTCAAAGAAGACGGTCAATTCCGTGTACCTTCAATTTTAGGAGGAGAATAAGATGTCTTTAAGATATGAATCGATTGAATCATTGTCAACTATGATTCAAAACAAAGAGCTTAAACCGTCAGAACTTATTGCTGACACATTCAAAAATATTGAACAGGACGATGCTGACATTCAGTCATTCCTGACTCTTGATAAAGAACAGGCGATGGCAAAAGCTGCTGAGCTTGACCAGCAGACACCGTCAGGTCGACTGTTCGGTATTCCTATGGGCATCAAAGACAACATCGTCACTAAAAATGTCGAAACGACGTGTGCCAGCAAAATATTGACTGGATTTAATCCGGTATACGATGCAACAGTAATGCAGAAATTGAACAACGAAAACGGTATTCTTGTCGGTAAACTCAACATGGATGAGTTCGCAATGGGTGGTTCTACCGAAAATTCATTCTACAAGAAGACGGTGAATCCATTTGATCATCGTGCTGTTCCAGGCGGTTCTTCAGGTGGATCTGCTGCAGCTGTGGCAGCGAGTCTTGTCCCGTTTGCACTTGGTTCAGATACAGGTGGTTCCATCCGTCAGCCCGCTTCCTACTGCGGTGTTGTGGGAATGAAACCGACCTATGGACGTGTATCACGTTACGGTCTTGTCGCATTTGCTTCATCTCTTGATCAGATCGGCCCGTTAACGCGTAACGTCAAAGATAACGCAACAGTCCTCGAGATTATTTCAGGTGTCGACAAAATGGACTCTACAAGTGCACCAATAGACAATGTTGACTTCACCTCTAATCTTGACAAAGACTTGACAGGGCTTCGCGTCGCGGTTCCTACTGAATATTTAGGAGAAGGTGTTCAGCCGGAAGTTAAAGCAAGTGTAGAAGCGGCAATCAACGAATTAAGTGCGATGGGGGCGACTGTGGAAGAAGTGTCGCTGCCGAATTCAAAATATGGTGTGGCGACTTATTATATCCTTGCCTCTTCTGAAGCATCAGCAAACTTAGCACGGTTTGATGGTATCCGTTACGGTTATCAGGCTGAAGGTGCGCAGAACTTAGAAGAGCTGTACAAGAAGACGCGTCAGGAAGGTTTCGGTGATGAAGTCAAACGTCGGATCATGCTAGGAACTTATTCATTAAGTTCAGGCTTCTATGATGCTTATTACAAAAAAGCACAGAAAGTAAGAACATTGATCAAACAGGACTTCGAAAATGTATTCAGTCATTATGATGTCATCGTTGGACCTGTCGCACCTACTCCTGCATTCAATATCGGTGAAAAAATCGATGATCCACTGACGATGTATGCTAATGATATTTTGACTATTCCTGTGAACTTGGCAGGTCTGCCATCTATCTCTGTTCCGTGTGGAGAACATAATGGTCGTCCAATTGGACTGCAGATCATCGGTAAACCGTTTGATGAACAGCAGATCTACAATGTGGCTTATCAATACGAACAGAAATTTAACTTACATGACCGTTATCAAACATTATAAGGAGACGATGATATGCATTTCGAAACAGTAATTGGACTTGAAGTCCACGTTGAATTAAAAACTGAATCCAAGATGTTCTCCAGTTCTCCAGCACATTTCGGGGCTGAACCGAACACGAATGTCAGTGTCATCGATCTAGGCTATCCAGGCGTATTACCTGTGGTCAACAAAACAGCAGTTGACTGGGCGATGCGTGCAGCGATGGCATTGAATATGGATATCAGAACAGAAACGAAGTTTGACCGTAAGAACTATTTCTATCCAGATAATCCGAAAGCCTATCAGATCTCACAGTTTGATGAGCCGATCGGTGAAAATGGGTATATTGACATCGAAGTGAACGGCGAAACGAAACGTATCGGGATCACGCGTCTTCATATGGAGGAAGATGCCGGCAAGCTGTCCCATAAAGACGGGTATTCATTAGTTGACTTGAATCGTCAAGGAACACCGCTTGTCGAAATTGTTTCGGAACCTGATATCCGAACGCCGGAAGAAGCATATGCTTACCTTGAAAAGCTGAAAGCGATTATTCAATATACAGGAGTATCTGACTGTAAGATGGAAGAAGGCTCACTGCGCTGTGATGCTAACATTTCACTGCGTCCTAGAGGTCAGGAAGCGTTCGGTACTAAAGCAGAGCTTAAAAACTTGAACTCATTCAACTATGTCAGACGGGGTCTTGAGCATGAAGAGAAACGCCAGGCAGAAGTACTGTTATCTGGCGGAGAAATTCTACAGGAAACACGTCGTTTTGATGAGTCAACGGGCAAAACCATCTTAATGCGTGTCAAAGAAGGTTCAGACGATTATCGCTATTTCCCTGAACCTGATTTAGTTCCTCTCTATATCGACGCTGCCTGGAAAGAGCGCGTTCGTGCCTCTATTCCAGAGCTGCCTGATGAACGTAAAGCGAAATACGTCAATGAATTTGGCCTGCCGGCTTATGATGCACATGTATTGACGTTGACGAAAGAAATGTCTGATTTCTTCGAAGAGACAATCAAACTTGATGCAGACGCGAAGTTAACTTCTAACTGGTTGATGGGCGGCGTGAACGAGTACTTGAACAAACAGCAGAAGGAACTGGGGGAGACGGCATTAACGCCTGAAAACTTGGCGGAAATGATCAAGCTGCTGTCTGATGGAACGATTTCAAGTAAGATTGCGAAGAAAGTCTTCCAGGATACTGTGGAATCAGGAAAAGCTCCGAAAGTCATCATGGAAGAGCAGGGACTGGTGCAAATCTCTGATCCAGCACAGTTGACTACATTAGTTAACGATGCCCTTGATCAGAACCCGCAGTCTATTGAAGATTTCAAGAACGGTAAAGGAAGAGCGATGGGCTTCTTAGTCGGTCAGATTATGAAACTTTCTAAAGGACAGGCCAACCCGCAGATGGTCAACCAAATTCTTAAACAAGAACTTGAAAAACGTTAATAATGAGTCTTGTCATTGAATCAATCATATAAAATAAAAACCTTCGATTGTCATCTCACATCATCTGCATGTGAAGGGACAATCGAAGGTTTTATCATTAAAAAGGTATGATTTACCCATTTTCGATAAGTTCAGTCAATCGGTGGGGCTGAAAGATAGTGTAGGAGAAGTTGGTTTCTGCAAAGATGAAATCCCGGTCATCTGCCCACTGAGAATAATAGTACTGTTTCAAATACTCATACAGGTCTTTCCGTGATTCAGTTAAGTACCGCTTATATAAGCATTCCATTCGACTGACACGGAATATTACTTCGGATGATGTCACACGTCGTCCTCCTTTGAAGTTATATTTAACGTCCATATCATTAACTGTAATTGTATAGGATAAGATTAAATATATCAACTATAAAAATGGGAATATTCAGAAAACTAATTTGCTTTATATTCTCTTGGTGACCATGTATATTGATAATAAAAGTGATAAAAGGAGAGGGAAAATTAATGATAGACATACATAATCATATTTTATTTGGTATAGATGACGGGGCAGAAAGTGCTGAGGAGACATTGGAGATGGCAAGAGCTGCAGTGCAGGAAGGCATTACAGATATTATCGCTACGCCGCATCACAAAATAGGTGTCTATGAGAATTACGGGCCGAAAATCAGTGAACTGACAGCACAGGTCAACGAGCTCATCCAATCTCATGATATACCGCTGACGATTCATCCAAGCCAGGAAATTAGAATATATGGTGATGTCATAGAGGATCTTAAAAGTGGCAAGGCACTTCCTCTCGTGCAAGGTGCGCCTTATGTCTTGATTGAATTCCCGACCCATGAAATTCCGATCTATACAGAGCAGCTGTTCACTAAGATGGCACTCGCAGGCTATATTCCGGTCATCGCTCATCCTGAACGCAACAAAGAGCTGCAGAACAATCCGAACAAGCTTGCTGCATTGATAGAACTTGGCGCACTATGCCAAGTAACCGCAGGCGTTGTCGTCGGAAGATTAGGGGATCATACGCAGTCAGTAGCAGATATGATGATGACTCATCAGATGATTCACATCGTCGCAAGCGATGCTCATAATGTGACAGGCAGAAATTTCTTCATGAAAGACTGCTATGAATTTATTGAAGATCATTATGGTGTTGTGCAGGCTGAATATTATCAGGACAATGCGCGTAAAATACTGGCCGGTGAAACGATACGTTATGTGAGTCCAGTTGAAGTGCAAAAAGAAGACAAATTAGAGAAGCTTAAAACTAAGAAAAAGAAGAAATTCCTTGGCTTATTTTAACCGATAAGTTTAAGTAAGACGGATTTAATAACAAAGAACCCGAAAGCGTGAGGTCAATCCACGCCTTCGGGTTCTAATCGTTTATTTGAATAAATAATCAGAGATTGCTGTCGTCCAGAGGTCAACACCATCAGTAGTCAATAATCCTTCATCGACATTATAGTCATCAGATATTGTTTCGTCATCAGGCCAGTCGCCGGATTGACTCACATATCTGAAGTTATTATCTTTGTTGCCGAAATAATCTTCTTCAGCTTTCTGGTAGTCGTTGAAATCAGGATTGTCATACTCGCGTCTTGTGCCGATAATAACAACAGGAATATCATTTTGTTCCACGTCGTTATAAATGTTTTCCAAAGTGTTGATGTGATTATCTAATGGCACACTTTCAAAGAAATCATTGAGCGTCAGTGCGTCCAGTACAATTAAGTCCGGATCCCCATCATATATATCTTCACTGGTTACAGCAGTGGATACACCGGCGACTTCCAAATCAGTAAGCTTAATATGATCATCAATTGAAGATTCAAGCTCGTCCTTGACACTCGTGTTTTCCTCTGAAGTCTGGTAAGGCGTCGACACGAGAGTAATATTCATTTTTTTACCGTCTTTAGTCTCAGTGTTATAAATCTTCTGAAATTCCTTACTTTTAAATAAATCTTTGTTTGGTTTTGAAGCATCCTCTTTTTTGTCTTTCTTTGATGAGTCAGCAGTGCTGGAATCTTTGCCGGTTGATTGCGCAACGACATCGTCCTGTGCCTCTGAGTCGGTTACTTTTGATTCCCAATAAGTATAGCCTAGTGCTATAAGTACGATTGCAATCACTACATAGAGCCAGAAAAGTAAATTTTTCATTGCTGCATTTTCCTCCAGACGTATATCAATATCTCAATTTTAGCAAATAATGAAAAAAATTTATAGCCCAATATTAATACAGCTCAGTTATTTAACTGGATCAACTGGGTTTAACAATGTAAAATAATGGTATGAATGAGAGATATCGAAAATCAGTCATTTTTCTTTGTAAATAATAATGATAAAAAATATACATTACATTAATAGAATATTTACAATTATTGTGATAAAATAGCGGGAAAATAAAGACATACCAAAAAGTGGAGGATATTTATGATTGATTATACCCCGTGGAATGTCACAGATTACCAGAAAATATTTATAGATGAGTCTAAACAATTGATTGAAATCTTCAGAAATGAAATTGTTGAAATTCATCATTTCGGCAGCACCGCCGTCAAAGATCTTCCTGGTAATCAATCTCTGGATATACTGCCCGTAGTGAAGGACATCGAGAAGATCGAGCAGTATGTCGAAACGATGAAGTCGGCCGGCTACCGTGCGGTTAATTCGGTAGTCCTGGCAGATGAACGATGCAAAGTATTTATTAGAGAATGCGATGATTTGACACGTGTTATTCTGATGATTGAACAGACTGACTTTGACGCTATCGATAGAAGGCTTGCGGTCAGAGACTATTTGAGAATGCATCCAGATATCCGGAAATCATATGCTGATTTGAAGCAGCAGCTTGCTTATCAGTTTGCTGATGACTATCATGGTTATAAAAATGCCAAAGATGAATTTGTTACATCTCTTGAACGTGATGCTGTTAACTGGTATCAATCGACGAGACATTAGACCCTGTACGGGTCTTTTTTTTATAAAATTGCATAATTGAATAAATTCGGTACAATAATGATAACGATAAAATGTGAAAGAGTGATACGTGTGTTAAATATAGCAAAAGGCAGCAGTGACATCAGTCTGAACTTATCCATGGCAAATCGGCACGGCCTGATCGCCGGTGCAACAGGAACGGGTAAGACGATTACATTGAAAGTGATGGCAGAACAATTTTCAAAAGCCGGTGTACCGGTATTTCTTGCCGATGTCAAAGGAGACTTGGCAAGTCTTGCAGAGCCGATGACTGTTAACGCTAAAATTCAGGAGCGACTCGATGCATTGCAGCTCAGCGATTATCAACCACAGACATTCCCGGTGAGACTATGGGACATTTTCGGTAAGACGGGTACCCCTATCAGAGCCACTGTTTCAGAGATGGGTCCACTACTGTTATCGAGACTGCTGCTATTGAATGATACGCAGTCAGGTCTGTTGAATATGGCATTTAAAATCAGTGATGATAAAGGGCTCGTACTGCTCGATCTGAAGGATCTACAGGCACTGCTCCGAGATATGGGAGACAATAACAGAGACTACATGAGTGAATACGGTAATATATCCAAGCAGTCCATTGGAGCTATCCAGCGCAAATTGCTTGAACTGGAAAGTCAGGGAGCTGAACAATTTTTCGGTGAACCAGCATTGAAACTGGAGGATTTCATCAGCGTCGATCAAAATAAAGGCGTCATCAATATACTTCAGGCGAATGAACTGTATCAACAGCCGCTCCTCTATACTACGTTTTTGTTATGGTTGCTGACGGAACTGTTTGAAGTGCTCCCTGAAATAGGAGATGCTGATAAGCCTAAACTTGTCTTCTTCTTTGATGAGGCTCATCTGTTGTTCAAAGATGCCAATAAGTCGTTTGTCACGCAGGTGGAGCAAGTCGTTCGTCTGATCCGTTCAAAAGGTGTAGGTGTTTATTTTGTGACTCAAAATCCAATTGATTTACCGGATGAAGTACTGGGGCAGCTCGGTAATCGCGTACAGCATGCCCTCCGTTCATTTACACCGCGAGATCAAAAAGCAGTGAGGAGTGCAGCGGAAACATTCAGACAGAATCCTGACATTGATGTAGCTTCAGTAATCGGAGAATTAAAAACCGGAGAAGCACTCATTTCATTTTTGAATGAGGAGGGGCAGCCGTCAATTGTTGAACGTGCCTTTATTAGACCACCTGAAAGTAAAATCGGAGTCATTGATCCCAGTGTTGCAGCGGCGGCTGTGGATGCGAATCCATACCAATCAACCTATAGTCAGTCACTCGACCGTGAAAGTGCCTATGAATTGCTGCAGAAGAAATTTACGGCAGCTGCGGAACAGACAGAAAATAACAAAGTGGAGAAGAAACGTACGACAAGAGAACCATCATCAGAACTCAAAAAAATTGCATCCTCTGTACTGACAAGTGTCGGCAGACAAATCGGCAGAGAGATAGTCAGAAATATATTCGGCGGGCGCAGACGATGAGCAGAATGACATGGTTTTATTTCATCTTAATTGTCATCAATATTATTCTTGTGACGATACTAATGATTCAGCCGCTTGAAGGCTGGCCGCTGAAACTTCTTCAAGTCTTGATTGTCATTGTGACTTTCACTTTGTTTAGGACTTATGTGAAAGAGCGACAACTGACCGGGAAAAATAAAGAAGAGGGAGACCACTAATGAGAAAAAAAGCAAGAATCATTTATAATCCTACATCTGGCCGAGAACAGTTTAAAAAAGTACTGCCGGATGTGCTGATTAAACTGGAACAGGCAGGTTTTGAGACGAGTGCACATGCGACGACAGCAGTCGGTGATGCGACCGTTGCAGCAAGAGCCGCGTTACAAGAGAATTTTGATTTAATTATTGCGGCAGGTGGAGATGGCACATTGAATGAAGTCATCAACGGTGTTGCAGAACAAGATCATATTCCTGATATCGGTATTATACCGATGGGCACAGTCAATGACTTTGGACGGGCGCTAGTGATTCCAAAGGATATTATGGAAGCAGTCGATGTCATTATCGAAGGAGATACCGTACCGGTTGATATCGGCAAGATGAACAATCGTTATTTCATCAACATTGCTGGGGGCGGTAAGATCACTGAAGTGTCATACGAAGCACCGAGCAAATTGAAGACGATGATCGGTCCGCTGGCATATTACGTCAAAGGACTCGAAATGCTGCCTGAAATCAAATCATCGGATGTTCGTATTGAATATGACGGAGAAGTATTTACTGGGGAAGTGATGTTGTTTTTGATTGGGTTGACCAACTCGGTCGGCGGATTTGAGAAACTGGCACCTGAAGCATCGATTAATGATGGCTATTTTACGGTGTTATTCCTTGAAAGAGTTAATCTAGCAGAATTCGGTCATATATTTACGCTTGCGACGAGAGGAGAACATTTAAAACATCCAAAAGTTCACTATGTGAAAGCAAAGGATGTCAAAGTATCTTCATTTGAGAAAGTGCAGCTGAATGTAGACGGAGAGTTCGGTGGAATACTGCCTGCTCACTTCATCAATCTGAAGCGTCATGTCAATATATTCAGTCCGCTCGAAAGATTTGAGAAAGAAAACAATATACAGAAGAAAAACGAAATAGACGGTCAATATCAACAAGAAATTATGGACAGCAGTCTAGAAGACCAATAATGGTGATGAATCATATTCCATCAATAAAAACAGCGGCTCATTGATCAATGAGCCGCTGTTTTTATTGATGTTGAATATCAGTCAATCTATATTTCGTCTGTAAATTCTGCTGCCAGGTCATCATATTCCCAGTTGCGGTGTGATGGATAGAGTGACAGGCCGCCGTCAGAGACAATGGTCTGCCCTGTAATATATTTTGATTCCTTACTGGCCAGAAAAGCTGCAATATTGGCCATTTCTTCCGGTTCAGCAACATAGCCCATCGGCACGAAATCTTCTGCATCTTTTTTCTTCTCTTCTGTTTCGAAGTTCTCGGCATTGATCGGTGTATCAACAGAGCCTGGTGCAATATTATTGATCCGGATCTGCACGCGAGCATACTCCATCGCAAGACTTTGCGTCAGCAGTTTGACGCCTCCTTTACTTGCACAGTAATGAGCAAAGTGAGGCCATGGTATGATCTCATGGACACTCGAAACATTGATGATATTTCCTTTATATTTTTGCTTCATGAATTGTTTCAATGCTTCACGGCAGCCAATAAACGTTCCGCGTAAGTTGACATTCATCACCTTATCGAATTCTTCCATCGTCATCTCATGACTGACGATATCTTTTTGGACACCAGCGTTATTGACCATGACATGTAGTGCTCCGTATGTATCAATCGTTTCCTTGAACATTGCGAGAAATTCTTCTTCATTTGTCGTATCAGCTTTAATGGCGACTGCCTCGCCACCAGCTGATTTAATTTTGTTGACGATTTGTTCAGCAGCTTCAGCATCGGAATGGTAATTGACAGCCACTTTCATACCCTCAGCAGCAAAGCGTTCGACGATGGCTTTACCGATACCTGATGAGCCACCCGTGACAAGTGCGACTTTACCTTTTAAATCATTATACATAATGACACTCCCTTTTTATTTATCATGGTGTCCTATACCCCTCTTCTCCTTATATAATCTATGTGACAATAAATTCATGATGGAATAAAATAGAATAGAAAGGTGGAGACCTATGAAAGATTATCAATTAATGATTTTAGGAACGACAGATGTTCATACACATATCAGCTTATATGATTATTTTTTAGATCAACCACAGGAAACGAATGGCTTGATTCTCGCCGGCAGTAAGATTCTAGAAATAAAAGCTGCTAATGACAGCAAAGATATTCAGACTTTAGTTCTGGATAACGGCGATATTTTACAAGGAAATTTAGTGGCGGATTATGCGGTCAATAAGCAGCCGGAATGTCATCCGATGATTCATATGATGAATACTATCGGTTATGATGCAGGAACATTAGGTAACCACGAATTTAATTATGGGCTGGATTATTTATTTGAGACGATGGCTCAGACGGCGTTTCCGATTGTCAACAGCAATGTCAGAACAAGTGATGGTGATTATATTTTTTCACCTTACACAATCATCAACAAAACATTCGATGACGGAAAGACGGTCAAAGTAGGTGTCATCGGTGTTGTACCTGAGCAGATTTTAGTCTGGGACAAACCGCATTTGAATGGGCGGATCGTTGTCGACGATATGTATGAATCAGCGAAGCACTGGGCAGGACAACTGCATAATAAGTGTGATATTATCATATGTCTATGTCACTCAGGCTTTGATCCATCGCAGACAGCTGAATCAGGTCTTGAAAATCAAGTACATTTGATCAGTGCAATTGATGACATTGATGCGATGATTTTTGGTCATACTCATCAGCTGTTCCCGAGTGATGAATACAGCAGTGTAGAGGGCGTCGATTCACGTTGTGGAACAATCAACGGAACGTTTGCTGTTCAACCTGTGTCGTTCGGCAGTCATTTAGGGAAAATCACTTTAACGCTTGCGAGTGACGGCGATGGCTTTGTGATTAAGGGAGGCAGCAGTGAATTGATAGAACTGAAAGGACAGACAGTTATCAATCCGCAGCTTGAAGCCGAGAATGACTCAACTCATCGGGATATCATGACATTCATCAACAGCAAAGTAGGCTATACGGAGTATCCTATCGACAGTTTCTTCAGTCAGGCTGCACCGAGCCTTGCAGTCGAACTCATCGCAAGAAGCGCAAAAGCTGCCTTTGAGGCACAGGTAGATATGACAGACAGAGTTATCACAACATCTGCCCCGCTGAAAGCAGGTCGGGACGGTGGTGATGACTATGTCATGGTCAGTGCAGGAGATGTCACGTTGAAGGACGTGATGAGTATTTATCGATTCCCTAATCTACTGACTGCACTCAATGTTCCGGGACGATTGATCAAGGAATGGCTGGAGTGGAGTGCCTCAGCATTCAATACGAACGGTACGCCTTACTTATTGAAAGAAAATCAATCCATTGCACCAGGCTTCCCGAGCTATAACATGGATATCTTCTATGAACTGGATTATACGATTGATCTGTCAGAACCAGAACGTTATAACCATGCAGGTGTTCAAGTCAGTGAAGCTCACCGCGTAAAAGATGTGATGTTCGATGGGGAGCCGCTGGACGATGACGCTGTCTATACAGTGCTGACACATGACTACCGGGCTAATTTCACGCCTTTTCTGCAGACGGAAGACGTGACAGTAGTTCCGCTTGATGACATAGAAGTACGTGATGCGGTCAGTCAGTATGTCAAAACCAATGGCATTGATTTTACGCCTCGCATCCCGTTCAAGCTTGAACCAGGCGGCCGTTACTTAATGAAAACAAGTGCTCACGCAGTAGATGTCGAGGGACAGTATCCAGTCATCATGAAATCACTGCTCGATGACGGCTACGCATTATTTGAAATAGACACGAAAGAATTGAGGATATAATGAATAAAAACGATATATTATCCGGACAGGTCATAGATTATACACATGAAGGCAGCGGTGTCATTAAATTCGACGGCTATCCTGTCTTTGTACCAAACACTGTCAAAGGGGAACATGTAACATTCAAGCTCATCAAGAAAAGTAAAGGGTTCGGTATCGGTAAACTGTTATCCATCGATGAAGAAAGTCCTGACCGCGTCGTGCCGCCCTGCCGTTATTATTACCAGTGCGGGGGGTGCAACATTCAGCATCTGGCATATGACGCTCAGCTCAACATGAAAGAAGAACAGGTCAAAAACTTAGTGCGCAAAATGACAAAGCTAGATATTCCGGTCAGACCGATTATCGGTATGGAACATCCGTGGCGTTATCGCAATAAAAGTCAGCTGCCTGTGAAACGAGAAGAGCAGATAGTTACCGGCTTCTACAAGCCGCGTTCACATGACATTGTGCCTATCGAAGAATGCATCATTCAGAAGGAAAGCCATGACGACATTATGAATGAGCTGCGCCGTTTGTTGAATGAACTGAATGTCAGTATTTACGATGAACGCCGTCATACAGGGAATTTACGGCATATCATCATTAGAAGCGGAACAGCGATCAACGAAACGATGATTGTACTTGTCACTAAAAACAAACGTCTTGAGCAGGCTGATGTCATTGCTCAGCACATGATGGCCAAATTTCCATATATCGTGAGTGTCAGACAGAACATCAATCCGGACCGTACAAATGTCATCATGGGAAGACAATCAACGACCATCAGAGGAAAAGATGAAATACAAGACCAGCTGAAAGAGCTGAAGTTCGAAATATCGGATATGAGCTTCTATCAAATCAATCATGAGCAGACTGAAAAATTATATCAGCAGGCATTAGACTATGCTGAGCTGAACGACAGTCAGAATGTCATTGACTCATACTGCGGTGTCGGTACTATCGGCCTCTTCATGGCATCCCATGCTGAACGGGTATATGGTGTTGAAATTGTCCAAAAAGCTGTCATGGATGCGAAGAAGAATGCAGCGCTGAATGGTCTGACAAACACACATTTTGAGGCAGGTAAGGCAGAAGATATCATCATCAACTGGCAGCAGCAGGGCGTGAAGCCTCACGTTGTAATGATTGATCCACCAAGAAAAGGATGCGATTCTGTATTCATTGATACATTAAAAGAACTGAAGCCGGACCGTATTGTCTATGTGTCATGTAATCCATCGACTTTGATGCGTGATATTCAGAGTTTGTCAGATCTCTATCATATAGAGGAAATCACACCAGTGGATATGTTCCCGCAGACCACTCATGTAGAAGCTGTCTGCAAGATGACGATAAAGGGATGATGCTATGGAAAGAAGAATACTCCATATCGATATGGATGCCTTCTATGCGCAGATAGAACAGCGCGATAATCCAAAGTTAAAAGGAAAACCTGTCATAGTCGGCGGCAAATCAAGTTCAAGAGGTGTCGTTGCGACAGCGAGTTACGAAGCGCGGGCATTTGGTGTTCATTCAGCGATGCCGATGAGCCGTGCGCATCAGCTATGTCCAGATGGTTATTACGTCAGACCACGCTTTGAAGTTTATCGGGAAGAATCTGAGAAAATCATGGCGATTTTTAGAAGTTATACTGAACATGTCCAGCCAGTGGCCTTTGATGAAGCGTATCTTGATATTACACATCTTGTCAGAAGAGATATGCCGGCGTCACGTATCGCTTCATTCATTAAGCGGGATATCTTTGAAGGGACACGGCTCACTTGTTCAGCAGGTGTATCGTATAACAAGTTTCTTGCCAAACTATCGTCAGGAATGAATAAACCGAATGGCCTGACTGTCATACACCATGGCAATGTACATGAGCTATTGATGAAACTCCCGATTGGTGCATTTCCAGGCGTTGGACAGGTAACCGAAAACAAGATGAAACAACAGGGGATTCATACAGGGGCAGATCTATATCTGTTAACTGAACATGAACTGATTGCTAAGTTTGGCAGGCGAGGACCTAAGCTATACCGCTATGCTCGTGGTATCGATGAATCGACGGTGAAATCAGAACGGATCAGAAAATCCATCGGCAAGGAAACGACATTCGCTGTCGATAAAAATGAAGACGAGGAAATACTCGGTGTCATCAGACAGCTGTCCCAGCAGGTGAGTGACAAATTAAATCGTTATGGTCTGACAGGTGACGTCATCACTGTCAAGATGAAAGAGTTTGATTTTCGCACAACGTCAAAGCAGTTGAAACTTCCTGACCGAGTGTCAGATAGTACGGATATATACAATGTATGTTATGATTTGTACACGTCTCTAAAAAATCCCGACCGGCCGATACGTTTAGTAGGGGTCACAGTTGGGAATTTAGAAGAACGGAAGTATATGAATATGACAATCTATGATTTTATTTGACGAAACGAGTGATGATTATAAAATTCAAATTTTCAATTATCGGAATTACTGCGGTATTGATTGCTATGTTTGTGATGAATACTATCGAAAATGGTTTTGAACCATTGAAACTCATGGCAATTATTCTTATTGCAGCACTATTGTTCTGGATAGATTATAAATTAGAACGTCCTATTTCCCGTTCAAGCATTAAAGGCAGTATGAGAAATAAAAAATAGCTAGCTGTAAAAAGTGATGAGCTGCTGCAGTTTATCATCGCTGATCAGCAGGATCTCTTGACCAGAGGCAATCTTATTTTTAATGATTGTCTCTTTTTTTGATGGTTTTCCACTCTTCTGTGTACCGAATATCAAAATATCAATCGGTGCACCAATATCCGGTTCGAACTTACCTCCATGGTCAACAATATACTGGACAGTTTCCTTACGTTTCATATGAAGCGTTCCTGTGATGGCTATTGTTTTACCGTGGAACGGATGCGTCATATCAAAATCACTGACGGTCGGTTTAACGCTGACGAGATCTTTGTTATAGCGGTCGAGCTGGGCCTTCTTAGTAGCTTTATTTTTCATTGCTGACAAATACGAACGGTTCTTCTTCAAGTAATCATCGAGTGATGGATATGACTTCAGCAGTCTGACGGTAATCATAGCACTTGCTTTCGCATCGTTAAGTGCATGATGATGGCCGTGGAAGTCGAGCTGATAGTAGGCCATCATATTCTTCAGACTATAGCTGTGATGCTTGACAGTCTTCCGTGCCATATTGCATGAACAGAAATATTTCAAAGTCGGCATGTCGAGCTGATAGCGCTGGATGGATGCATAGAGCACGTTCATATCGAAGCGGGCAAAGTGTGCAACGACCGGCAGCTCACCGATGAAGTCGAGCATATGCTCAAATACTTCAGGGAATATCGGTGCGTCTGCGACATCTTCAGGCGTAATGCCGTGCACTGCAATGTTGCCTTTTGAGAAATAGTCTTCAGGATTGACCAGTGTATAGAACGTTTCAGTCATCATATTATCCCGCACTTTGACCATTCCAACACTGCAGACACTAGCCGACTTACCATTGGCTGTTTCAAAATCAAGAGCTACAAATTCATTCATGGACGTTCCTCCTTATGCCTCTCTATTCTACAAAAAAAAGTGCTGGAACGCCTTAAATGAGATTCACAGCAGCAGTCGAATGAAAATCAGTCGTTAAATATAGTATAATAATGGGCATTGTTATCCCATCAGATGGTATAATGAATTGTTAATCAAGGAGGTTGCTATGAGAACTTTTTCAGCTAAACTAATCGCAAAAGCTGCGAGACGCGCAAGTATTGCGGCCGGAAAGCGCGGCACGGATCTGCCCGGTCAGATAGCACGTAAAATAGACCCGCAAATCTTACACAAACTTGCTTCTTCAGTGGATGCAGTGGTCTTCATTTCCGGAACGAACGGCAAAACGACGACTTCAAATTTAATTGGACATACATTAAAGACCAATCACATTAAGATTGTTCATAATACAGAAGGCGCTAATATGGCAGCAGGCATTACTTCAAGTTTTATCACTCAGACAAAAAAGGATACGAAGCTCGCCATTATTGAAATTGATGAAGGCTCTATCCCGAGAGTGCTGAAGGAAATGACGCCGACGATGATGGTGTTCACTAACTTTTTCCGCGACCAGATGGACCGCTTCGGAGAAATTGATATATTGGTCGACGGAATTGCAGATCATATTAAAGGAAAAGGCATCAAACTTATTTTGAATGCAGATGATCCTTTTGTGTCACGATTGAAAATCGCTGGCGATGATGTCGTTTATTATGGTATGGCAGCAGGTATTCATCAATTTGAAGAAAGCACGATGATTGAAAGCAAATACTGCCCGAACTGCGGCAGATTATTACACTATGACCATATTCATTATAATCAGATCGGACATTATTCTTGTGAGTGCGGCTTCAACAGAGCAGAACCGATATACGAAGTCGAGGCACTGAAAGAGAATCCTTATTTAGTCCCTGTCATTAATGGACAAACCTTCAATATGAAGCTTGCAGGGGATTTCAATGTGTTCAACATCATTGCAGCGTACAGTGTATTAAAGGAGTTAGGGTTAAATGATGATGACATTAGAAGAGGTTTTGAGAGCTATTCCTCTGATAATGGACGGATGCAGTATTTTACTAATGGCCGTGCGGAAGCAATCATCAACTTAGCAAAAAATCCAGCAGGACTTAACGCGAGCCTATCTGTCGGTGAGAAAATCGATGGTGAGAAGAATTACTTGATCAGCTTGAACGATAACGGTGCAGATGGACGAGACATTTCCTGGATATGGGATGCGGATTTTGAGAAGCTGGAACGCCAGAATATCGGTAAAATTTACTGCACGGGTAACCGTGCGGAAGAATTAGCCGTCCGGTTAAAATATGCAGAAATCAATGTACCTGTTGAAGTGATCAGCGATATATCAGCTGCGACGGCGTCCGCTCTGCAGGACGGAACTTACACGGTATGCATTCCGAACTATACATCGCTGGAACCGATGCATCGTGTATTAACTAACTATTTTAAGGAGGGCCGCTCATGACTTCAATTAATGTCTATCATTTCATGCCCGACAAACTGAATCTATACGGCGACATCGGCAATATCATTGCTCTTAAAAAACGGGCAAAGTGGCGCGGTATTGAAGTGAATGTGACGGATGTCAAAGAAACTGCAGGCTTGTCACTTAGTGATGCAGATATTCTTTTCATCGGAGGAGGAAGCGACCGAGAGCAGGCTATTGCCACTCAGGAGCTCTTCCGCATTAAAGATGACTTCAAAGCAGCGATTGAAGACGGTGTGCCGGCATTGACAATCTGCGGCGGCTATCAGTTTTTAGGTGAGAAATACGTGACTCCGGACGGGCAGGAGCTTCAAGGATTGAATATTCTTGATTTCTATACAGAATCTAAGAAAGAGCGCTTGACCGGCAATATTGTCATAGAATCAGAAACATTCGGTCAAATTGTCGGATTCGAAAATCATGGTGGACGAACGTATCATCCTTACGACACATTAGGACGCGTCGTCTCAGGATTCGGCAACAACGATACGGATAAGAAAGAAGGTCTGCATTACAAGAATCTTCTCGGAACGTATCTGCATGGTCCCATCCTGCCTAAAAATCATGAGATGACTGATTATCTGCTTGAAGCAGCGTGTGAGCGTAAAAACATTCCGTTTAGTCCATTGACAGACAACACCGCTGAAGAAAATGCAAAAAAAGTCATCATCGACCGATTGCTGGCTGAACAATAAAATCACCCATGAAAAATGCGTCGATGATGCTCATCGACGCATTTTTTTATGGGATTGGTCTTTGAGAAGTTTCTGTATCATCAGCAGCTCATATATATAGTGGCTCTTCAGCTGATTGTCATCAAATTCGGACAGATGTTTGACGCTTGATTTGAAGACCGATAGCGCAGCTCGAGGAACCGGTACACGGTGTTCCATCGCTGACAGAATGGCCGTATATGCCTGCCGTTCGTCACCGTGAAAGTCAAAGGCTGTCCCTTGAGGAAGGTAGATCATATTGGTCAGATGGATGATATACAGCTGATTGAACTGAAGGCGTTCTTCTAGTTCGATCATGAGTTTTTTTCTGCTGATATCAGATTGATGATATTGAAATTCTTCATGTTCATACTGGGTCAGCTGCTCGATCTTTGTCATAGTCTTATTAATATTCAGCAATTTCTGAATGCTGTCTTCAGAATTGAAATGACCGATCAGCACTTCTTTGCCGCGTGCAATAAATAGCTGATCCAGGTTGTGTTCCACGGTCATCATAAGCTGTTCAATCTGCAGCTGATACTTCGGAGGCAGCACTAAAAAATTGACGAGACCTGCTGTTGTCAATCCAATGATTGACGTGATGAGCCGTGAAAAAAAGTTCATGGCAAAGTCATCGTGAATATTCGGTATCATCGCTGCCGCTGTCAGACTCGCTACAAGCATGCCGTCATATAGTTTCAACTGATAGCAGACGACAATAGTAAGTGTGGCTGCGATGCTGTAGGCAAGCGGTGATTCTCCTAGAAAATAAGCGCTGGTCACTGCAATGAATGCACCGAGAATTGAGGCCGGGAATCTGACGAGTGCTTTTCTCAATGAGGCTTTCGCGGTGGGCTCAATCGAGACGAGCGATGTGATGACCGCGAAAGTCGCTGGTAAGTGGAGCAGCTGACAGATGAGCGCAGTCAGAAACGTTGCGAGACCTGTTTTTATGATTCGGGGACCGATGATTTGTTTAGTCCATTTCATGAGTGATTACCTATCCATAGTTTTTTAATTAGTATAACATTAATAATTTGTTATAATAAACTATGACAACAAATTGAAAGAAGAGATAATAATGATTGTAAAATCAAATGAAGAACTAGAAAAATTAAAAGCAATAGGGCAGATTGTTGCTGAAATCAGAGATACTTTAAGAGAGAAAACAGTTCCTGGTATTACAACAAAGGAACTTGATGATATTGCAGGCAGTTTGTTTGAACAGTTGGACGCGAAATCCGCACCGATCACTGAATATGATTTTCCGGGCTATACATGTATTAGTGTCAACGAAGAAGTAGCGCATGGTATTCCAGGCGGCCGTGTGATTAATGAGGGAGACCTTGTGAACGTCGATGTATCAGGCTGTAAAGATGGCTATTATGCTGATACAGGTATTTCTTTCGTTGTCGGTCAAACTAACGACCCATTAAAACAAAAAGTAGTAGATGTTGCTTTAATGGCATTCGAAGAAGCAATGAAAAAAGTAAAACCAGGCACAAAATTAAGTCAGATCGGCCGTGCTGTTAATGCGACTGCTAGAAAAAATGGGGTCACAGTCATCAAAAACTTGACAGGTCACGGTATCGGCAGAAGTCTCCATGAAGATCCTAAACATGTCCTGAACTATTATGATCCATTCGAAAAAGACTTGCTGAAAGAGGGCATGGTTCTTGCTGTAGAACCATTTATCTCATCAAAAGCTACATTAGTGACCGACGGCAAAGATGACTGGGCATTTGAAACGAGCGATAACAGCTATGTTGCACAGATTGAACATACGATTGTCGTGACTAAAGAAGGTCCTTTACTGTTAACTGAGCGCATCTCAGACTAAAGTATGAGGTCAAAATCGTTCCTGAGACGTTTTACGTCTTCAGGAACTTTTTTTATACTGATGAGGATGACAAGGAGATGAGGGTATGAACCGCTTAACATGCTATTTAAAACAGACGGTAAAAAAGAGTGTCAGACAAAGTCTGTACTTAAAACTTAAGGAACTGCAGCAGAAACTGACGGAACTCAATGTGATGAAAGCCGTGAAAACTAAGGAACATGAACGGTTGATAGAAAAATATGATAGTCAACAGTTCCAGTTGACCGTCATTGATTCAGAAGATGGCAGTAAGCGGAATTTTCGTGCCAACCGCTATGCAACGTTGAATGAACTGAATAAAATTGACGAAGAATTGAGAGAAATTGAGGCATCTCTTCAGATGATTGAATATATGAAAGAAGAGACCCAGTATGAGATAATGATGATTACAAAACTGAAGGGGAAAGAAGTGAGTACGTGAAACAATTAGTCTCCACAGAAATATTGATCAGCTTTTTGATCTTATTGTTATTGTCTAACTTATATTATATATTTTTTGTTAAAACAGGGATGCTGCTCGTCCTCATCTTAGGGGCACTGCTGATTTTCATCAGTCAGTACTTCAGAAAGAAACTACGGGGGCTTGTCCAGTTCTGGATAGGACTCAGCCTTGTGCTGTTCGGTATGCTGTCCAATCCTTATACGCTCATCGTGCTGTTCAGTTTTCTTATTATTTTAGCTGTACGATATATGATTACCCGCAGGAAGCCCGTCCATGTCATAGTGACTGCTGACAAGGATGTCCATGTCTATGGTCAGAAGTGGTTCAACACACAAGAGACGCCAAAAGAAGTCTATCGTTTTGATGATATCCATCTGCAGCATGCGGTCGGTGATGTGACGATTGATCTGACAAACGCAGCCAATCTGCAGGAAGAAAATTTAATTGTCATAAATCATATGCTCGGGAAAACAACCGTCATCGTTCCGCATCACTACCAGACTAAAGTGGATTATTCAGCACTGTACGGCCAGCTGAAAGTCGGTCATGAGTTTACGAAGCGCGCTAAAAACGAACGACTGACATATCTGTCTGAAGAATATCATAACGGTGTGATGATCAAGATCATCGTCTCTTCAATCGTCGGAGATTTGGAGGTAGTTCATCGATGAATAACTACACACGGATGATTGGAGTCATGCTTATACTGGTCTATACGCTCGTCTTTATATTCTATGTGCTTGACCGAATATTTGTTAATATCATTTATTTCCAAGGGATGCTGTATACACAGATTATTGGCGTACCGGCATTTTTATTTCTGAATATCATCGTCATCCTTGCCTGTATCATCATGGGATCGTTGACAGCCTACAAGCAGAATGAGCAGCTGTCATGGGTGAAGAACCAGATGGAAGCAATTGATTACGGTGAACAACTGGATGACAACGATGAACTGCTGATGCAGCCCGAAATTTATGAACTGTATCAGACCATCATCAAACTAAACGATACGGTAAGAACAGTCAAACATCAGAACCAGCTCGTGACAACAGGTGTCAATGAGCAGGTCGTGAAGAAGATTGTCGAAGAAGAACGTCAGCGGCTGGCACGAGATCTTCACGATTCAGTCAGTCAGCAGTTATTTGCGGCCAGCATGATGCTGTCAGCGATCAAGAATCATCCTCTTGAAGCCCAGCCGGCAAAACAAGTCGCTATACTGGAAAACATGCTGCACGAAGCACAGCTCGAGATGCGGGCATTACTTCTTCACTTAAGACCATTAGCCCTTCAAAACAAATCACTCGGAGCTGGAATTACTGATCTGATGACTGATCTGAAAAATAAAATTCCGATGGATATTCGAATGAATATTGAAGATATTAAGCTGTCAAAAGGGATTGAAGACCATTTGTTCAGAATTACTCAGGAAGCAATATCCAATACGTTGAGACATGCACATGCAAAAATAGTATCAATCGAGCTCTTTCAAGTAGGAGACAGTGTCATATTAAGACTCGTTGATGATGGTAGAGGCTTTGATATGAATAAGCGTGATGAAACAAGGTATGGGATCAATACGATGAAAGAGCGGGCACTTGAAATCGGGGGCCACTGCCAAATTATTTCAGCGCCGGAGAGTGGTACGAGAATTGAAGTAAAAGTACCGACAGGAGGAGAAACATCATGAGAGTGTTATTTGTAGATGATCACGAGATGGTCAGAATCGGTATATCGAGCTTTTTGTCAACGCAGGAGGACATTGACATCGTCGGTGAAGCAGGAGATGGACAAGAGGGCATTGAACAGGCAGAAGCACTTCAGCCTGATGTCATTTTAATGGATATGGTGATGGATAAGATGAATGGTATTGAGGCGACAAGCATCATTAAAAGCAGGATGCCTCACATCAAAGTCATTATGCTGACAAGCTTTATTGATGACAAAGAAGTGTACGCTGCGATTGATGCGGGTGTCGACAGCTATATACTGAAAACATCTAGTGCCGATGCGATAGCGGATGCCGTTCGCAAAACGTATAACGGCGAATCAGTATTTGAAGCAGAAGTGATGACGAAGATGCGTAACCGGATGAACCAAAGGGCGGCACTTCATGAAATGCTGACAGAACGCGAGATGGAAATTCTCATGCTGATTGCCAAAGGATACTCCAATCAGGAGATTGCAGATGCCAGCCATATTACCATTAAAACAGTGAAAACACATGTCAGCAATATATTAAGTAAACTTGAAGTGCAGGACCGGACACAGGCTGTCATCTATGCATTCAAACATCATCTGATAGCACAATAACAAAACCGCTCATGAAAATCATGAGCGGTTTTGTTATTTAACTACATTGTCATAACCATTATGAATCAGTTCGAGTTCACCTGTATTCGGGTCGATAACGAGTCCGTGAACAGGTACTGAACGATCAAACAATGGATGATTGTAAACGAGATCAATATTATTACTGACGTTCTCTCTGACGTCTTTGAAACCTTCTAGAAAATGATGGACATCAATTCCAGAATGTTCAAGTGTATGAAGCACTTCTTCTTTAACACCACGAGATTTCATAGTAGTAAGCACTGTCTCAACATCAAGATTACCCATGCCGCAGTCCTGATGACCCATAATGATGATTTCCTCAGCCCCTAATGCATAAATACCGACAAGAAGACTACGCATCGTTGCACCGTATGGATGAGTGATTGTAGCACCGGCATTTTTTACGATTTTGATATCGCCGTTTTTAAAACCGAGTGCTTTTGAAGAAAGTTCTACAAGTCTTGTATCCATACATGTAAGGACTACGGCTTTCATCGAAGGGACTTTGGAAGTTTGAAACCCTTTGTATTGTTTGTCTGCTACAAATTGCTGGTTGAAAGAGAGAATATCGTCAAGTAATGTCATAATGGCCTCCTAATTAGTTGTATTATCCAGTAGATGCGCTTTTTTCTCATGTATAATCGCATTGATCTGAGCACCGATAATAATAATGAAACCGGTCAAATATAACCATAACATCAATACGATGACCCCTCCGATACTACCATATGTTTTTGAGTAGTTAGCGAAGTTGCTGACATAGAACCCAAATAATGAGCTGGCAGCTAACCATACAATTGTGGCAAATAAAGCACCTGGTAAGACAGATTTCCAACTAATTTTAACATTTGGCGCAATGGCATACAATGTCATAAACACAACAAATGTTACAATGAGTGGCAATAGGACTTTAACGAGATTGAATACCCATTTGAATTCACTTTGCAGTCCGATTTTGCCGAACAGCAGGTTGCCGAGCTGTTCACCGAAGATCGGTAATGCTAATGTCACAGCTAATACTAGAATCATAATAACAGTAAATAATACAGACAGTAATTTAGAGACGACAGGATTCCTTGCATCTTCCACTTCGTAAGCAACATTAAAGGCATTCATCAACGCAGTCATCCCGTTAGAAGCAGACCATAACGCCGCGATGATACCGAAAGACAATAAGCCGCCTGAACTATTTTTCATAACGTCACCAACAATATTTGTGATCATTGATGCTGTTTCTCCCGGTGCATTTTTAGCAATCGCATCTGTAATCGTTGCCTGCTGGATATTGAACAACGGAATTAATGTTAACAGGAAAATGAGTAATGGAAACAGCGATAACATGAAATAATAAGCAAGCTGTGCAGACAGCCCGGACGCATCGTCTTTACCGATACGATAGAGCAGTCGCTGAAAGAAGTTACCGTCTTTCTTATACTTAGCAGGTTTATTGATTTTAGAAACATGTAATTCTTCGTCAGCCTTTTTAGATTTCTTTGACTGAAATTCTTGAGTGCTCACATAATTTTCCTCTAAACGACTTGACTCAGACGGGTTGGCCGTCTGAGTCAAGTATTTAGAGGAGTTCTTCTGGTCTTTAGCCAAGCCGAATCCCTCCTTATTCTGTTAAAATAACTTAACTATTTATTGTTAGCATTTGTATTGTTTTTGTTAGCATTTGTATTATTTTTGTTAGCATCAAATGCTTTAGCAGCGTTATTTTGGTTATTATCTGACTCATTTTGTTTGAAGTTATTAGATGAAGAATTAAGATTAGTATCTCCATTACGTAAACCAACAACTAAGTCTTTAGCTTGTAATAATGCTTTTTCTAACTCTGGGTTGTTACGACGAATTTCTTCGACTTGTTCTTTCCAGTAGATGACTTCGTCTTTAATGTTTGTTGCTTTATCTTTGACACTTGAAGGATTTTTAGTCACTTGGCTGACGTTGCTGACTTGACCTTTTACTGAGCTACGTGTCTTTTTGTCTAATAAAGCGACAGCGGCACCTACTGCGGCACCTGCTACTACTGCTGGAATTAATTTGTTATTCATGTTGAATCTCCTCCTGAAAATAAATGTTTTGTTGTTGTTAATGTATCTATATCCATTATCATCTATCCATAAACTTCTTTTCAACAAGAAAATAATTAAAATGTTTCATGAGACGATGACATTTGCTAAAATGAAGTAGAATTTATATTGATAAGAAGGGATAATACCATGACTAAAGAAGAAATGATGAACGCCATTGCCGGAAAATTAAAATTGGTCAATGTCGGCGTGATTAATGCAGATAGTATCGATGACTCTAAAATAGATGAGCTGACGGATCTGTATGATATGGTGATGAAACGCGAAAATATTTCGCCGAGTGAAATGACTGCTATTACTGAGGCACTCGGAAATCTTAGAAAATAAAAGGGGAAAAATAATGATTAACAATAGGGATGAAAGATTACAGAAGTATGCACAGCTGCTTGTCAATATCGGAATGAATGTGCAGCCGAAGCAGCGTGTCTATATCAGAGCAACAGTAGATGCTGCAGAATTTGTGCATTTAGTAGTAGAAGAAGCGTATAAAGCAGGATCAGAAGATGTTCATGTGGCTTATGGTGATGACCGGTTGTCGCAGCTTGCGTTTCAGTACCGTCCACTAGAAGTGATTACTAATGTTCCTGATTATGTAGTAGACGAAAGAATGGACTATGCTAGAGACGGGGCAGCTCAGCTCGCACTCATCTCTTCAAGTCCCGAAAATCTAAAAGATGCAGACCCGCAAAAATTAGCAGCAAATATGCGGGCTTATGGCACAGCTTTCAAAGAATACATGAAAATGATGCAGTCCGATCAGTTCGCCTGGACAGTCGCAGCTTATCCTTCTTATGAGTGGGCACAGCTTATGTTCCCGGAACTTGACAAGGAAGCAGCGTTTGACAAACTGCTTGAACTGATTTTATACACAGTGCGTGCCAATGAAGCAGATCCAGTCAAAGCATGGGAAGAACATAACAGCAATCTTCACACTAAAGCAGATTACTTAAATAAGAAAAACTATAAGGCGCTTAAATATTCAGCGCCGGGCACTGATTTAACCATCGGCTTACCTGAAGGGCATATTTGGTGTGGTGCTTCTTCTATTAGCAAAGATGGTATCGAATTTATGGCAAATATGCCGACAGAGGAAGTGTTCACTGTTCCTCATAAAGATCAAGTAAACGGTACTGTAAGCAGCACATTGCCGCTCAGTTATGGCGGCAATATCATCGATAACTTCAAACTGACGTTCAAAGACGGCAAAGTAGTGGATTATCAAGCGGAGACTGGAGAAGACATCTTAAAAGGTCTGTTAGAATCAGACGACGCTGCCACTTATTTAGGAGAAGTCGCTTTAGTGCCGCATGATTCACCGATTTCTAACAGCCAGGTGCTGTTCTATAATACGTTGTTCGATGAGAATGCTTCATGCCATTTAGCGCTCGGTTCTGCCTACCCGTTCTGTCTTGAAGGCGGCAAACTCATGGATGACGCACAATTGGAAGCAGCTGGACTGAATAATTCCATCACTCATGAAGACTTCATGATCGGTAATGCTGAAATGAATATTAGCGGGATTACAGCAGAAGGTAATGAAGAAGCAATCTTCGTCAACGGTAATTGGGCATTTTAATTTAAAGTTATAAGTGATATGATAATCATATAATTGTGAATACACAGGAGGATGAATAATGGCAGAGAATCCAATGATGTCTGAACCGATGATGTGGTTTATAGTACTTTCTTTCATTTTCTCGATCGCTTTGTTCGGTGGAACATTAATGTATTTTTTAGTGAAAGCATTTGATTCATCAGAAACTGAAAAAATAGATACACCTGAAGAAGCACTTGAAAAGAAAGTTTTTGCAGATGATTTACATTAATAAGTCTATTAAAAAGAGGTAGTGCGCTATCTCTTTTTTATTATGTCATTATTGAGTGGCATCATGTAAAATAGAATTACCACTACACAACAAGGGGAACAGAATATGACAGAACGACAAAGAAAATCCATGTCTGAATCACGCACTATTAAGACGCAGCAAGTATTTCCGACAGATACGAATCATCATCATACTTTATTCGGCGGCAAACTGATGGCGATGATTGATGATGTCGCAGCGATTGCAGCAACGCGTCATTGTGGACGCTCAGTCGTGACTGCTTCAACGGATTCGGTGGACTTCATCAGACCCATCAGACCAGGCGAAATCGTCTCACTTGTGTCACTTGTCACTTACACAGGGAATTCATCACTTGAAGTCTGTGTGAAGATCATTTCTGAGAATGTGCTTGAACAAACGAAACAGCTTGCGGCAATCAGCTTCCTGACATTTGTCGCACTTGACGAAAATAATAAACCTGTTCAAGTGCCGGAAGTCTACGGCGAAACTGAAGACCAGATCTGGTTGAATGAAACCGGTAAGGACAGAGCGCGTCACCGGAAAGAACGCGTCGCGCAAAGTAAGGAACTGCTTAATTTTTTTGCGACTAAATTATATGTCTGATTAACTCATCATTCACGACAGAACATATCCTCCTTTTAGAAGATAAACACCTCAGTGAACATTCTAAAAGGAGGTCTTTGTATATGATTAACATTGAAACTATCCCGCATGTCGTTCATAATGAAGAACGACTGAATAAACGTTTGAAATAGGAGAGATGATGATGGCGAATGAATCATTAAATGAAATTAAAGACAAATTAACCGATTTTATCGAAGAGATAGAATCTGTTGATCCTGAAACAACAGATTTAGCAGATATTGATGAATGGCTGTTAATCCTTGATCAATTGGAACAAAAAGTGAAGTCGATTAAATCATAAGGAGACATACATGGCAGATATCAATGTAAAAGTAGGACAGAAGTTTCCGCTCACGATTAAGCGGCTTGGCATTAACGGTGAGGGCATCGGCTATTACAAAAGAAAAGCAACTTTTGTACGTGATGCACTTCCAGGCGAAGTTGTATTAGTTCAAGTGACTAAAGTCAACAATAAATATCTTGAAGGAAAAATGCTCAAAATCAGAGAACGTTCAAAAGACCGCGTTAAAGCACCGTGTCCTGTATTTCATCTATGTGGAGGCTGTCAGATTCAACATTTGAGCTACCCGGCGCAGCTTGACTATAAGCAGCAGATCATTAAAGATTCTCTCGACCGCTATGCCGGTCACGTAGCTGCTGAGACAGTCAAAGATGTTATCGGTATGGATGAACCGTTCCGATATCGCAATATGAATTTGTTTCCGGTAGAGAAATCGGGACGCACGATACGTGCAGGTCTCTATAAGGAGCATTCCAATACGCTGATTGATATTGACGACTGCATCGTTCAGGATAGCCGGACGATGTTTGTAACGAATGAAGTGAAGCGATTGATGAGTGAACTGAATATTGACGTTGCTAAAAATCCGCAGCGCGATCACGGTGTCCGTTTTATTGTGTCCCGCATTGCCAAACATACAGAAGAAATACAGGTTGTCCTTGTTTCAACGACACGTCAGCTGAATAAGCAGGACCTGTTAGCGGAACGCGTGATGAGAATACCTGGTGTCACGAGTTTTGCTTTGAACATCAATGCCGACAAAGAATCTCGGGTACTTGGCCCTGAGACGCTGATTATTGCAGGCGAACCGACGATAAGAGAGCAGCTTGATCATTACGAATATGATTTAACGCCTGAAGGATTCTTCCAGATCAATACGGAACAGACGACCGTGCTCTATCAGGCGGTTAAAGAAGCAGCAGCATTAACAGGAACAGAACGGGTAGTAGATATATACTGTGGTACTGGCGGTAGTACACTCTATCTGGCGGAACAGGCAGCAGAAGTACGCGGCGTTCATAGTGATAGTTCAGCTGTAGTCAATGCGGTATATAATGCAGCATTGAACAACATCGACAACTGTACATTTGAAGCGGGCGAACCGCTCAATCAGCTTGAACAATGGATTGACGACGGTTTCTATCCTGATGTCATCACAGTCAATCCGACAAGAGCAGGACTATCATTTGATGAACTTGATGTGTTCAATGAACTGAAGCCTAAGACGTTAATATATATAAGTAGAAACCCGTCATCACTTGCTAAAGATCTCGCACATTTAACTAAAGCATTCACAGTCGAATATATTCAGCCGATTGATATGTTTCCTCAAACAGTGCAGGTAGAGATGGTAGTGAAGCTCGTAAGGAAGAAACGCCTTTAATGGATGAATATACGTTTAATGAAACTATAGACGGGTAAATAATACTATCATTACTTATAGGAGGAATTTATTCATGACCAAGAAAGTGGCAGTCGTATTAGATAATTTATTCGAGGATGTTGAATATACAAGCCCGGTTGAAGCATTAAAAGGTGAAGGCTATGAAGTGGAAGTTATCGGCAATGAAGCAGCTTCCACGGTGAAAGGCAAAAGAGAAGAAGCTGAAGTCACTATAGACAAAGAAATTTCAGACGTCAAAGCAGATGACTACGATGCACTGCTGATTCCCGGAGGTTTCTCTCCTGACCAGCTGCGCGGTGACGAAGAAGGACGTTTCGGTAAGTTTACGAAAGAATTCTTTACTGCTGACAAACCAGTATTTGCGATTTGTCATGGACCACAGCTGCTCATTGATACTGATGAATTAAAGGGCCGTAAACTGACAAGTTATATTTCAGTACGAAAAGATCTTAAAAATGCGGGCGCAACAGTTGTTGATGAATCAGTAGTTGTCGACGGCAAATTAGTTACATCAAGAACACCGGACGACTTGCCTGACTTTAATAGAGAAATGTTAGCGCAGCTTAAATAACATCTGAAAAATAAGGACCATAACTGGTTCTTATTTTTTTATTTTTTATACCGTCTTCAGATCTAGGGCTAGAGACTGATTTATTGCATTTCAAGAGGCTCAGCGTTCCTTCAGCTGTATATATTTGTTACTATTTAAGGAGTCAATGAAGGAAGGAGCACTTATATGAGAAGAAAACGCGGCTGCGGTTGTTCATTTTTAATGATACCTATTTTAATTCTAGGTTTAATTCTCGGATTTTATTTCTATCAAGGAATGAAAGTCAATATAGATGAGTTGCAGGATATAAATAACAAAGAGACATTTGTTGCTGTTTCTGATATGCCGGACTATGTCAAAAATGCGTTTATTGCTATTGAAGATAAGCGATTTTATAATCATGATGGTGTAGACTGGTTTGGAACAGGACGCGCCATTTTTGTTTCGCTGAAAAACGGGGAGGCGTCCCAAGGTGGCAGCACTATTACACAGCAGCTTGCTAAAAATTATTATTTCAATAATGAACGGTCCATTTCCCGAAAACTCAAAGAAATTGTTGTAGCTAAGCGTATCGAAAACAACTATTCAAAAGATGAAATTTTGAGCTATTACTTAAGTTCTATTTATTTTGGTGATAATATTTATAATATAGAGGATGCGGCGAATCATTATTTTAGTACAACGACTTATACAAATGGTTATCTGCCGCAAATCACTGTGCTGCAAAGTGCGATTCTTGCAAGTACTATTAACGCGCCGAGTAATTATGATGTTGACAATTTTCAGATGGACACTGCTCTGCAATCACGTACGAAGCGGACGCTCACCAAGATGCTTGATCAGCAGCTGATTACGGAAGCTCAATATAACGAAGCAGTGGCAGGCCTCGGATAAGGAGTGAGCATATGAAGATTACAATGATTGAGGTTCAAAAGAACAACAAAGATCGGTTCAATCTCTATATTGATGGGAATTTCTATATGGGGATTGATAGTGCAACATATGTGCACTTTAATTTAAGAAAAGATGATGACATTTCAAAAGAACGCCTTGCGGACATCAAAGTGTATGATGATTACCGCAGGGCGATTAATCGTGCACTCATCTATCTGTCCTATAAAAAAAGAACAGAGAAAGAAATCAGAGAGCATCTAGCAAAAGATGACGTTCCTGCTGAAACAATCAGTCAAGTGGTTAAGTACTGCTTAGATAACGGTTATATCAATCATATAGATTATGCTCAGAGCTTAATGAACACCATGATTCATACAACCGACAAAGGTCCTGAAATCTTCAAGCAGAAGTTATATGAAAAAGGCATTGAACGCGACTTGATTGATCAGTACTATGACTTATATACTGACGAGATGGATGAGGAACGGATGACCCATCTCATTCAAAAACAGCTGGATAAGCATGCACGAAAGTCCTCACAGCGTCTAGCAGAACAAAAAACAATACAAACACTTGCTCAAAAAGGTTATAATTTGAATATCGTTGTTCCTTATATGAAAGCTATGGAATATAACGGTGACGAGGGCGTTCTTCAGACAGAACTGGAGAAACAAGTTTCCAGATGGTCACGCAAAGCTTCAAGTCATGAGCTGAAGCAAAAAGTTATTACAGCGATGATGCGTAAAGGGTTTTCTTATGATGACCTGTTACCTGCGCTTAAAGAAAGTGGTATTGAAGATGAATGAAGATAAGAAATTAGTTGAAATGACCGAACACGAACTGCGGGAGGTCATTGCTCATTACAGAGAACGCGCCAGAAAAGCTGAGACGATGGGCGTCATTAATGAATATGAAGTATATCAGCGTAAAGCATTGATTGCTGAGAGCTATTTAGTTGATCCCACGACAGTGAAAGTCGGGCAAGTGTATCGTCTAGTAGGCGTTGAAGCCCATTACTTCAAGGTGGAACGTATTAAAGGAATATTTGCATGGGGATTCAGACTGCAAGGGACTACGAGTGAAGAAGGTATCCCCTTAGCACTACTGCAGTTGAAATAGTAAAGGAGTAACAATATGGCCGGTGAGATACTTGTAAGACTCGTTAATGTAACTAAATATTTCTTTGACGCGGGCGACAAAACGCTGACTTCAAGGCTGCTGCATAAAAGAGAGAATCGGCATGTAGAGTTGAATCAGGTGACGATACATCTTTATCGCGGAGAAACGCTTGGCATTACTGGGCTCCCGGGTTCAGGGAAATCAGTTGTCGGCAAGCTGATCTCTAAAGTGATTGAGCCGTCGAGCGGCAAAGTACGCAATAATTATCCTACATTTCTCGCCAGTCATCATCATCAGTTCACCGGGCATCATTCGCTCGACCAGATGATTGAAACCGTCTTATTATCATACAATGTGCCGTTAGCTCAGTTTGCAGCAAAAACCAAACAGATTCTTACATATGCAGAACTTGATGAACGGGCAAAAGTTCCGTTTGATGAGCTGACGACAGGTGAAAAGTCACAGTTGTTTGTCGCTTTGACGTACTTTTTGAAACCTGAAGTAGTCATATATGATGATCTCTCAAGACATTTGAATCCGTCGTTCAAGGAAAAGTTCAAGACAGTCATCGAACTGTTGATGCGTGACGGGAAAGCGATCGTACTCATCGAAGAAGAGCTGGACGTCATCAGAGAGAAAGCAAACTATATGACTTGGCTCAGTCACGGGCAAGTGAGAAAGTCAGGAACACCTGATGAAGTGATTCCTCTCTATACAAACTATGTCACTCGTTATGAACAGTCACTCGGTACTAAAAATGAATCATTGTTTGATCTTGAATATAAGATGCAGAGACAAGCCATCGGTGATGAAGAAGCCATGAGACGTGTGTCCAAGCATTCCAAAAAAGTAGTGAATCAAGAGATGCGCAGACTGCTTATAATGACAGTCAGTCTGCTTGCCGCATGTCTATTGTTCTTTGTACTGATCTGGAAGCAGGTTGAATATGAACCGAAGAGTGAAGTGAAAGATGAGACGGCTATTGTCAAGAAAAAAGAGGAATTCACTGACAAATATGCTTTTGCAGTCGTTCAAAATGATGATGCGCCGATCACTTATAAAAACAAGCTGTTTGTCAAAGTGCCTGCGGGTACATTGATTGAAATTACAGGCTATAACAATAAAGACTACCGCATTTCCTATGATGACAAAGATATGACGATGAAGCGCAGTCAGTTATTATATATCAACCCTGCTGCATTGTACGACGACCATCGTTTTAATGAACTTGAAAAATACATGTATGGCAATTACTCGAATTTCAAGGATTTCTTTAATAGTTACCTTGGTAAAAGTCATGCAGTAATCAATGATGAACTATATCCGGAATCGAATCACAGATATCGTGTCAAACTAACGAAGAATAAAATATATCTGCACTTTAATGATAAAAATAAAATGACCGGAATCAGTTTTCCGATTGAGAAAGAGGATGAGCTGAGGAAGGCATTCAATATTAAAGAACAGCAGTGGATTGTGAAAATTGGAGATAGTTATGCCGTTGCAGATTTTGACCGCAATCAGTGGCTGTACTTTAAGATGTAGGTGAATAGAATGAATGAATTGATCAATTTAGTTAAATATGTTCCCTATATGCTGAGAAATATACTGATCGAACTCCGCTATCATCTCAAGCAGTATGTCTTCTTTTTAGCCATGAATCTTATCGTCATCTTCTTTGCCTTTATGCTGCTCAATTTGATGACAAGTGAGCCGATTGAAAAATCGACAAGAGTATTTCAGTTGAGTGGATATGTCATCTTCTTCTGGATGGCAGGCGCGCTATTTATTTCAAATTTCATCTTGCCGCGTAAAGGGTTTATTTTGAATATTACTAATCTGCCGTTATATGTGCTGGTCAATATACAGATTATTAATTTCTTTATTACATTTGTTATTTCATTGATCATGCTGCTGATCATTAAGTCGGCGAATGGTATTACTGTTGAAACAAGCTGGCTCGGGGTAAGTTATTTTATCATTTTGACTTATTTGTTCTTACTGCCTGTCTGTATCATCATCAGCCTTGTTCAGCAGCGCAGCAGGGAGATTGCTGCTGGACTTGTCATTCTTCTGATGACACTGCCGATATTATGGATACCTTCTTCGGTTCCAGGCGTACTGCTTAACATCCTGAAGTTGAATCCATTTTATTTTTTAGTCAATGGTTTTCAGGAATCAATGGTCATTGGGACATCCGCATTTTATAATTATCCTAATCATCTGCTGTTTTTAGTTGAGCTGATATTAGTCTATATATGGGCGGGTTATTTGTACAAGCTGCTTAAAGATGAGCTGAACATGAAAAAACATTAACAATTAACAAATAAGTCGATTCAATAAAAAAGAGGGGGTCTGTATGACCTCCTCTTTTATTACTGCCGCTGTATATTCTTTTTAATAGCACTGTTCATGAGCTTATCCTGTAGTTTTTCTTCTGAGAATACCCATCCTGTATAGCTGTGCGTGACTTCGTAGGCATGATTCAGATTAAGTATGGCAACAAACGAATAATGGCCGTCTTTCAAGTAGCGCAGGTCAATCAATCTAAGTTCATAGCCGAAAGATTTTTCGACTAATGTCCATCGATAGATAGAACTGAAACTTTTGAAAGCAACAAGGTTTGGATCGTCTTTTGCGTAGATCATCACTTCGTCAGGCGGATAGGGCTCTCTTGTGAACTTGTCACTGAAGTTAACCGTTGTACCGTAACTTCTCCCGATATAGTCATATTGATCAGTCTGTATACCGACGCGCCATTCATAGAATTCAGCTGTAGGCGCAACGAAAACTTTTTTGATTTGTTCAGTTGCTGCGATTTTCTTCATGGCTCTCGTCTTAATCGTTTGCTGCAGAATTCTTCTGATGATATAGTAGATGACTAGTATGAAAAAGATAGCGATGAACGTATAGAAGGGCTGGCCGCCCCATGCCCAGATGACACAACCTGCAAGCAGCAGGGAAAAAATAAAAGGATCAAATGTGTTGATGATTCCGATCTGTATCCATTCTTTTGAAAATGGCCGCAGCGCCTGAGTGCCATATGAGTTGAAAATATCAACAAATACATGCAGAAACACTGCAAGCTGTGTCCATGCCCAAAAATGAACGAGATCAGCATCAGCATTGATCAAATAAACGATGAACGTAATAAGTATGGGCCACATGAGTGTGAATGGAATAGAATGTGTAATTCCTCTATGATGAGTAATATAGACGGCATTATTTTTGAATTTCAAAACAGTATCGATATCCGGTATTTGCGAGCCGCCGACGACAGCTGCCACAAACAAGGGATAGTGCGCTGCAACAGCAGGATCAATCGTTGCTATTCCGGCGATTGCTGCTCCCATGACTAAATGTGTTGCTGTATCCATACTATCCCTCCTTTAATATCATTATAATCCAACACTTGTATTTACATAAACATTTAGTATCTGGAGATGAAATCATTGTACAAATCTGAAGCATTTTCTGAGAACCTGCTTGACTGGTTCCACAAGAATAAACGGTCTATGCCTTGGCGTGAAACGAATGATCCTTATAAAATATGGCTGTCTGAAGTGATGCTTCAGCAGACGCAGGTCGTTACAGTCAAAGGATATTACAACAAATTTATCGAGCGTTTCCCGACAATGGAGAGTTTGATAGCAGCAGATGAAGATGAGGTGCTGAAATACTGGGAAGGCCTCGGCTATTATTCCAGAATCAGAAACTTCCAGTCTGGTGTCAGAGAAGTTCAGGAACAGTATGGTGGCGTCGTACCGAAAGACGGTGATGCTTTCTTGAAGTTAAAAGGTGTCGGCCCGTATACAAGAGGGGCCGTGATGAGCATTGCCTATAATCTTAAGTATCCGGCAGTGGATGGCAATGTCTACCGGGTCTTCTCGAGACTTGATGATGATGCCGCTGATATCGCAAAAAGTACAGCGAGAAAGCATTTTGAAGACAAAGTAATGGCTGTCATGCCAGAGGCGGCAGGAGATTTCAATGAAGCCTTGATGGAGCTCGGTGCGACAGTCTGTACACCGAAGAATCCAATCTGCATGCTGTGTCCGGTGCAGCAGCACTGCGAAGCATTTGCCGAAGGGACGGTTGACATCAGACCAGTCAAAACCAAGAAGATAAACCGGAAATCATATCGCTACAAAGTGCTTCTTGTCGTCAACGACAAAGGTGAACTGCTCATTACACAGCGACCGAAAAACGGTCTGCTCGGTGGAATGTGGCAGTTCCCGATGGTGGATGAAGATTTAAGTCTCGCTGAAATAGAAGATATGCTCGGCATGAATCTCTATCAGGAAGAAGAGTGGAATCATACAGTGACCCATAAATTCACCCATCTTGACTGGCTGCTTGATGTCTATCTGTTTAGAACGACTGACCCTGCACAAGGCGATTACCGCTTAATGTCACGAGATGAACGTGACCATTATACTTTCCCTGTATCGATGAATAAAATCTATGACTATTATCTTAACCACGAGGGCTAGACAAATTCGTTTCATGACCATCAATCTATGCTATAATATGTATGCAAATACAAAATATTAGGTGGTGTGGAACATGGTCAAAGAATCCATACCAAAAGAAGGCCGGAATGTGCAGATCCAGAGCTATAAGCATAATGGAAAAATACACCGTGTCTGGTCTGAAACAACGATTTTAAAAGGAACCAATCATGTCATCATCGGAGGGAACAATCGGACGCTTGTCACTGAAAGTGATGGTCGGACATGGATTACGAGAGAGCCTGCCATCGTTTATTTCCATGCAGA
>CAACWR010000008.1_pt1 | contig 38274 bp, 38 predicted proteins | sample 2275701 | NCBI WGS metagenome assembly CAACWR01 (sample SAMEA5312467, study PRJEB27640) | indoor metagenome | biome: indoor environment; feature: uncontrolled; material: polymer concrete tiles wood | place: Germany | collected 2014-07-07
TTGCGACTCGTCTCCTTCAGGAACCACATGTCGTCGATGTTAACATCGAATTTATGGAAGAAGACACTACGCAGGACTGGGTAGACGGAAAAGGTTCATCAATCTACAAACCATATGATACTAAAGGAGTATAAACATGCCATTTATAACTATCGAATTATTAGAAGGTCGCTCACAGGAACAGCTTAAATCTATGGTTCAAGAAGTGACAGAAGTTATCAGCAAGAACACGAATGCCCCAAAAGAAAACATCCATGTATTCATCGAAGAGTTAAAGAAAGATCGATATGCGGTCGGCGGGACATTGAAGTCTGACGAAAACTAAAAAAAGAATCATACGGAATGAAACACTTTCCGTATGATTCTTTTTTTAATCTTTTAGGAAGTCCTGTATGGCTTTTTTATTCATCTCTTTGTCAATATCCAGTACACTTCCTGCACCATATATATCAACCATCTGATAGCTGTCTTTCACTGGGACAATCATTGTCTGGATATCCTTATCACCTCTGATCATAAACGAGGCACCTGTTTTAAAGATATCAGCATCGGTCATATTAGTATCAACATAACCTCTTGCTATACCTGCAAGTTTCGGTGCTTTGACTACAGCAGACATAGAGACCATTTCTTTCTCAAGTGCTTTGATGACCTGCTGCTGACGTCTCACTCGGCCGAAGTCCCCTTCTTCATCATTACGGAAGCGCGCATAACCGAGTACTTCTTTACCGGACAAATGCTGCTGCCCTTTTTTTAATGATACTCCAATCTTTGCTGACATATCTTTTTCGACGTTAATCGGTAAACCATCAGGAGACAGTTCATCTACCATCTGTTCAAATCCTTTGAAATCAATGATGGCATAGTATTCCAGATCAATTCCTAAATTGTGCTTAATAGTCTTTCTCAGCAGTTCTGGTCCACCAAGTGTATAGGCAGTATTAATTTTATAGTTTTGATAACCACCAGGTATTTCAGCGTAAATATCACGCATAATCGAAATAACTTTCATCTTCTTATTCAAATAATCGTATTGAGCGACCATGATGGAATCAGTACGAGCAGCTCCGTCCACTACTCTATCTTGACCGAGAATCAGGACATTACTCTTTGCGTCTTTAGTGATTGGACCATTAAATGTGTAGTCCTTCTGTGATTTACCATGCTCTTTAGCAAGCTGTAGTCCTGAATCATAGCTCCACTTCATCCAGACAAATATAACAACGACTAATAATAATAAGACAAGAATGACAATCGGTAATTTTTTTAGACGATGTTTTTTTCTACGTACGTACCGTTGATCAGCTGACATACAAACCCTCTTTCATATATATGCAATAATATAATTAACTTATACAAATTAATATTAAAAATCAAGCGATTCCTGTCATAATGACTGAAAGAATGTAGTAAAATAAAAATATTAAAGAAGAAGGTGATAAATTTGAAAATTAATAAAGCTTATTTTGCAGGCGGCTGTTTTTGGTGTATGGTCAAACCGTTTGATCAATATGAAGGTATTGAGAGCGTCATCAGTGGTTACATGGGTGGACATGTAGAAAATCCTACTTACGAACAAGTTAAAACTGGAACATCTGGACATTACGAAGCAGTGGAAATTGAATATGATCAGGCACTGTTTCCATACGATAAGCTGCTTGATATATTCTTTAAGTTGATTGACCCAACTGACGCTGAAGGACAGTTTCATGACCGCGGACAGCAATACCGTACGGCCATCTTCTATGTCAATGAAGCTCAAAAAGAAGCAGCAGAGAATTATATAGCAGCTATTCAACCGGCATTTGACAAGCCTATTGTTACTGAAATACTACCTTATCAAACATTTTATGCTGCTGAAGACTATCATCAGGATTATTACAAGAAAGATCCTGAGAATTATGCTAAAGAACAGCTATTAAGACAGCAGTATATCGATAAAACATCACAATAAGTGGTGTTTTTTTCTGTCCTTGTATCCTCTTTTTCTTACTAAGATTTTTTACTAATATAAATATATTAGTTTACATAACAAAGTTATATTATTTTATTGTTAAAAAAAGAAACAGCCTCGATGATTCGAGGCTGCATCATTATTTAACTTCTGTAATTTTATCGCCTTGATTGACATGGCCGTAATGTGTTCCTACTAATGACTGATTGTTCAAATTAGTAAATACAATCGGCGTAATATCGCTCTTAGCATTCGCTCTAATGTAGTCAAGATCTACACGTAATAAAGGCTGTCCAATCACAATTGTATCGCCTGGCTTAACGAGAACTTCAAACCCTTGCCCTTTTAATGCGACTGTTTCTAGTCCGAAGTGAATTAAAATCTCAACACCTTCTTCAGATTCTAATCCTAGTGCATGTTTTGTCGGGAAATCCATTTTAACGACTCCATCAAATGGAGATACTACTTCTCCGCTTTCAGGGATAATAGCAAATCCCTCACCCATCATTTTGCCTGCAAATACTTCATCAGGTACTTTAGTGATATCCACTACTTCACCTGTAATAGGGGCAAAGATTTCAGTGACCCCTGCCGTCGCTCCATTATCACGTCGTGCAGCTGCTGTCTGCTCGATTACCACATCGTCGTTATCATCAGATGTGATGGTTTGATCAGGACGTGTAATTTCACCGGACATGATACGCGCCATATCATGTTTAATCTGGTCTGATTTAGGTCCAAAGATAGCCTGCATATTGTTACCGACTTCCATTACACCGGCTGCGCCTAATGCTTTCAGTTCATTAGTGTCTACTTTGGATTTGTCTCTCACTTCCACACGAAGTCGTGTAATACAAGCATCCAGATGTTTGATGTTGTCCTGCCCACCCATAGCGTCTAACACTGCAAATGGAAGCTCTCCCGCAGTTGAAGCCTTAGTCGTTGTTTCTTCATCTTCACGACCCGGTGTTTTCAAGTTGAATTTCTTGATGGCAAATGAGAATAAGAAGTAATAAACAACTGCGTAAACAAGTCCTACAGGAATCACTAATAATGCATTCGAACGATCCCAGTTCAATAGACCGAACAATGTATAGTCGATGAATCCACCTGAGAACGTCATACCGATCTTCACATCAAGTAAATGCATAACCAAGAATGATGTTCCCGCTAAAAATACGTGAATGACATAAAGAATTGGAGCTACAAATAAGAATGAGAACTCTAAAGGTTCAGTGATACCTGTCAGGAATGACGTTAAGGCTGCTGACAACATCAAACCTCCGACGACTTTCTTACGTTCAGGACGCGCCTGACGGTATATAGCAAATGCTGCTGCCGGAAGACCAAACATCATGAATGGATATTTACCTGTTGTAAACATCCCTGCAGTGAATGGCACACCGTCTTTCATCTGTGACATCCAGATTTTTTGGTCACCACGCACTAAGTTGCCTGCAGCATCAGTGTACTGGCCAAATTCAAACCAGAACGGTGCATAGAAAATATGGTGAAGACCGAAAGGAATCAAGGCACGTTCAATAATACCAAAAATAAATGTCGTCAATACTAAGTTTTTATTCAATAGAAATTCAGAAAGACCATTCAGTCCACCCTGAATTGTCGGCCAGATCAAAGCAAGGGCGAAACCTGCGATGATTGCCATTAACGATGTAATGATAGGTACAAATCGTTTTCCTGCAAAGAATCCTAAAAACGCAGGTAATGTAATGTTATAAAACTTATTGTAGCACCAGGCAGCAATGGCCCCCATGATGATACCACCGAAGACACCAGTCTGCAACGTAGGAATACCAAGCACTAAAGCATTCCCTGGATCTTTAGCGGCTTGACCAAGAGTATCAGCACCATCTGCATAGCTGAAGATGTCATCAATAGTGATTCCTAAGAACTTACCCATTGTGGCATTCATAATTAAGTAACCGACTAATGCTGCAAGTCCTGCAACACCATCTCCTCCGGCTAGACCAAGCGCAGTCCCTATCGCAAATAACAACGGCAGATTGTCAAATATGACTTGCCCGGCTGACTCCATAATACCTGACAACATGACAAAGAATTGACTATCTAACCACGGTGCATACTGCATTAACTGCTCATTATGCATCGCATTACCAAATGCCAGCAGAATACCTGCGGCTGGCAGAATCGCTACTGGAAGCATCAATGCTTTACCAATACGCTGCAACTGCCCGAATGATGATTTTAACATATGTATTCCTCCTTTTTTGTTTAAGTGAAAAATGATACAAAAAAAGCATGAGTATAGACTGGTCCCTTGTACCAGTCGTCAACTCATGCCTGCATATCAGTTACACGTCTTCGACTTCAGTATTAAACTGCTGTATATGCATCGTTAAATAAACAAGTTCTGATTCATAGACCGGTCTATTCAACTGCTGCTGCATCATTTTTACTATCTTAACAGCAATATTGTAACATGCAGGATATTGAAGTTTCAATAGTTTTTCTAAATTTCTTTGCTCAGGGGCACGGTCATTGACCATGACCCGCTGGACAGCAAAACTGATATGGCGGACAAAACGGGCATAAATCAGTGAATCTTTGTCGACCTGAATTTTCAGATCGTGTTCGATAATTTGAACGGCCTTAGCAATGACTTCTGTCATCATATTCATTTCCCGCATCGTATGGTTGTTGATCGAAGAATGAATATGAAGTGCTATAAATCCAATTTCTGTATGTGGAAAATGCACATCAAGTTTTTCATTGAGCATATCAACAGCTTTTGAAGCGATGTCAAATTCCTGAGGATATAACGCTTCGGTCTCCTTGATAAAAGGATTGGAAATAACAATTCCATCTTCCAATCGTTTCAGCGCAAATATAATATGATCAGTCAACGATAATAATATGGAATCACTGACTTCACCATATGCTCTTTCTTTTATAGTATCGACAATTTCAATGACTGTTTTGATGACCCGGTCATCAGTCATTTCAATCAGTGTTTTATAGCGCTCTTGTTCATGATAACCTTTGAGCTCATAAATTTTTTCAATTTTGTCTGTTTCGATCAGCTGACCTTGTTTTTTTCCGAAACCAATACCTTTGCCGATCAATATCACTTCTTCATCGTAATAATTGGCGATGAGAACATTGTTGTTCAATGCTTTCTCGATAATATATTCTCCCATACATTCCCTCATTCTTAAGCCCTATGTCAGATTTCTGAGTGCATGATATAATCTAATTAAGACTTATATTTAATATAAATATATCAAATATAAGCAATTAAACAAGAAAGGAATGTTCGAATGAATATTATAAAATATGGATTCCTCACGTTCATCACAGTGATCGTAACGGCTCTGCTGTTCGCTCGACCAGTCAGTGCTGTCACAGAGGAAGCATGGGAAGAAGCAGTCACAGTTTACGGGGCAGCTCTTGAATCAAATGCCGAGCTGCAAAATACAACGATGCAGCTGCTCGGCACAAAAGCGTCAGATAAAACGACTTATGTATATGCTGAAGATTTAAACAAGTACTTAAATCTTCAATCTTCAAACGACGTATTAAAATCAAGCATCCGTATTAAGAAATTAAGCAAAGGATCTGGATTAACGCTCACCATTGATGAGTCTAAAGGACAAATTACAAAAATCAGCGAAGATACTTATAAAAATGCACTGCTGACAGCTGGTGTAACAGATGCTGATGTTAAAATCGCCGCAGCCGAAGATGTGACTGGCGAAAGCGCACTGGCAGGCGTATACAAAGCGTTTGAAGCACAAGGCGAGCCGATAGACCAGAAACAGACGCAAGCAGCACAGGAAGAACTGGATACTATCACAACCATTAACGAAGAAAATGAGAATAAAGATGACTATTCACAAGAACAATTAAATAAAGCTGTGGCAGAAGCTAAAGCAGAAGTTGCACAGCAGGACGGCAAACTGTCAACAGACGAGATTAGAAATGTTGTCATTGAAAAAATCAATAACAATGGATTAAACAACGTACTCAACAACAATCAGATCAATCTCATTGTTAACTTCATCAACAATGCACAAAATCAAGGAGTATTCACTGGTACGAATGCTGATAAATTTGTCGACAGCGCCACTCAGTACGTAAACGACATTAAAAATTCAGATGCTTTTAAAAAGGCAGCTGATAAAGCTAAAGATGCAGGAAAAAATTTAAAGGACTCTCTTGAAGAACAAGGTGTATGGGAAAAATTCACCTCAGCTGTTCAGTCCTTCTTCAATGCTATTGTCAATTTCTTTAAATCATTGACCGCATAATAGAAAACGGAAATCCATAAAGGATTTCCGTTATTTTTTTACATATGGTGTACTTTGGAACTCATCATCCCACGTCTCGACATTAGATAAATCTGTGGTGATGTTCGATTTTCTGAATACAGGATTTAAGCCACGTTTTCTTTGAGCAGCATAATCTTTGGCTACTTCAAAGACTACATGTGCCAGCCCGATAATAGCAGTAATATTCAGGATTGCCATCAGACCCATAAATAAATCCGCTGTTGCCCATACGGTCTCTACTTTAATGACGGCTCCTAAAAATACCATGATGACAACAAGTGCTCTAAAAACGGTCATAACGACTTTGTTTTTAGTCAAATATTCGACATTGGATTGACCGTAGTAATAGTTACCAATGACAGAAGAATAAGCAAACAAAAAGACAGCAATCGTCAAGAATATACCGCCGAAGGAACCGACGTGATTATTCAATGCAGCCTGTGTCACTGCGACACCCTGTACTTTGTCTTCGCCGAACTCAAGACCTGAGTATAGAAGAATCATAATCGCTGTTGCTGTACAGACAAGCATTGTGTCGAAGAATACTCCTAGTGACTGAATCAAACCTTGTTTGACCGGATGTGTCACAGCAGCAGTAGCTGCAGCGTTCGGTGCTGACCCCATACCTGCCTCATTTGAGAACAGACCCCGTTTAATCCCCTGCATAATTGTGAAGCCTAATGCACCGCCAAATGCTGGTTCAAGACCGAACGCGCCTTTGAAGATACTAACAATCATCGGAATGACATCTCCGATATGCATCACTAAAACAAATAATACGATTAAAATATAGAAAATCGCCATAATCGGTACTATAGCAGAAGAAACATTAGCAATCCAGCGCACGCCACCGAAAATAACAATCGCTGTAATGACCGCAAGAATCAGACCAGTCAACCATGAAGGAGTTTCATACTGTGTATTTAAACTCTCCGCAATCGTGTTTGACTGCACTGTGTTGAACACAAAGGCAAATGTCACAGTAATCAACACAGCAAACGTTGTGCCCAGCCACTTCTGTCCAAGTCCCTGCTCCATATAATAAGCAGGACCGCCGCGGAAGCCGCCTTGTTCATCCTTTACTTTATAGACTTGCGCTAATGTTGCTTCGAAAAAGGCACTGGCAGCACCAAAAAAAGCAATGACCCACATCCAGAACACCGCCCCTGGACCGCCGAGGACGATAGCAGTTGCTACGCCGGCAATGTTACCTGTTCCTACACGGCTGGCTGCACTAATAGCAAATGCCTGGAAAGAAGAAATTCCTTTCTTACCATCTTCTAACGTTTCCGGCTGCTCACCAATCACTCGGAACATCTCAGGCAGCCATCTCAGCTGAACAAATCTAGAACTTAAGCTGAAAAATAATCCTGCTAATAACAGTAACCCGATTAAAAACTGGGTCCAGATAAGATCATTACCTGTTGAAACTACTGTTTTGAACCATTCAGGTATTAAAGCATCAAAGTTAATATCATCGAAATTCAAATAAAAATCCTCCCGTGTAAAAAAATACTTACTTCAGTATTTTATCATACAAGGGAGGATAAAGATTCATATTTTTTTATTATGACTCTACAACTAACAGCGCTTCAGGCGTTCCGAAATCAGCTGTATCAACGACAAAACTGCCATTCGTATACCGTTCAGTCCATCTGATGCTCTTCACTGTCCCTCTTTCAACTGCCCCTGTTTCAGACAGCAGGACATAATGTTTATCATTATCAGTGACTGCTGCACCAATAACTCGATGTGGGTTTGATTTAATATCTTTCAGTACAACCACACCTCGGTTCGCACGTTTACTTATTTCCACTGTCTCGAGCTTCATGCGCTTCAATGATCCACGCTGTGTTGCAATGACAATGCTGTTATCGGGATAAAGTAATTGTGTCGTCACAACTGTATCATCAGCTTTCAGATTAATGGATTTCACCCCAGCCGCTTTAATACCTGTATCAGAAACTTCTGTCAAGGCGTAGCGAAGCGCCATCCCTTGAGTTGTAATCACTAGAACCTCTTCATCACCTGTCACAGCAACTACTTGGATGACTTCATCATCTGCTTTCAGCTTCATAGACACGATCGGTCTTGAGAACCGCTTCGTATTAAATTCAGCAAGCTTTGTCTTCTTGATCATACCGTTTTTAGTCGCTGTCATAATTGACATATCCTGCTTAAAATCAGCTACTGAAATCAACTGGACGACGCGCTCGTTTTCTTTAAGGGGCACCAGCTGAGAAATATGAATACCCAGCTCCTTCCACTTGTAATCCGGCAGATTGACAACTGGTATATATAAGTAGTTGCCAAGTGATGTGAAGACAAGAGCGACATGCTGTAAATTTGTAGTCACATGTTCAAGCAGGAAGTCACCTTCCTTCAGTCCGATTTCATCGAGTCCGCTCGCCCCAAAGCTGCGAGGTGAAGTACGTTTAATATAACCTTCCCGCGTCAGGCTGACGATCGCTTCTTCACTCGGTACAATAATATCTTTAGATATTTTAATTTCAGAAACTTCTTCTTCAATTTTGCTGAGGCGGTCATTAGCGTATGCTTTTTTGACATCTTTCAGTTCCTTTTTGATCACCTGCATTAACTTTTTAGGATTATCAAGGATCTCATTAAGTTGTTTGAGCTTATTGCTCAGTTCCTGATGTTCTTCTTCAAGCGCGACAATATCAGTGTTCGTCAGACGGTACAACTGCAGCATTACAATAGCTTCAGCCTGTTCGTTCGTAAAATCAAAACGAGCCACTAGATTTTCTTTGGCATCCTGCTTGTTTTTGGACGCGCGTATCGTCTCGATGACTTCTTCCATAATGGACAAAGCCTTGATCAAACCTTCGACGATATGCATGCGTTTCTTCGCCTGCCGAAGTTCGTACGCGCTGCGTCGCGTAACCACTTCCTGTTGATGGCTGATATAGCTGGAAAGTATCTCTTTGATTCCTAATAATTTCGGTCTTCTATCACTTATAGCAACCATATTGAAGTTATAAGTAATCTGTAGATCTGTATTCTTGTAAAGGAAATTCAAAATACCTTCTGCATTCGCATCCTTTTTAAGTTCAATGGCAATCCGGAGACCATCTCTATCTGTTTCATCACGAACTTCGATGATTCCCTCAACTTTTTTATCAGCTCTCAGCTCATCTATTCGTTTCACTAAAGTACTTTTGTTAACTTCGTACGGGATCTCAGTAATGACAATCTCAGTTCTGCCGCCGCGCAATTTTTCAAAATCCACTTTACCTCGAACGACTGCTTTCCCTTTACCCGTCTCATACGCCTGTTTAATACCGGCACGCCCTTGAATAATACCACCTGTCGGAAAATCTGGTCCGGGCATCAAAGTCATCAGTTCATCTACAGAGATAGAGGGTTTATCGATGACTGCAAGTGCTGCATCAATCACTTCACCTAGATTGTGCGTCGGTATATCTGTTGCATACCCTGCCGATATACCTGTAGAGCCATTGACCAGAAGATTCGGATATTTAGCAGGAAGCACCATTGGTTCCATCACTGTATCATCAAAGTTCTGGATAAAATCAACGGTATCATGCTGAATATCCTCAAGCAGAACACTGGCGAGCTTCGACAACTTGGCTTCTGTATAACGCATTGCAGCCGGTGGATCATTGTCGATACTCCCGTTGTTACCATGCATTTCAATTAACACATGACGCAGCTTCCAGTCCTGACTCATACGCACCATAGCATCGTATACAGAAGTATCGCCGTGAGGATGATAATTACCGATCACATTACCGACTGTTTTAGCACTCTTTCTGAAATTCCGGTCAAATATATTACCGTCCTGATGCATCGCAAATAATATACGGCGCTGTACGGGCTTCAATCCATCTCGAACATCAGGCAGTGCTCTATCTTGAATAATATACTTACTATAACGGCCGAAACGATCGCCTATGACATCTTCTAGAGGTAGTGTCTGTATTTGTTCTGCCATTATGCTTCATCTCCAATCGTCACATCATGAATTTCTTCTACATCAGGTTGTTCCTCAAGCAGTGCCACTTCATCATTTTCTAGAATACTTGCATCTTCATGCATACCGAACTCTACATGGCGTTCAATCCAGTCACGTCTAGGTTCTACTTTGTCACCCATCAATGTCGTGACGCGCTTAGCACTGCGTAATTCATCATCTATTTGGACACGAATTAACGTCCTAGTCTCCGGATTCATCGTTGTGTCCCATAATTGATCGGCATTCATTTCACCGAGACCTTTATAGCGCTGCAGTGTAAATCCTTTGCCGACTTTCTTCTGAACATCTTTTAGTTCTTCATCTGTCCATGCATATTCAATCACTTCGTTCTTACCTCTACCTTTAGATACTTTGTAGAGCGGAGGTAACGCAATATACACTCTACCGTCCTCAAGCAGAGGTCTCATATATTTAAAGAAGAATGTCAAGAGCAGCACTTGAATATGAGCACCATCTGTATCTGCATCTGTCATAATGATAACTTTCTTATAGTTGCTGTCTTTCAATGTGAAATCATTACCGACCCCTGCTCCGATCGTATGAATAATCGTATTGATTTCTTCATTTTTGAAAATGTCCTCAAGCTTCGCTTTTTCAGTATTGATGACCTTTCCGCGCAGTGGTAATATCGCCTGAAATTTACGGTCACGCCCAAGTTTTGCAGAACCACCGGCAGAATCACCCTCCACTAAATACAGTTCGTTCTTCTCTGTGTTCTTGCTCTGTGCTGGTGTCAGCTTGCCGGACAGCAGTGTTTCCTTCCGTTTGTTCTTTTTGCCGTTACGTGCTTCCTCCCGCGCTTTACGGGCTGCTTCACGGGCCTGTGATGCTTTGACAGCTTTTTTCACTAATGTTTGAGAAAGCTGCCCATTTTCTCCAAGGAAGTAAGGCAGCTGCTCACTGATAATGTTATCTACAGCACTTCTCGCTTCACTTGTTCCCAGTTTGGATTTCGTCTGACCTTCAAACTGCAGCAGTTCTTCAGGAATTTTAACAGAAATGATTGCGGTCATTCCTTCTCGGATATCGTTTCCATCTAAATTTTTATCTTTCTGCTTCAGTTCATTGATTTTTCTCGCATATTCATTGAACACACGTGTCACTGCTGTTTTCATACCTACTTCATGTGTGCCGCCGTCTTTCGTACGAACGTTATTGACGAATGACAAGATGGTTTCTGAATACTGATCATTATATTGAAAGGCAATTTCTGCCTCTATGCCATTGGACTGCCCTGAAAATAATGCCACTTCGTGCAGCACATCTTTTCCTTCATTAACAAAAGACACAAATGCCTTTAAGCCTTCCTCGAAATGAAAGACTTCTTCTACAGCAGGATCTGCACGTTTGTCAGTCAATGTAATCTTCAGATCTTTAAGCAGGAAAGCAGATTCTCTCAGCCGTTCAGCAAGTGTATTATAATTATAAGTCGTTGTCGTCTTAAAGATTTTTGGATCGGGCTTAAAGGTCACAGTCGTACCTGTGCGCTTCGTACTGCCTTTTTCGATAAGTGTTGTAACAGGAACACCCCCATCTTCAAAACGCTGTTCAAAGATTTTTCCGTTGTTATAAATCGTAACTTCAAGCCACTCACTGAGTGCATTGACAACCGAAGCACCTACGCCGTGCAGCCCGCCACTCGTTTTGTAGCCGCCCTGACCAAATTTTCCACCGGCGTGCAGTACAGTAAAGATAACTTCCGGTGTTGGTTTTCCTGTCTTATGCAACCCAGTCGGCATCCCGCGTCCATTATCCTGTACAGTTACACTGCCATCTTTATTTAACACCACATGAATCTCTGAACCATGTCCATTCAATGCTTCATCGATAGAATTATCGAGAATCTCATAGACTAAATGGTGCAGCCCGCGGCTATCTGTTGAACCGATATACATACCAGGACGTTTTCTTACGGCTTCTAAACCTTCTAATACCTGGATGGATTCGTCATTATACTGTGTCGTTTTAGCCAAATTACTTCCTCCCGCAAACATATGTTCGTCATTTTATTCACAATACTTATTTTTATATACTTTAGTGAAAAAATCAAGTAAATTATAGTTTACATAATATGATTATAAAATTTTAAGGCTAACCCTCTATGCTGAGAGTTAGCCTTAAAATTTTATTGCCCTTCATAATTAGAGTGCTGATTCAAAAGCAGCTTCTGTCTTCTCGGTTACTTCTTCCAGCGTCGCATCACCTAGAAGCTCTATTAACGTCATTTTCCCATGATTAAATTCAAAGACAGCAAGATCTGTAATCAATTTGTTAACAACGCCTCGACCTGTGAGTGGCAGTGAACATTCTTCCTTGATTTTAGACTCGCCATGTTTATTGACATGTTCCATAATGACTATGACTTCTTTAGCTCCATTGACTAAATCCATTGCACCACCCATGCCTTTGACCATTTTACCGGGTATCATCCAGTTCGCAAGGTCGCCTTTACTCGATACTTCCATACCTCCAAGAATAGCTAGATCAATATGCCCTCCTCTAATCATTCCAAAACTTTCGGCAGAATCAAAGAATGCTGCACCTTTAGCAGCAGTCACTGTTTCTTTGCCGGCATTGATCAAATCTGCATCCACTTCATCTGACGTAGGATATGCGCCGATGCCCAGCAGACCATTTTCAGATTGATAGAACACATTTTCCACTTCATCGTTGGCTTCATTAGCAACAAGAGTGGGAAGGCCGATACCTAGATTGATATACATGTTGCTTTTTATTTCCTTAGCGGCTCTCATAATAATCAGTTGACGGTCTGCCATTATTTGTCCTCCTTCAGCACGCGACGCTCTATGCGTTTTTCGTAATCTTCACCGAGATAGACATGTTGTACATAAATGCCTGGTGTATGAATTTCATCAGGATCCAGTTCCCCTACCTCTACAATTTCTTCAACTTCAGCAATGGTCACTTTTCCTGCAGCCGCACAAAGCGGATTAAAGTTTCGTGCTGTTTTACGGTAGACCAGATTGCCAAGCTTGTCTGCTTTCCATGCTTTGACCAATCCATAATCGCCAGTAATCCCGTGCTCAAGTATATAATCAGTACCATCAAAAGACTTGACTTCCTTACCTTCTGCTATAGGCGTCCCTACACCAGTTCTTGTGTAAAATCCAGGAATACCGGCACCACCAGCACGCAGCCGTTCTGCAAGAGTTCCTTGAGGCACGAGCTCAACTTCAAGCTCGCCGCTTAAATATTGACGCTCAAATGTTTTATTTTCTCCTACATAGGAACTGATCATTTTTTTGACTTGACGTTCTTGTAACAAGATTCCGAGACCAAAGTCATCTACGCCGCAGTTATTACTCACTACCGTTAAATCAGCTGTCCCTTTTTCTTTAATCACTTCAATGGCTTTCTCTGGTATACCACACAGCCCGAATCCTCCGACTACTATAGTCATACCGTCTTCAAGAGCAGCGAGCACTTCATTCAGATCCGATGTTACTTTAGACATATTATTCCCCCTTAAGAATGAATCACTATTCATTAACATTATGACATATTATCTGAATATTTAAAACATAATTAATAAAGCGTTTTCAATCAATATCTGAGATGATTTGGTGTATACTCATTAAGATTTCTTTCGTAAATGTTTTTATGGTAAACTATTAGTACCAGCTATTAAAGGAGTGCAAGGCTATATGACAATCATTTTAATGTTCCTGCTTGCTTATTTGATCGGTTGTTTTCCTTCAGGTCTCATTATCGGAAAAGTATTTTACAATAAAGATATTAGAAAGTATGGCAGCGGAAACCTTGGAACAACTAACACGTTTCGTATTTTAGGTAAAAAAGCTGGAATTATAGTGATGATACTGGATATTTTAAAAGGCTTTATAGTTGTCTTTTTACCCATCTATTTTAATATCGATATTCATGGGGTTATTATTGGTCTTTTCGCCATTTTAGGACATGTCTATCCCGTATTCTTGAAATTTAAAGGTGGAAAAGCAGTAGCAACATCTGCCGGAGTCATCATGGGAGTCAACCCGCTGCTCTTCATCGCTGTTACCATTACCTTTTTCCTCATCCTCTATCTGTTCAAATATGTATCTCTTGCAAGCATCATTGCAAGTATCGTTAACTTTGTTTTATCGATTGTTTTCATTGACTGGATTCTCATTGTCATATCTTTTGTCATCATGCTGATTGTTATTATTAGACATTGGTCAAATATCATACGTATAATCAATAAGGAAGAGCCTAAAATTTCCTGGATGTGAGGTGTACAATGAAAATTACTTTAGATGACAAAGCAGTTGCATGGTTCAAAGAAGAACTGGATATTCCGCACGATAAGGCGCTGAGATTTTATGTGCGTTATGGCGGGGATGTCGAACTTAAACAAGGTTTCAGCCCAGCTTTTACAGTCGATACAGTAGACCCTGAAGGTTACTCTGAAACCCAGGACGGCTTGACTTACTATGTCGATGAAAAAGATTTATGGTATTTTGAAGACCATGAACTCACTGTGACTGCTGAGAACGACGAGATTATTTATTCCATCAGCAAGTAAAAAGAAGCATAACCGTTAAGGTTATGCTTCTTTTTAGTTATACAGTGCTAAGTAGCGTTCATGCCATTCCGGAAAATGCCGATCAAGTCTAATAGGTCTTGTTGACCCGCGTTTCATTAAAATGTGAGTCGTCGTTCCTGTTGCTGCAATTGAACCGTCTTCTTTTACGACTTTATAGGCATATACAGTTTTCAATTTTGAGTACGATTCTATCCAAGTCACTATAGTCACTTTTTCTGGATAAGTCACAGAATTTTTATAAGATAACTGCACATCAATTACTGGAGAAATAATTCCTGCTTCTTCCATTTCAGCATAGCTGAAGCCTGCTTGTTCAATAAAATCTGTTCTAGCCACTTCAAACCAGATTAAATAATTGGCATGATATACCACACCCATTTTATCTGTTTCTGCATATCTGACTGGAATTTCAATTTCTGTTGTATACATAGTCACACTCCTTATAGTCATTATATCAGACACAATAAAAACCGACTACATATGTAATCGGTTTCAATACGTATGATTATTGAGCTAATTTGTCACGCAATACCATACGTAGAATACCACCGTGACGGTAGTAATCAATCTCAACTTCTGAATCGAAACGCGCAAGTGCTTCAAACTGAACCGTTGAACCGTCTTCTTTTACTGCAGTGACTTTGACATTATCACGCGGTTTAACACCTTCAGCAATATCCACTGAGAATGTTTCTTTACCTGTCAGTCCAAGAGATTCAGCTGAATCTCCTTTCAGGAATTGAAGCGGTAAAACACCCATCATTACTAAGTTAGAACGGTGAATACGTTCATAGCTCTGAGCGATAACAGTTTTAACACCTAAAAGGTTTGTTCCTTTAGCAGCCCAGTCACGAGACGAACCCATACCATAATCGTTGCCGGCAAGTACTACTAGTCCTGTGCCATCTTGTTGATATTTCATACATGCATCAAAGATCGGCATTACTTCTCCGGTCGGCCAGTACGTTGTGAAACCGCCTTCTGTTCCAGGAGCAATCTGGTTTTTAATACGGATGTTAGCGAATGTACCACGCATCATGACTTCGTGATTACCACGACGTGATCCATATGAGTTGAAATCTCGGATTTCTACGCCATTATCGATCAAGTATTTACCTGCTGGAGTATCTTTACCGATAGCACCTGCTGGTGAAATATGGTCAGTTGTTACGGAATCTCCGAATTTACCCATAACACGTAGACCGTTTAATCCTTCAATTTTACCTGGTTCAGGAGTCAGTCCTTCAAAGAACGTCGGATTCTGAATGTAAGTAGAAGAAGAATCAAAGTCATACAGTGGTTGGTCAGTTGATTCAATTTGATTCCATAATTCGTTTGAATCGAATACTGATTCGTATTCTTTACGGAATAAGTCAGGAGTGACAACAGATTTAACTACCTCTTTAACTTCTTCAATAGATGGCCAGATATCTTTCAAGTAGACGTCCTGACCGTCAGCACCTTTACCTAGTGAATCTTTTTGTAAGTCAATGTTGACTGTACCTGCTAACGCATAAGCAACGACCAGCTGAGGAGATGCTAAGTAGTTGGCTTTAACAAGTGGATGAATACGTCCTTCAAAGTTACGGTTACCAGATAATACTGATGTGACAAGCAGATCATCGCGTGAGATAGCCTCCTCGATTTCAGGTAACAATGGACCTGAGTTACCGATACATGTCGTACAGCCGTATCCAACAAGATTAAATCCTAATTGATCCAAATATTGTTGTAAGCCCGCCTGCTCAAGATAGCCTGTGACAACTTTTGAACCTGGAGCCAGTGATGTCTTAACGAACTCTGGTACTTTCAAACCTAATTTAACAGCATTTCTTGCGACAAGTCCTGCCCCGAGCATCACATATGGATTTGATGTATTTGTACAAGAAGTGATCGCCGCAATAGCGATGTCTCCTGTAGACATTAAACCGTTATGACCATCATTGAAGTTAATCACTGATTTTTTATCAAACTCAGATTTATCTAGTCCGTGCCCTTGGTTACCAGCAGGTGCAGTAACAGATTTAACAAATTCTTTCTGCATTTTGCTGAGTGGAATTAGATCCTGTGGACGTTTAGGACCCGCAAGAGATGCTTCAACTGTAGATAAATCAAGCTTAACGATATCAGTATAAGTAGGTTCAGGTTGGTCAACAGTGAAGAACATGTTGTTGTTCACTAAGTATTCTTTGACTACTTGAATATGTTCTTCATCACGACCTGTTAAGCGCATATAATCAAGCGCTTCTTCGTCTACTGGGAAGAAACCACAAGTCGCACCGTATTCAGGAGCCATGTTAGCTATTGTCGCACGGTCAGCAAGCGGTAAATTAACAACACCTGGTCCGAAGAATTCGACAAATTTACCGACTACCCCTTTTTTGCGAAGCTCCTGCGTGACACGCAGTGCTAAGTCAGTCGCAGTAGCACCTTCAGGTAATTCATTCGTCAGTTTAACTCCGACAACTTCTGGAATCGGGAAGTAAGATGGCTGTCCAAGCATACCTGCTTCGGCTTCGATACCACCGACTCCCCAGCCAAGAACACCAATACCATTGATCATTGTTGTATGTGAGTCTGTACCCACTAGAGTATCAGGGAATGCAACGTTTTCGCCGTCAAATTCTCTTACATGAACAACGTTTGCTAAATACTCAAGGTTGACCTGGTGGACGATACCTGTTGCAGGTGGGACTGCCCGGTAATTGTCAAAGGCTTTCGTTGCCCAGTTTAAGAACTGGTAGCGCTCTTTATTCCTTGCAAATTCAAGTTCAACGTTGCGCTGTAACGCTGTTTCGTTACCGTAAGCATCAACTTGTACTGAGTGGTCAATGACTAAGTCCACTGGCACTTCAGGGTTAATTTTTGTCACGTCACCGCCGACATCATCCATTGCTTTACGCAGTGAAGCTAAGTCTACAACAGCTGGTACCCCAGTGAAATCCTGCAGGATAACTCGAGATGGTTTAAAAGGAACTTCAGCGTTAGCATCGTTCTTTTTGCCCCATTTCACAAGATGTTTAATGTGTTCCTCTGTGATGATACGGCCATCAAATTGTCTTAATACAGATTCAAGCAGTACGCGGATTGAATACGGTAATTTGCTGATTTCACCTAAGCCAGCTTCTTCTAAAGATTTCAAGCTGTAAAAAGTGTATGTTTTACCATTCAATTCAAATGTCTGCTTAGAAGCATTCTGAAGATTTGAATTCATTCTCGTTCCCCCTATTTAATTAGTCCTTTACTTCTTTATTTTAATCAAATTGAAACGAGAAGTAAATGTTATCAAATTTCAAAATTCAAATACTTTGTCATAAGTTTAACTTATCACATACTCTACCATTGGTTATCCAGTCAAAATATCTTCTTTCGGATAATAATAAACTTGCTTTCTCGGTCTTGAGAAAGTAAATACAATTGTCAAAACACCGATTTTGCCAATCATCATCATCACTATAATTAATAACTTACCGGCAATAGATAAATCATCTGTAATTCCCATGGTCAATCCTACTGTTCCAAAAGCAGATACCGTCTCAAAAAATAGCTGTAAAAAAGGAATTTTCGGCTCTACAAGTACTAATAGAAATGTGATTAAGAAAATAAACGTAGAACTTAATACAACTATAGCAAAGCTGCGCAGCAAAAACTTGAAATCAACGGCCCGTTTGAATATATTGATTTGTTCTTGTTGTTTGATAAAACTAATGGTTCCGAACAAGATGACAGCTGCAGTAGTCAGCTTAATTCCTCCAGCAGTAGATGTAGAACCACCGCCTATAAACATCATTAACATTATCACTAATATGGAACTGGTGTTCATTGATCCTATATCAATCGTATTAAATCCAGCAGTCCTTGTCGTAACAGTCTGAAAGTAAGCCATTTGAAGCTGTTCATACCAGGCATATGAACCTAACGTTAAAGGATTGTCCATCTCCAATAGAAATATAACGACTGTCCCCACCATATTAATCATTATTGTTCCAATCAGCATCAACTTTGTATGTACGCGTAATCTATGAAAAGCATTCTTATTATAAAGATCCAGCAAAACCGTAAATCCAATTCCTCCTAATATAATCAATGTCGTAATGACGAAATTGATAACAGGATTAGTCCGATAACCTATTAAGTTATCACTATGAAGAGCAAATCCAGCATTATTAAATGCACTTACAGCGGTAAAGAAACTGCGGTACAATCCATTAATGATGCCAAATTCCGGTATCCATTCCATGGCAAGAAATAAAGTACCACATAATTCAATAGTGAGACTGACGAATAATAAATACATGACGAGACGCAAAATACCGCCCATGCTTCCTTGATTTAATGCCTCACTTGCAAGAAATCTATTTTTGATACCAACTTTTTTGCCAATCATAATAAAGATGATCATTGCTAAAGTGACTAGTCCTAAACCACCTATTTGAATTAGAATCAGTAATATGGTCAAACCAAAGTAATTAAACTGCTCTGTAATATCTACCGGAGAAAGCCCTGTCACAGTGAATGCACTCGTGGCAAGAAAGAAGCAATCAATAAAACTAGTCGGCTTAAGCTGTGACACAGGTAAATAGAGCATCATTGTCCCGCACAGTAAAACTATTAGAAATGAAGATAAAATAATGAAGTATGGGTTTGATTTTCTACGTTTTATTATAATCCCCCCTAGCTTTCTATATTTTACAACTATCATGTTATAATGCAATACAAAAAAAGCCGCAGACATCTTGTCTACGGCTTTCAAATTAATCTTGTTTATGTTGTACCGGCTTTCTGAATCGTTTATCTGGTTTTAACGTCAGGCCGATTCGCATCCGTTCTCTATTACCCTCTTTATACAATGAAAACATCATCATGATGAGGACCAATGAAAATGGAAATGCAACGATGATAGCGGCACTTTGTAATGCATTCAATCCACCTGCATAAATCAGAACAAGTGCAATCAATGATTGTGCAATACCCCAGATGATTTTGATTCTGTTTGAAGGTTCTAATGAGCCGTGTGTAGACAACATCCCTAATACAAAGGTAGCAGAGTCAGCTGAAGTGATGAAGAATGTTGCAATCAATGCCAGAGCAATTAATGATAACCCGAATCCCATCGGCATTTCCTGGAAGACAGCAAACAACTTTAGTTCTACTGCTAAATCACCGATAACCGGTACTTTCTTAAATATTTCAATGGCTGTTGTACCAAAGACGCTGAACCAGAAGAAGCTGACCATCGCGGGCACAAGTAATACACCCATTAAAAACTCACGAATGGTACGTCCTTTAGAAACGCGGGCAATAAAGACTCCAACGAATGGACTCCAGCTGATCCACCAGCCCCAGTAATAAAGCGTCCATGAAGACATCCATTCTTTTTTCTGTTCATTGAGTGGTGCTACCTCAAAACTAGAAGAAAGAAAAGTTTGAAGCAGGGTGCCGATAGAAGTTGAGAACATATTTAAAATCAACACTGTCGGACCTAAGAACAATACTCCAAACAGTAATATCGCAGCAATGACAATATTTGCATTACTTAAATATTGAATCCCTTTTGATAAACCGGTCCATGCACTCATCAGGAATAATATGGTCACAACGATAACGATAATCACTTTAACCCAGAATGTGTTTGGTACATCGAAAAGATAATGCAACCCACCATTGATCTGCTGAGCACCCATCCCTAAGGATACTGCAACCCCTACTACAGTCGCAAATACTGCAAGTACATCAATGATAATTCCGAACCAACCTTCTACTTTGTTACCAAAAATCGGTCTTAGTGTACGTGACAATAATCCTGGTTCACCTTTTCTAAATTGAAAATAAGCTAATGCTAGTGCGACAACCCCATAGATTGCCCATGCATGAAAACCCCAGTGGAAAAATGTTGAACGCATCGCTTCTTTGAAAGCTGCATTTGTTTCGGGTTCAGCTGTCGGCGGTGACATAAAATGGCTGAGGGGTTCTGCAGCTCCCCAGAATACGAGCCCGATACCCATACCTGCACTAAATAACATAGCGAACCACGAAATGGTATTGAACTCAGGCTTATCTCCCGGCTTACCCAGCTTTAATTTTCCGATGGGACTTACAATTAAAAACAAACAGAAGAAAACCATGACAGTGGACAAAATGACATAATACCAGCCAAAATCAGCAGTGATCCATGCATTTATATTTCCTGTGATCTCTTCAAATCCTTCAGGGAAAAATGCGCCGAGCAATACCGTCAGCATCACAATGACTAAGGAAATGTAAAATACATTTGTAACTTTTGATTCATTTTTCATCAAAAAACTCCTTTCAAAATTTTATAAAAAACAGTTTCTACTATAACGTATATCCTCTTTAATAGCAAACGAACCATTTTATCACCCACATTCAAAACTATTAAAAAAGTGAAAAAAGTTAAAAACCCCCTTTTATAAAATTGATTTTTATTGTAAGCTATATAAACGGGAGGTGACTATACATGTCATTATGGCAAGAATTTAAAGAGTTCGCTATTAAAGGTAACGTCCTTGAACTAGCAGTAGCAGTCGTTATCGGTGCTGCATTTGGTAAAATTGTCTCAGCTTTAGTTGAAAGTGTGATTATGCCTTTAATCGCATTGATTTTCGGCAATACAGATTTCGCTTCTGAGTGGGCTTACAAAGGAGTTAAATATGGTGTCTTCATTCAATCAATCATCGACTTCTTAATCGTTGCCGGAGCCATCTTCTTATTCGTCAAATTACTTAACAAATTGACTAAAGCACAGCCAACAGAGGAAACAGTCGAAGAAAATACAGCATTACTTACTGAAATTCGTGACTTACTTCGCAGCAAAAATATTTAAAAAAAATTCATCCCATGATTAATATGGGATGAATTTTTTTATTTTTCATAGGGTCCTTCTTTGACCAGCTTTTTAACATCTTTAACAATGTCCTCTTTTGGAAACTTCTGATCGCCTGTATCTTTACCAATATAATCTTTGATCACCGTTCCATTTTGGTCAATCAAATAAAAAGAAGTACCATGTGTCGCTTGATCATTCGTTTTTGTCGGCGGTACTACAATGGTTTTAAAACTTTCTTCAGCAAATTGACGAATGAACGTTTCATCATAGTTTGTAACCAGCTTCCAGTGGGAGGTATCAGAATCATATTTTTCAACGTACTGTTTCATAATCTCTGGTTGATCACGCTTCGGATCGACACTGAAACTAAGAATGCCATAATCTTTGATGTTCTGCTTCTCGAGTTCATCTACGACTGTACTCATATTATAAGTCATCGGTGGACAGACCGTTTTACAGTTCGTAAACATAAAGTCTGCAACCCAGACTTTCCCTTTTAAATCTTTATTAGTGAATGGCTTACCCTCTTCATCCGTTGCTTCAAACTCTCCAACTGTATTGCCGTAACTGCTTTTTGGTTCGATACCTTGATGGCCGCAGGCAGTGAGTATCCAGGTTAACATAAGTAAAACAATATATTTCTTCATAATTCCCTCCTGTTTATGATTTAAATATATCAAATCAACGAGTCAGGATAAATACAAATGACGCATAATATTTGACTAAACTATTACAATTATTTGATCACAAATCTTGTATGGCTCTTATAACCGGTGCTTTCGACTAACAACAATGCTGTTATTCTATTTTTAAGTTCCTGAACATGTGAAATCAATCCTACCATTTTTCCGCTCTGTTCAAGCTCCACTAATGACTCTATCGCTGTTTCAAGTGTCTCGCTGTCCAATGTTCCAAATCCTTCATCGATAAAGACCGATTCTAGATTGATCCCGCCAGAAACTTGTGTCACATAATCGCTCAAGCCAAGTGCTAGAGCGAGAGACGCCAGAAAGGTTTCTCCGCCTGATAATGTAGAGATGTCTCTCACTCTATTGCTGTAATTATCGACTACTTCGATTTCAAGGCCGCTATAGCCTTGAGTGACTTGAGTTTTACGTTGAAATTGATAGCGATAGTTTGTCATTTGATTGAGCCGTTTGTTAGATAACTTTAAAGTCTGCTCCAAATAGTAAGTGAGCACATAGTTTTCCAATGTCAATTTCTGTGGATTGCGACCGCCGAACAACTGTGCAAGTGTCATAATTTCCTGATGTCTGCCGATGGTCTCTTTATAGCTCTGATTTAACAGTGACAGCCGTTCCATCAACTGGCTGTTATGCTCAAAATTATATTTATTTTTTGTATATTGTTCTTCATGCTGTTGATATACCGCCCTACTTCTTTCCACTTCTTTTTGCAGCGGCGTTAACTCTACAACGACTTGCTCTCCAATCAGATGATTGAATTCATCAATCTGGTGCTTCAGAGTCATTTCCTGCTCTTTATAATTCTGTATCCATCCCGCCAGTTCTTCAATGACATGATGATCATACTCATCCGGCAGCTGCTCCTCTGTCAGATGGTGGTGACTTAACAGGTCGCGGTACTGAGTAACGGTCTGGCGGAGCAGCTGCTCCCAGTCCTGCAGTTCGACCGTTATTCTATCACGCAGTTGTTGTTGATAGTTAATCTGCTGATTTAACTGTATGAGCTCGGTACGTGCCGTTTCCATCTGCTGATGATGCTGTGCTATTTGTTGTTGTTTCAACTGATAACTGTTATAAAAATCATCGTAAGATTCAAATTGTGTCTGCTCATGGAAATCACGTTTAGCTTTTAACTGATGATTGATGGTTACTTTGAGCTCAGTTAATTCCTTCTGTGCATTGTCGTAGTTCATCTGTGCAGCTTGAGTCAGTTGACTGATCGATTCCATTTCTTCTGACAAAGTAGCTTGTTCTGCCATGCGTTCAGTCATGTTCTGTTCCAGTGCTGATAGAAGATTCTGTAATTCGCTGTTATCCACCGCTTCAACATGCTGCAGCAATTCGAGTTTGGCATTCAATTTGATTTGTTGTTCTTTTAACGTTTTATAAGCATAATGTTGACTGATGATCTGTTCATCCGCATCAGGCAGATGAGTGACCTGCTGTTCACAGACAGTACAACGGCTGCCTTCATGCAGATGCTGTCTCATTAAATTCATAGCAACGTCCAGTTCATTGTCAGACATTTGCTCAAGCTGCTGCTGGATGTTTCTTTCATCAGTCATCAAAGCTAATTTATGTTCATATTCCTTGTTTATACGTGTTGTTTCAGTTAATTGAGCAGCATATTCATACTGCTGCGTCTTGTATTGCTGCCATTCATTACTATTTGCATTGTATCGTTCAGTTAATTGAGCAGCCTTCTCAGACAGCTTAGTTAACTGTTTGGATAATGTACTAACAGTGCCTTCAATTTTTTGCTGGCGTGTTAAGTTATCAGCAAGCTGCCTATCTAATTGACGGTAGTCATGGTGATTGTAATAGAAGTGCTGGACTTGAGTCAGCTCCTGACCTATGGCAGTGACATGCTCAGTTTCTTTATTATAACGGCTCATCGCCTCTTCCAAGGTGTTCAGTTGTTTCATTAACTGATTCATATTCTGATCCTGCTCATCAACCTCTAACTGCAGCCCATTGATTTTATTCTGCTGCTTATCCATCTGAGCCTGTATTTCAGCAATTTGTTCCATCGCCTGCATGATCTGATACTGCTGTTCTTTGTCATGCAGGACCGGTAACTGCTGCTCCAGCTCTAAAAGGCGTTCAGCCAATGTCTGTTTTTCTGAAATAGCCTGATTGATGGAAGCTGCCTGATTCAGTCGTTCTACAGCTGTCTGTTTCGATTCCTCATCAATGGTCAGCTGCTGCTTCATCTGCTCAATCTGCTCTTCCTGTTCTGACAGCTCAGCTTGACGACTGATGATTAACTGTTCAACGGACCCTTCTATGTCACTGTTTGACTTAAACTGGCTGAGCAGCACTTCCATTTCTTGTTCTGTCTGCTGAACCTGCTGCTGCAGTTCTTTAGTTTCATCCATGAGCTGCATTTCGAGATGCTTAAACCGAGTCGAATTAAAGAGCGTTCTTAATACTTTTTGTTTGTCACTGCTGCCTGCTATAAGAAATTTTTTGAATTCCCCCTGCGGTAGAATTAAGATCTGCCGGAATTGATTGGCATCCATTTTAATCAGTTCTTTAATTTTCTGATTGCCATCTTTAACACTTTTAGCGATCAATTTTTTTTCATCACTTAATAATTCTATGACTTCAAGCTTTGGGAGTGTCTTTGTTTTATTCCCAGGTTTAACAAAGGGGAGAGAACGAGAAATTTCATATATCCGCTGATTCAGTGCAAACTTAAATCTGACCGACGTTGGTTGTACAGCTTCGGCAAAATGACTGCGCAGTTCAGATTCATCTCTTGCCGCAGTAGATGCCTCACCATACAATGCATACGTCATCGCATCAAACAGCATGGTTTTTCCGGCACCTGTTTTACCACTAATTAAAAATAAATGATTGTCTCCCAGTTCAGTGAAATCAATCGTTTCATTGATGAAAGGGCCAAAGTTACGCATTTCAAGTTCAATCGGTCTCACTGAAGTCCCCTCCTTGATGTAATCGGTCTATCGTTGTTACTTGAACGTCAGACAACTCTTCACCTGTTAGTTCGACGGCAAACATATTCATAATATCCATATCACTCTGCTCAATAATTTGAGCTGCTGATGTTTCATCAACTGCAATATCATCCAGATGTCTTAGTTCAAGCAAGTTCGGATAAAGCTGTTTCAGCTTCGTCATGGGATCGTTGATGGGTCGCATGTCAGACAGAATCATCTTTAAATAGTCATCTTTAAATTCAATCGCACTGTTCTCCTCATAGACGTCACTAAACGTCCCTTCAATGACTTTGACATCTCGTGCTGGAATCAGCGGTATAAATGTATTTTTTATACATTCACTGACTTCGATGAGACGATAACCCTTTGGCTGATTGACTTCAGAGAATGAATATTTGAGGGGGCTGCCGCTATAGCTGATATGGTCAGACTTAATAGCAAATGGATGATGAAGATGGCCGAGAGCAACGTAGTCAAATGACTGAAATAAAGCTGGCGGGACATATTCTACTGCACCGAGCGATAGCAGACGTTCTGAATCGCTTTCGTCTCCTCCCTGGATAAATAGATGACTGACGACGATATTCTTCTTCCTTCGGTCTAACTGTGGTTCAATGTGATTGATAATAGCTTCGTACGCTGCTGCATGGCTGTTAATACTGTCATCTTTGAAATAAAATCTTGCATCAATGGGTTCAATGTATGGAATTAAATAAAAATGAATATCACGGTAAACAATCGGTTGAAAACTGTCTTCAATGGAAGTACTGATATGAAAATCATGCGTTTTGAACCAGTCCTTACCATAGCCCAGCCGTTCAGCGCCATCATGATTGCCACTGACCGCAAGAACGGGTATTTTTCTTTCTATATTTACGGCTTTTATAAACTGTTCAAATAGCTGCACTGCTTCTTTTGACGGCAGAGACCGATCATAAATGTCACCTGCAATAATCAATAGATCGATATGCTGTTTATCTATTTGGTCGATCAACTGATCAAGCATCAGCTGCTGGTCTTCATGCAGACTATGCTGATTAATGGTTCTGCCGATGTGCAGGTCAGCAATATGCATTAATTTCAAATGAATCACCTCTATTGCATTATACACAAAAAGGCATGCCTGATTAATCGGACATACCTTTTGCGATAAATAATTTATAATGAAAGCACCTGATGAGTACTTATAATTTAAATAATGGTGTTTCGATACGTTCAACCACTTTTGCTTCTTTCACGGCAACGGGACGTCCACTTGTCGATTCAAGGTAATTTCCTGCAACAATCGATTCCATGACATCGCGAACTTCCTCTGATGTCAGCTGTTCTTTTGGATTGGTAAGGTTGAACTGATAGCTCTTACCGAAATCCGTTGCAAAGATCATCTGTAAAGTTTTCATTGGATCACCTCCTTCGTTAAATGTATTCGATTACACTGCTTTTGTATCAATTTTCTCAACTGAAACATAATCTTCACCAGTCAATGAAGCGATTAAATCTTTGAAACGATTAGCTTCTACATCTGTCAAATCAAGTCTGACTTGATTGAAGCGGCGTGTTTTACGAATATCTTTTCCGCTGTCAGATATACCGCTAATGTATGCAAGACTTACTACAACTTCTTTCAACATGTCATCACCTCCTTTACGCTCTATATATCGAACGAAGAACGAGGAATAGACACATTGAATTTTTTTTCTTATAATGAGCAATGAGGTGACCATATTGAACGATATATTTATCACACTGATTTTCATCTGGACTGTTGTTTTTATGGGGCTGTTGACCATCGGCGGTTATTTTATGTTCCGCAAATTTTTAAAGAGAATGCCAAAGGAAGATGGTAAAAGTGAGTTGGATTGGCAGGATTTTTATATCAATAAAGCACTTCCACTCTGGCATGAAGATAGTAGATCTCTGCTTAATGAGCTGGTGTCTCCAGTACCAGAGTTATTTAGAAATGTCGCAAAAGAACGAATTGCAGGAAGAATCTCCAAAATTGCGCTTGATGAAGGTGCACAGAAAATTGAACTTGATCATATTATGCGCGGCTATATCATTGCGACACCGAAACGTGACCACGGATTTATGAAGAAGAAATTAACAGAACTTGGCATTGACTATACACCGTACAACGAATATTTTAAATATGCGGACGATGAAAAGAACAAATTTTCTATTTTTGATCATTCAGAACTCATCGCTAAAGAAGCACAAAAATAAAGCGCAGCGTGCAGCTGCGCTTTATTCTTTTATATGAAGAGATTCAGCAAGTCTTCTATATTTATAGTACATCGCAATCCTCCAAGGTACGATCATACAGAATGCCAGCAGAAAAAACATACCTGCCAGTTCACCTGGATGAAGTGAGCTGCTTAAATAGAATTTCAGCACTGAGCGAATGATCAGCAGTGATATTAAAATCACTGGAAATAATTTTGAACGCTTCATGTAAATCTGACCGTCTATCACTTGAAAATTAGAGGTGAAGATTAAGAACAACGAAAAAAACATACCTACAAGCAGTGCTTCCAATATCTCCATTGGGGTCAATCTGAAATAAGGGATGACATACATCAATGCTCCAGTGGCCATAAAGAATGGCGGCAAAATAATTTTCTTTGCGTTCGTCGGATATTTTTGTGCTTTCATACGAACGGCGATAACAATCATTCCCATACATACTGCAACAATCATCGAAAGAATGACATACATGCTAAATCCCCCAGCTGAATAATCTTGTGATTTCTGTCAGTAAATCAAAGAATAACAGTAATCCCATAACAATCATAATCAGACCGCCGACTTTCATCAGCAGCTGACTATATCTTCGTATCCATTTAAGCTTCGTCAAGAAGAACGTCAATAAAAAGAATGGAATACAAAAACCTAGTACATAAAGAATCATATAAAATAACGCCAATGATTGGTTCGTCAGTGCCAGAGAAATAATAGTGCCGACAATCGGCCCCATGCATGGTGTCCATCCTGCTGCAAAAGCAATACCGATGACGAGTGAGCCGAAATAACCACCAGGTTTGTTCTTGAAGTTGAACTTCTTATCAGACATTAAAAATTGAGGTGTAAAAATACCGAGAGTCATCAGTCCAAATATCATCATCAACAGACCGCCTACCATGCGAATGGTATCGTCATAATGATTCAAAAAATCACTGACGAAGCCGATACCGATACCGAAAGATATATAGACGAGTGAAAAACCTATCAAAAACAAAAGTGTATGAAGAATAGCTTTTGTATTAAGCTGACCTTCACTTAAGTCATTGAATGATATTCCTGTAATGTATGATAAAAAGGCCGGGTAGATCGGCAGAACACATGGCGATATGAAACTTAGTAGACCTGCACCAAAGGCAAGGGCCATTGTTGCATCTCCCATATTAATCACTCCATTCCAAACTATTTTACCAAAACTATAGGACAAATCATCATTCTTTTTTGAAAAATTCGTGACAACACGATGCCGCTGAATTACCGTCGTATACTCATGATCCTTGAAAAATGATATATTATTGATAAGGAGGTCATGTAATGAAACATATATTCATATTAATATCATGCCTTTTCATATTAAGCGGCTGCTCTGAAAAGAAGAAAACGGATGCAGAGAACAGCGCTGACCCTAAAGTAGGCGAGTCAGAGAACGTAGAAGCCGCTAAAAAGGATAATAGCAAGACCAAGTCCTCAAAAGAGGCACTAAAAAAAATTAAAGCAGCAAAACAACGGGCAGAAGCTAAGAAATCTACTTCCGTACCTGAACCGGAAGAACGTGTTAACAGCACTGAATCAACGACTGAGACACCTACAACTGTAGAAAGAGAGGTCGACAACAGTACAGAGACAAATGTTGACCTGCCATCATTCGAAGCCGCTGCTCCAGTGAATCAACCTCTCAACAATGCTCAGGAAATATATCCTCTTGAGGAACCTGCACAGCCAACAGCTGAGCAGGTTCCTCAAGAGGATCTTAACCAGACCGTCCCAACTACTGAAGTACCAGCCACTGAAATTCCTGAGACTGAAAGACCGGCCACTAGCGAAACACCTTCCACGACAACAGAGCTGCCAGAAACAGAATTTCTCATTGACACTGAATCACCCGCTCTACCTGTTGATGAATCAGTGACAGAATAAAAAAAGGATGCCGCAGCATCCTTTTTTACTTGACGTTTTGATTCATATTTTTATTCATCATCGCCATCATTTGATTAATTTTCTTTTGTGATGGTTTCTGACCCATCTGCATCATCATCATTCTTAACATATCTTCATTGATGGGTGGGTTCTTTTTCAAGTAATCCATCATATATTTACGTGCCAAGTAGAACCCAAGTGCTGCACCTGCCACTGCTGCTAAAATAATCAGTAAAATCCATATCCATGTCTCCATTATTTCACCCACTTTCTCATTCTTATAAATTTTACTAAATAACGCCTCGTTTTTCAACAATTATTAAATCAAAAAGCCCTTACCGGTAGTATGACAAAGCAACTTCCAGTAAGGACTGAATCATATGCAAGATGACAGCTTATGATAATTCTAATGCTGTTTTAACGACATTTTCTTTAGTGAATCCGTATTTCTCCATAACGATTTCGCCTGGCGCACTTGCACCGAAACGATCGATTCCGATGACAGCCCCATTTAATCCAACATACTTATACCAGCCATCTGTAGCACCCATTTCAATGGCAACACGTTTTGTCACAGATGATGGCAGTACTGCCTCTTTGTAACTTGAATCCTGCTGATCGAATAATTTCAAGTTAGGAAGTGATACTACTTGTACCCCTTTCCCTTGCGCCTCAAGCTGTTTACCTGCTTCGACTGCGAGTGACACTTCTGAGCCAGTTGCAATCAGTAAATATTCAGGATTTTCAGTTTGATATACAACATATCCGCCGCGTCGAACACCTTCTTCTACCGCTTCTTCACTGACATCGAGTGCCGGAAGATCTTGACGTGTCAGTACTAAAGCGGTTGGATCTTTTTTAGATTCCATCGCTACTTTCCATGCAACACGCGTTTCGTTTCCGTCTGCCGGTCGGAACAAGTTCAAGTAAGGCATCGCACGAAGACCCGCCAGCTGTTCAATCGGCTCATGAGTCGGACCATCCTCACCCACTGCAATCGAATCATGGGTAAATACATAAGTTGATGGAACACCCATTAACGCTGCAAGACGTAATGCTGGTTTCAAATAATCACTGAAAACGAAGAATGTAGCACCATAAGGCTTAACACCGCCATGGGCTGCCATACCATTGATCATAGCACCCATTGCAAATTCACGGACGCCAAACCAAATATTACGGCCTTCTGGTGTTTCAGCAGAGAAATCAGCTGCTTTTTTGACATTTGATTTGTTGGAAGATGCTAAGTCAGCTGAACCACCGAATAACTGAGGAACAGATTCAGATAACGCTTGAATCATTTCACCTGAAGTCGCACGTGTTGCTGCTGCACTGCCTACTTCATATTTTGGTAATTGATCAGCGTAGTCGTCAGCAAGTGTATTATCAATCGCTGCCTGAAGATTTCTGCCGAGTTCCGGATACTTCGCTTTATAAGCTTCAAGTTGTTGATGCCACGCCTCTTCTTTGTCATTTCCACGTTTCAGCATAGTCGTCTGGAAAATCTCATAGACTTCTTCTGGTACATTGAATTTAAGCTCTGGATCAAGACCATAGCTTTCAAGTGCCAGCTTGCGTTCCTCTGCACCTAACGGCGAACCGTGAACACCATTTGTTCCTTGTTTATTCGGTGAACCGTAGCCTATGACTGTTTTGACTTCAATCATCGTCGGACGGTCAGATTGTTTCGCTCTTTCAATCGCTTCATTGATAGCTTCCATATCATTGCCATCTTTGACCAGAATGTGCTGCCAGCCATATGACTCAAAGCGGCCTTTGACATTTTCTGAGAAGGCTTTGTCCAGGTCACCATCCAGTGAAATGTCATTTGAATCATACAATGCAATCAATTTATTTAATTTCAGATGGCCGGCAAATGATGCCGCTTCATGTGAAATACCTTCCATTAAATCACCATCTGACACTAATACATAAGTAAAGTGATCAATAATGTTTGAATCATCTTGATTGTATGTCGCTGCTAGATGTCTTTCAGCAGCAGCCATGCCGACACTCATCGCGAACCCTTGACCTAGTGGTCCTGTTGTAATATCAATTCCATCTGTATGATTAAATTCAGGATGACCCGGCGTTTTAGAACCCCATTGACGGAATTTTTTCAGCTCATCCATTTCCAATGCTCCCGATACATGAAGCAATGAATATAGAAGTGCTGAACCATGACCTGCAGATAATACAAAGCGGTCGCGGTCAAAGAAATACTTTGAGCTCGGATTAAATCTCAAATGTCTTGTCCATAATGTATAAGCCATTGGCGCTGCCCCCATCGGTAAACCTGGATGGCCGGAATTCGCCTGTTCGATCTGATCGATACTCAAGGCACGGATCGTGTCTACTGCTAATTGATCTTTCTCATTAAACATTATAAAAATCTCCTTTATAATAAAAGTATTGATTCCATCATAGTATAGCTTAAAATAAACTATCAATCCCGAATGTTGTTCTGACGCTGAATTTCTTTAATTTTCTCCGGGGTCACATCTGTTCCTTCCGGGTCGATCACTTTCGTATTTTCAATAGTTTTTTTGAAGCTCGTTCTGAAACTTTGAAGATACTCTGAACGGAGCTTACTTTGCTCGCGTCCTTCTTCTTCTGTTAATCCTTTTGACTTTTTTTTGTTTGCTAAATGATTAATACGGTTCATTTTGTGTTCCTCTAGCATCTTCATCATTCCTTTCATAATAAAGATAGCAAAAAAGTGTCTGAAAACCAACTCGAGTGTATCTCCAACCAAAAAAAGCCTGCTTAAATCAGCAGACTAAAAATTATTTTACGATACCAAGGACTTCGCCGTTTTGAGTGGATTGATGGGTGGTCGGATTTTCAGAACGAATGTTCGTTCCTTTGCTCGGATGATTTACTTGTTCTTCAGTTGCGATGGTCTGTTTTTCTTCATAGATTGCCTTAGATTGAGCCATATATAGAGATCCGAATGTCGTTATCATCAGAAAAAAGATAGAATACATTAAAAAACCTTTAGAAATTCTGATTGTCATAATTAATTCCCTCCAGAACATTTGTTTGTATCTCTACAATAACAGAACGTCTGTTCTCTGTCAATAAAAATACGAACAAATGTTTGTTCGACCCGAACAGATATGTTATAATGGCGTTAGAACAAACACTAAGGAGTGTTCGCATGAAAGAATTAACTAAAAGACAACAAGAAATATATGAATATTTAAAACAAGTCGTGTCAGCAAAAGGATATCCACCGAGTGTCAGAGAGATCGGCGAAGCAGTTGGACTTGCATCAAGTTCGACAGTTCACGGTCACTTATCTCGTCTTGAGGAGAAAGGTTACATCAAACGTGATCCTACGAAACCAAGAGCTATTGAGATTGTCTCAGATACATCACAAGCAGCCTTTCACGAGGAAACGATACATGTTCCTGTCATCGGTAAAGTCACAGCTGGTCTTCCTATTACAGCGGTTGAAAATGTGGAAGAATACTTCCCTTTACCTGCCCATTTCACATCCAGCCACAATAGCGATATCTTCATTCTGGAAGTCGTCGGTGAAAGTATGATAGAAGCAGGTATTTTAGATGGTGACAAAGTGATTGTCAGACGTCAGTCTATTGCAGAAAATGGTGATATCATTGTTGCGATGACAGAAGAAGATGAAGCGACAGTCAAACGCTTCTACAAAGAAAACAACCGTTACAGACTACAGCCAGAAAATAGCACCATGGAACCGATTTACCTCGATAAAGTAACTGTTCTTGGTAAAGTAGTCGGATTGTTCCGGGAATTTTAGCACCGCTTCTTAATATGAAGTGGTGTTTTTTTATCCAAATAAATACCGGCTCAGCGGCCGGTACGAGTTATTGTGGAATTTTATCGTGCGATTATCTGGAATTTCGATTATTTACGACCAAGTATCTCTTTCACTTGTTCAAGAATGTCTTTTTCTTTTGGTTTATTTATCTTCATCTTTCTATCCCCTTAATATCTAAGTACAAAATATATGTACCCGGATAATTATTTCACAAACACAGAATTGAAATATTATAACTTTTCTACTTTATTGAGTATGATTTGTGCGTGAGGGTATAGTTAATCATCAATCTAATTCAAAGGAGAATGAGATATGGCGAATGAATACCAATGGGTAAAAGGTGAAAGAGAACAACTACTCGCGAAACTTCAGTATTTAAGTGACTCTGAGTTGAATTATAATTTTGGGTTTGGACATGGCACTATTAAAGCAACATTACTTGCTGTCGCCAATGAATACCATGAATCATTTGGACGTAATGACAATCATAACTTACACGATTCCAGCTTGAGTGACTATCAAAATCATTTGAGTACATTGAATTTTAATGATGTTGTCCAATACTTTAAACATGTTGATTCTCTGACAGAGAATCAACAGACTCACTATGAAGACATGCAAAAGTGTATCAGCAATGAGTTCCGTCATATCGGACAGATCGATATGATGCTTCACCTCATCGAGAATTCTGATCGTCCCCTTGCCGAACGAACAGGCATACGTGAAAAAGTGACAGAACGTCAGAACATGAGAATTACAAGATTATAATCTTTGTGGACCACCTGTTATTTCACAGGTGGTTTTTATTATGGATCATTCGACAGATGTCACTGACATTTAATCAAAAAAACCAGAGCTGATTAGGCTCCGGGCCAAAATTATTCTTTGTTTAAGTTGATGAGCGGCACACTTGATTTAATGACTTGATTAGAGACTATCAATTGCTTCAACTCATCAGCAATATCCAGCTGATTTAAATATTCAAACGGGAGCCAGTAATAAGGACGTTTTACTTTAAATTCTTCTTTGTTACGCACATTAAACACAAATGATGTCTCGTTCGCTATAGTATTAAAGAAAAATCCTTGCTGCTCAGCTCTCTCTTCTACGACGAATAAAATCCCGCCGACTTTGAGCTCTTTTTTCAGTCTGCCGGCAAATTCCTGAGCACTTTGCTGAATAGATTGATTCCCTTTTTTAACGATATAAGGAAGCTTCATTTTTTTATGACCGATATCCTGAACGAGTATTTTCTCCTCGGTAGTGATTAAAAGTGATGATACGACAATTTCTTTAGCCATGATATTCTCCTAATTCTCTGTTATATAGTTTTCTGTATAGTAAGGTATATTTTCAGGGTTAAAGGCAACCCCGATTCCCACCTGTTCAAAGTCTTTATTCAAAATATTTTTGCGATGGCCCAGTGAATTCATCAATCCGTGATGTGCTTCTATCGGAGATATTTGTCCGTAAGCTAGATTTTCGCCCGCCAGTCGATAATGAAGAGCATCTCGCTGCATCCTATCGAATGGATCAAGACCTTCCAAATTAATATGATTGAAAAAATCATGGTCCGCCATATCCTGTGAATGTTTCAGAGCAGTATTACTTATTTTATCATGATATCTGAGTGGCGGTAAACCGTGCTTCACTCTATCGGCGTTGATCAAATAATAATCCAATGTTTCATAAGCGGTTTTCAGTTCATTGGAAGGGTTGGCATACAGTCTTGTTTTTTTATTTTCGAGTGCCTCTGTTACTACTTTCATACCAACCAGCTGATGGTCTTCATGCTGATCAAAGTAATAAGTATAATATATACCATCGATAAGATAGAATAAGGCATGCGGTTCATCAATCCTTAAATGATACGCCGGACCACTAAAGATTTCCAGCGGCTCTCCCAGCTGTTGTTGAACTTGAGACTTGGTCATGCCATACTTTACATTTTCTATTGAATGAAATGGGCTTGCAACTATGTATATACCATTAACCGTTGACTCTATATAATCGACAAGGATGAAGTTTCTGTATTGATGATGATAAACATACCACATATCGTTGTATTGATTAATTAACTGGTCTTTAGGTTTGCCGAGCAGCTGATCGACACGCTCTTTTGACATCCCAAGCTTGATATCATTGATGTAGCTTGTCGGTACTTCTTGAGTCACCGCACTGTCGTTCTGCTGACCGTCAATATAGTCACGAGCATTATCTTTAACATACAATGTCCATTCATCGGGCAGCGACAATAGACGCAGCGGAAATATGAACATTCCTGCGAGCAGTAACAAAAAAATTAATAATTTCTTCATAGTTCTCCTTCTCAGCTTAATTAGGAGTATATTATATCAGAAACTAATGAAACTATACATGAGAGACTATAACACAGTAAAAAACATACTAGATTACTTTGAAGTAATTTTAGTATGTTTTTTATTGACTAACGGTCCATATCACCGTTAAATATTGAGTTTTTAACCACTACATAGTCAACTTTGCGAATAGACTCTAAATCATTACCACCGGCATATGAAATCGATGACTGCAAGTCCTGCTGCATTTCAATCAATGTATCATGAAGACTGCCTTTATGTTCAACAAACATTTTCTTGCCTTCTACATTTTTCTTCTCACCCTTTTGGAACTCTGAAGCACTACCGAAATATTCTTTATACAGCTTGCCGTCAAGTTCAACAGTCTCGCCCGGGGATTCTTCGTGAGCCGCAAATAGTGAACCGATCATGACCATGTCAGCGCCGAAACGAATGGATTTCGCGATATCTCCATGTGTCCGAATACCGCCATCAGCTATGATAGGTTTACGCGCTGCTTTTGCGCACAGTTTAATGGCTGCCAGCTGCCAGCCGCCTGTGCCAAAACCTGTCTTAATTTTTGTAATGCACACTCGGCCTGGTCCGATACCCACTTTTGTTGCATCCGCACCAGCATTTTCAAGTTCTCTGACAGCTTCGGGTGTTCCTACATTCCCTGCAATCAGAAATGTTTCAGGAAGATGATGCTTAATATGTTTGATCATATTGATGACTTGATCAGAATGTCCATGAGCAATGTCAATCGTCATATATTCTGGAACTACATTTTTATTTTTAAGTTCTTCAACAAATTCATATTCATTATCTTTTACACCGACAGATATTGAAGCAAATAAACCTTTGTCTTGCATCTTCTTAATGAAAGGCAGTCTCGCCGCTTCATCGAAACGGTGCATAATATAGAAATAATCGTTCGCTGCAAACCATTCTGCTAATTCCTCGTTCATTACAGTCTGCATATTCGCTGGTACAACAGGAATTTTGAATGTTCTTGGTCCAAATTGAATGGAAGTATCACATTCACTTCTACTTTTAACGATACATTTATTCGGGACTAACTGAATATCTTCATAATCGAATACATCTAACATATTTATACCACCCTTAAATACGAACTATTTTTATAACAAACAATTAATTATTCGTCCATAGGGTAATTTACAGGTTTTTTTTGGATTTGTAAAGAGAAAACTAAGTTTTTTTCTAAAAAGTCCGTTTATTTCATTACCAGCTGGCTTTTTTTACTCCTGGTATTTGCCCGGCATGTGCGAGTTCACGAAATGTGATACGCGACAGTTCAAACTGACGGATGACCCCTCGAGGACGACCAGTGACCTGACAGCGATTCGTCAGACGCACAGGAGATGAATCACGCGGGAGTTTTGCAAGTGCCCGGTAATCACCTTGTGCTTTTAACAGACGTCGTTTTTCAGCATAGCGTTCTACTAGCTGATCCCGCTGTCTCTCTTTTGCGATTTTTGATTGTTTTGCCATTTTTAGTCCTCCTTATCGTTTAATGCTTTGTCCAATGTTTCAATGTTCTGTTTCATCATCGATTGATAGGTGGCAGACTTATCTTCATCAGTCAGAACAGCCATATTATGAAATTTCAAAGACTCCACGTTAGTATCTTCAGCAATAATATCAGTAATTTTAGAAGAAACATTCTGCTCGTATATGATATAAGGTGTATTTGAATCATTGATATCATTGATCATCCCGACAATTTCACTTTGTGACGGTTCATTATTATTCATGCCGGAGACCCCTACTTCTTTAAAATGATATCTATCAGCGAGGTAACCAAGAGACTCATGTGAAATGTAGACAGTGTCCCTTTTAGGCTGAGCTGTAATGTCTCTCAGCTGCTGATCAATTGCTTTAATGTCCTTTACTAGCTGACGATAGTTTTCGTTGTAGTCTTTCTTGTGTTCCGGATCTTTAGCAATCAATTCATCTTTGATTTGCTCTGCAAAAGATTCATTGAGCACTGGATCGAGCCAGACATGGGGATCTAATGATGATTCATGGTCGTGCTCATGGTCATGGTCGTGAACTTCCCCTGAGTCATTATGGTGATCAAGCAGCTGGCTGTCATTGATATCCTCCGCCACAGCAAGAAGCTTTTGTTCATCTTTTACTACCGATGCTATTTTGCCTGCTACTGGGTCCAGTTCATCACTTGAATAGACAAATAAATCTCCTTTAGCAATTTTGAGCGTATCTTTCTGTGTTGGTTCATAAGTATGAATGTCAGTGCCGTTAGGATAAATACTTTGAACTTGAACATGATCTCCGCCGATTTGTTCCACAAAAGATTTAAATGGGAACACGGTAGTGTAGACATTGAGCCTGCCATTAGATTCTTCCTCTGCCTGCCCACAGCCGGATATTACAAGAAGTACTGCTATCAATAAAAATATAATGCGTGTCATCGTTCCATCTCCTAATCGTAATCATTTCGATATAAATTCTATTACGAATGATTATCAAAAGCAAGAACTTTTTTGTAAATCGTAATAATAATTATTTACAAAATAAAAACCAGCCACTGTGTGGCTGGTTTTACATTAGTCCTGTTCTAAATTGACTGTATCGATATCGATGTTCAATGCAGT
>CAACWR010000100.1_pt1 | contig 36626 bp, 37 predicted proteins | sample 2275701 | NCBI WGS metagenome assembly CAACWR01 (sample SAMEA5312467, study PRJEB27640) | indoor metagenome | biome: indoor environment; feature: uncontrolled; material: polymer concrete tiles wood | place: Germany | collected 2014-07-07
GATATCACTAAAGTACCTGATGAAGTATTTGCAGGCAAAATGATGGGTGAGGGATTTGCTATTATCCCTGAAAGCGGAGAAGTAGTATCTCCATTTGATGGAGTCGTTAAAATGGATTTCCCGACAAAACATGCACTAGGATTAGAATCTGAAGAAGGTGTTGAGATTTTAATTCACTTCGGACTAGAAACAGTCGCATTAAAAGGGCAAGGGTTTGAAGTTCTCGTTAAGCCAGGCGATACAATTGTGATTGGACAGCCTTTATTACGTGTAGATCTTGACTACATTAGAGCGAATGCTAAGAGCGATATTACGCCGATTGTATTTACTAATTTGAACAATCAGTCATTAGTAGGAACACATTACGGCCATGTCAATCAAGGCGATAAAATTACAGAAGTTAAATAATGATGCAGCCTCGAATCATCGAGGCTGTTTCTTTTTTTAACAATAAAATAATATAACTTTGTTATGTAAACTAATATATTTATATTAACAAAAAATCTTAGTAAGAAAAAGAGGATACAAGGACAGAAAAAAACACCACTTATTGTGATGTTTTATCGATATACTGCTGTCTTAATAGCTGTTCTTTAGCATAATTCTCAGGATCTTTCTTGTAATAATCCTGATGATAGTCTTCAGCAGCATAAAATGTTTGATAAGGTAGTATTTCAGTAACAATAGGCTTGTCAAATGCCGGTTGAATAGCTGCTATATAATTCTCTGCTGCTTCTTTTTGAGCTTCATTGACATAGAAGATGGCCGTACGGTATTGCTGTCCGCGGTCATGAAACTGTCCTTCAGCGTCAGTTGGGTCAATCAACTTAAAGAATATATCAAGCAGCTTATCGTATGGAAACAGTGCCTGATCATATTCAATTTCCACTGCTTCGTAATGTCCAGATGTTCCAGTTTTAACTTGTTCGTAAGTAGGATTTTCTACATGTCCACCCATGTAACCACTGATGACGCTCTCAATACCTTCATATTGATCAAACGGTTTGACCATACACCAAAAACAGCCGCCTGCAAAATAAGCTTTATTAATTTTCAAATTTATCACCTTCTTCTTTAATATTTTTATTTTACTACATTCTTTCAGTCAATATGACAGGAATCGCTTGATTTTTAATATTAATTTGTATAAGTTAATTATATTATTGCATATATATGAAAGAGGGTTTGTATGTCAGCTGATCAACGGTACGTACGTAGAAAAAAACATCGTCTAAAAAAATTACCGATTGTCATTCTTGTCTTATTATTATTAGTCGTTGTTATATTTGTCTGGATGAAGTGGAGCTATGATTCAGGACTACAGCTTGCTAAAGAGCATGGTAAATCACAGAAGGACTACACATTTAATGGTCCAATCACTAAAGATGCAAAGAGTAATGTCCTGATTCTCGGTCAAGATAGAGTAGTGGACGGAGCTGCTCGTACTGATTCCATCATGGTCGCTCAATACGATTATTTGAATAAGAAGATGAAAGTTATTTCGATTATGCGTGATATTTACGCTGAAATACCTGGTGGTTATCAAAACTATAAAATTAATACTGCCTATACACTTGGTGGACCAGAACTGCTGAGAAAGACTATTAAGCACAATTTAGGAATTGATCTGGAATACTATGCCATCATTGATTTCAAAGGATTTGAACAGATGGTAGATGAACTGTCTCCTGATGGTTTACCGATTAACGTCGAAAAAGATATGTCAGCAAAGATTGGAGTATCATTAAAAAAAGGGCAGCAGCATTTGTCCGGTAAAGAAGTACTCGGTTATGCGCGCTTCCGTAATGATGAAGAAGGGGACTTCGGCCGAGTGAGACGTCAGCAGCAGGTCATCAAAGCACTTGAGAAAGAAATGGTCTCTATGTCTGCTGTAGTCAAAGCACCGAAACTTGCAGGTATAGCAAGAGGTTATGTTGATACTAATATGACCGATGCTGATATCTTTAAAACAGGTGCCTCGTTTATGATCAGAGGTGATAAGGATATCCAGACAATGGTTGTCCCAGTGAAAGGCAGCTATCAGATGGTTGATATATATGGTGCAGGAAGTGTACTGGATATTGACAAAGAGATGAATAAAAAAGCCATACAGGACTTCCTAAAAGATTAAAAAAAGAATCATACGGAAAGTGTTTCATTCCGTATGATTCTTTTTTTAGTTTTCGTCAGACTTCAATGTCCCGCCGACCGCATATCGATCTTTCTTTAACTCTTCGATGAATACATGGATGTTTTCTTTTGGGGCATTCGTGTTCTTGCTGATAACTTCTGTCACTTCTTGAACCATAGATTTAAGCTGTTCCTGTGAGCGACCTTCTAATAATTCGATAGTTATAAATGGCATGTTTATACTCCTTTAGTATCATATGGTTTGTAGATTGATGAACCTTTTCCGTCTACCCAGTCCTGCGTAGTGTCTTCTTCCATAAATTCGATGTTAACATCGACGACATGTGGTTCCTGAAGGAGACGAGTCGCAATGTCTTTCTTGATTTCTGCCAATTGTCTTAACGAGTAATCATGGTGCGGCGTTTCAACGATTGCTTCTAAATGAAGATCCACACCTTCTTTAACAACAATCAAACGTTTAATATCAGAAATATATTGATTTTCAAGAATGATACGTGAAGCTTTTAATTCCATTTCATCATCAGATACACCAATGGCACCAGCGGCATTCTCAAGGAATACGCGTGCAACGACATAGAACATCATCAAACCGATAATGACAGAGACAATCCCTTCAATCTGACCAAATCCTGTCAATCGTGAGATAATGATTGCTATTAGTGCAATCACGCCCCCTGATGTAGCTACTGTATCTTCGAGGAATACAAGTTTTGTTGCAGGCTTTGCTTTGTTCATATTTGCAAAGCTTGTTGTTAATGGATGAAGGCCTGTTGTCGGAAGATGTGCTTCTTCGAGTACTTCTTTACCTGCTTTGTAAAGTACGAAGGTTTCCATGATGATACCTATCAATAACACACCAGCATTAATCAAGAAATGATTGAAGTTCTGATCGCCGCTGGAAGGGTGCTGAATGTGATGGATACCTTCTAGAATGGTCTCATATGCTAAAATAGCAACAATGATAACAGCAAACAAACAGACAATATTGACAAGTCGTCCATAACCGAACGGGAATTTTTCATTCGGTGCTTTTCTTGAGACCGCGGAACCTACCCAGACAAAGAGCTGATTGGCAGCATCGCCGAATGAGTGCATCATTTCTGCGAACATAGCAACGTTACCTGTAAATAAATACGCTAAAAATTTCAAACTTCCTAATAAGAAATTGACGATTGCTGCTATAAGAGATGATTTACTCCCTTTTTTTAACAAGTTAAATAATTTCTTCATACCATAACTCCTTTATATATTAGATTTGTTTGTTCTGTTCCCTATTATATGCGAAAATAGTCATAAATAAAATTTTTTTTGGAGGTTAATGATGTTCAAACACTTATTATCATCTATCGGAATCGATGGAATGACTGTCGATACACTGGTTAACCGCACTCAATATGATAGAAATGAGCCGATTGAAGGAGTGATTCATCTTAAACGAGATGATCATCGTGTGAATCGCATCGAACTGACACTGATTGAGAGAATTGCTAATGATGACGATTCAAGTGATTTCGCAACCTATGATCACATTCTTGAAAAAGTTATTCTCACTGATGATGGCAGTGACCGCATTCCTTTTAAATTTTCTGTTCCTGATCACATTAAATCTCTCGATCATCAGTTTGTTATTGTGACTCAAGCCTTTATTGAAGGTTCCATCGATGCCCACGATGAGGATTACATTCAATTCGTTTAAGGCATGTCAGCCATCTTTTTTTCGGTTTAAAATATAAATCAATCAAAATTAAAACTGAAACGCAGCAATCTTACGGCAGGACGTAAGGCATAGACTTGTCACTAATCTGTAAATTAGATACTATTAACAGGCAGACATTATGAGAAAGCAGGGATAGAATGTACCCAGATGTAGAGGCAACAATAAGACAGATTGAACAGCTCGTCAATATACCAGGACCATCAGGATTTGCCCACCAGTCAATCAACTACTGCAGGGAATTACTGCAGTCATTCGGCTATACTGTTATGGATACGAACAAAGGGGGCATCCGGGTAACTGTAGAAGGGAAAGATAACGAGCGACACCGCTTCATGACGGCTCATGTCGATACGTTAGGGGCAATGGTCAAACAAATATTACCGGACGGCCGCCTTCGTATGACGATGATTGGAGGATTCAACTGGAATGCAGTAGAAGGGGAGTACTGTGAAATTCATAGTACGGATAAAGTATTTACTGGCACTATCTGCATGCACGAAACGAGTGTACATGTTTATAGAGGGGCAACCGACATTAAACGAGATGATCAGCATATGGAGGTCAGAATTGATGAAAAGACGACTTCTGCTGAAGAAACATCTGCATTAGGTATCAATGTTGGAGACTTTATTACTTTCAATCCGAGATTCCAAGTGACAGACAGTGGTTTTGTGAAATCACGACATCTAGATGACAAAGCAAGTGCAGCTATGCTACTGGAGTTATTACGCCATCTAAAGCAGGAACAAGTCCAACTGCCGAATACCACGCACTTCTACTTCTCTAACAACGAAGAAATCGGCTACGGCGGTAATTCAAATATCCCGGATGAAGTGATCGAATATATTGCGGTAGATATGGGGGCGCTCGGAGATGGTCAGTCTTCAGATGAATATACAGTGTCTATCTGCGCAAAAGACGGCTCAGGACCTTATCATTATGAACTGCGTCAACAGCTGGTCAAACTATGCCAGTCAAATAACATCAACTATAAAATAGATGTCTATCCTTATTATAGTTCAGATGCAAGTGCGGCTATGCATGCAGGACACGATGTCCGCCACGGACTATTCGGTGCAGGCATCGAGTCGTCTCATGCGATGGAACGGACGCACAAAGAGTCTATCAATCACACTGAACGGCTGATCTATGCCTATGTACTCAGTGAGATGTTTTAACACGGACATTGAGTCCGTGTTTTTTCGTCTTCTATATCAGCTGAAATCAATGGAAGCGAGAAGACCGATGAGTATGCCTGCTGTAAGTGACAGCATCGTCCCTAATAGAATATACTCTGACCGCTTATCGACCTTTTCGGGTATATCATCCGCATGATCCTCCTTCATATCATTGAAGCGCAATATAGATTTACTGGCAATAATCAGACCGATAGCCGTGTATTCTTTCAGCAGAATAAAAATAATGATCAACAGACGCTCCAAGTAACCGATTAACAGCCCGACATGATCAGACTTAGGAAATCGGGTGGCACTCATCTTTATGAGCACCCACTTAATCAACGGACCACTGTATATAAACAAAATGAGGCACAGACTGTACAGAGTCAAATTCATTGAATTCATAGGCTCGCCTCCTGCTTAATGTAATGATGAATTAACTGCTCCATACGTGGTTCAAAGGTCTCATCATAATCTTTCAGTGACTGCTGAATCAGCATAAGCTGACGAGAGCGTCCTTTCTTTAAATGTGTAGAGATAGTAGACACACTTTTACTGCACAGTCGGGCCAGTTCTTTTTGAGTGCTTGTCGTCAGACTGTGTAGATACACTTGTCGTTGAATGTCAGTCTGCATCTGCATAATATCAGTCAAATAATAAAAGAGGATATGATTATAGAGTGAACTGTCGTCAGGTGCCACCAGTTTGAAATCCACTTGGTCATGGGTCTTGATATCGTCAAGTGCAACTCTTGCCCGTTTGATAAGCGGATCGTTCCAATGTTCAAATTGATTGTCCGGCATCACGGCATCTCCGATAGCTATTCCGAATTTTATCGGTTGATTGTTAAAAGGCCATAATAATTTGATATAATAAGCAAGTACAAGTGTGCTGCTAGGTGAATCGCTCACAAAGAATAGTTCATCACCCATGCGGAAATTTACATAGGAGCGGGGAAGAACAGCTGTCCATTCTGTAATATTCTTTTCGAGTTTGATGAGAAAATCACTGATTTCTTCGGTGTTATGATAAGACGTGCTATGCGTTACATCCATAATGAAAATTCCAAGCATTATACCCCTCCTATATTCGTTTAAATAAGCGAATTATCAGAAATTCCTCTATATAAACGAATTATAGCATGTTTTATAGTAAGAGCGAAGTAATAGGTTAATATATGGTGAGACACTCGTGTATAATTAATTAAATCAACCGACTAACAAGGAGTTAACAATGAAATTTACAACTTTAACAAGAGCACAATTCGGCGAGTTTTGTGATCAACAGCCGTACAGCCACTTCACACAGATGGCAGTCAATTACGATTTAAAATCCTCTGAAGGAACAGAAACTCATTTAGTGGGTGTAACAGAAGGTGACAAACTCATCGCTGCTTGTTTGCTGACTGCAGTTCCTGTGCTGAAAGTTTTCAAATACTTCTATTCCAATAGAGGACCGGTCATGGATTACAGCGATACAAAGCTCGTTCAATTCTTTTTCACTGAGCTGAAACGCTACGCGAAAAATCATAGAGCACTTATGGTCAGAGTCGATCCGTACGTACCTTATCAACGCTGGAATCACGATGGCGACAAGCTGGGAACGTATCCTGCCGCTTCACTGCTTGAAACAATGCCGAAACTCGGCTATCAACACCAAGGATTTACGACCGGATTTGATCCGATACACCAAATACGCTGGCATTCTATTCTCGACTTAACAGACAAAGATGACAAAGCTGTACTACAGAATATGGACAGTCTTCGTAAAAGAAACACTAAAAAAGTTTTAAAAAATGGAGTTAAAGTCAGATTCCTTAAAGAAGATGAAATACATCTTTTCCGTCAGTTCATGAAAGATACAAGTGGAAAAAAAGCATTTCTCGATAGAGATGATCAATTTTATAGTGACCGGATGAAATACTTTGGTGATAGAGTACTCGTACCACTGGCATATATTGATTTCAATACTTATATTCCTGAACTGGAAGCTGAACGTGATAAATTGGACAAAGAAATCACTAAAGCCGAACAGGATCTCATTAAAAAACCAGATAATAAAAAAGCATTGAATAAAAAATCAGCAGCCGAACAGCAGATGACTTCTGTAGCAGAAAAGCTGAAGGAGGCAGAAGAACTTCAAGCTATCCATGGTGAAACACTGCCGATAGCAGCCTCTTATTTTCTGATTAATCCGTATGAAGTGGTCTATCTGGCAGGAGGATCATCTAATGAATTCCGCCATTTTGCAGGCTCTTACGCCATCCAGTGGAAAATGATCAACTATGCGCTGGAACACGGCATCAATCGCTATAATTTTTACGGTATCAGTGGTGATTTCAGCGACGAGGCAGAAGATGCAGGGGTTATTAAATTCAAAAAAGGCTTCGGGGCAGACGTAATAGAATATATCGGTGATTTTGTAGCACCTATTAATAAGCCGGTCTATCGAGCTTACAGCGCACTCAAACGCATCAAAGGATAGTTAAAGCTAGAAAGAGAGGTATGAACATGCAATTTACAGAACTGACCGTTAAGGAATACAGCACCTTTATGTCAACAACTCCATTGATGAGTCATTATTTCCAGGTCAAAGAGAACATTAAAAATAGAGAACAAGAGGGATCAACTGTTGTGCTGCTCGGCGTAAAGCAGGGGAACGAGGTCATCGCAGCCAGTCTGTTCTCAAAAATACCGATGTTCGGCAGCTACATGTATTATTCCAATAGAGGTCCTGTCCTTGATTTTCATAACAAAGAACTCGTCACTTACTACTTTAAATCCTTGGATCAATACTTGAAACGCAACCAATGTCTATTGGTCAAAGTGGACCCGTATTGGATTTATAAAACATATGATAAAGATGTTAATTATAAGGCTGAGAACGGTACTAACCAAGCAATCGTCGACCTGCTGGAATCGTTAGGCTACAGTCATGGTGGTTTTACGAGAGGTTATACGACGGATACACAAGTAAGATGGATGAGTGTTCTGTATTTGGATAATCAAACACCTGCGATGATTATGAAGCAGTTTGACAGTCAACGTAAAAGGAATGTGAAAAAATCACAAAAATATGGTGTCAAAATCAGAATGCTGGCACCAGAAGAGCTGAATGTATTCCTGGAACTCTATAAGGAAACAGAAGAACGTACGGGAATGCTTGGTCGTGACGATGATTATTTCCGTCAGTTTGCTGAAAACTATGACAATAAAGTCATTATGCCGCTTGCATATATCGACCTTGATGAACATATCGGCAGCTTAACAGAAGAACTAAATACCGCTGAAACGAAGCGTGATCAGATGATGACGCACGATAATAAAAGTGATAAGCTCATAAAAAAAATAGCGGATTTAGACAAACAAATTAATCAGCTGCAGCAAAACTTACTGGATGCCAATGAACTGAAAAAAACAGATGGACGAATACTGAATCTTGCTGCAGGCATGTATTTCGAAAATCACTTTGAAATCAATTATTTCTCTGGTGGTTCAAGCAATAAATATAGTCAGTTCATGGGACCATATGCCATGCATTGGTATATGATCAATTATTGTTTTGAACATGGATACAGCAGATATAATTTTTATGGTATTTCTGGAGATTTCTCTGAAACCGGCGAAGATTATGGTGTCTACCGGTTTAAACGTGGTTTTAATGCTCAGATCGAAGAACTTGTCGGAGATTTCACTAAAGTGATCAACAAACCTAAATATACTTTGTATCAGACAGCTGGCAAAGCTGGCCGCGGTGTTAAGACCATCGGCCGAAAAATCATCCGTAAATAACATAAAATCCGGACCACATAAATGTGTCCGGATTTTGCTGTGTCAGTGAATGATATGAGCAGCCTAGTTTTTTCGATATTCTAGTTTACATAATATATATTATAGGAAGATATGTATAAGAGAAGTAAACTGCTGATGATATTACCTCTCTTAACTTCAATCAAATATTATTTAATATAGCTTAGTTCATAAGCAGCAATAGTTCCTGACATCTCATGGCTTGCTAACAACAAAGGTCGATGGACCGGTGAATCTTCTTTAGGGATAAACGTTAAACCTTCCGGCGACACATCACCATTATCAGCTGCTTTAAAATAAGCCTCGAATTTTGGTTTTGTCGGATTATCGATATTATACACTATAATGCCGTTAGTTCGTTCCAGACCAATAAACGCATATTGATGACCGTCAATTTTTCCTACGGTCACTGATTCAGGTTCAGGTCCTTTGTCATCACTTCTTGAATCAAATTCAATTTGACCGGGTTCTTCCTGGCTGCTGTTAAATGCATCCGGCCATGCGTTTGCTGTAATGGTTTCAAAATCATCTCCGCTGTCATAAACGCGTTTCATAGAAGCCGCTTCAAAGACAGAGAATGAACGCCCTCCGAATGTAACAACGGCGTTATACAGGCCGTCTTTGCCCGTCAAAGGATTGTTGATAGATGTTTTTAGACGTCCTAATGCATTTTTATCTTTCAGAATGCTTGATTTAAATCCCTTAAAATAAGCAGATGACGTATTGTATTGAGCCGCAATATCACCGACACGTGTCTCTTCACTAAATCCCTTATAATCCTGTGTATCCCCTTCATTAGCTGTCAGTAAATAAGTTTTACCTTTGTAGTCGACATGACTGATGCCATCTGGTTGAAGCATACCGTACACTGGATAATTTTTGAGGTTGATTTTCTTATCCTTGTCCGAGGCATCCATTGCTGCTTTATGATGATAACTCTTATATCCCAGTCCTTTGACTGATACAATGGCTTTGCTTTGAAGATCTACCTTAGCGATGGCATTACGCTCTTGAATAGATACATATGCATATTCATTTTTGCTATCGATTGTGACATATTCAGGTTCAATATTCAAAAAGCTTTCTTCAGAAGTTCTACCTAATGCTCGAATATTCTTAGGCACCATTTGACGATTAAAATAACGTGTGTCGGCATGTTTTTGTTTGATCAGACCTGTTTTATTTGTTTTGATGATTGATACTGAACCTTCAGGGTTGACTGTATAGTCATCATTAGGTTCACCTTCGTTCGCCACTACCAATTGTCTGCCGTCAGTCGTAAACGTCAGCATATCCGGCAGCGCCCCTACTTCAACCTGGCTTAAAAATTCACCTTCCATGGACATGAAGACGACATGACCATTATCAGTTTTGTTAGCAGCAGGTACAGTAACCGCTATATAACGATGTTTTGGATGAACAGCAACACTTGTAATATCCGAACCTTCTGCTTTTAAGTCTTTCAGAAGCACGCGCTTATACAACGGAAATTTTCCAGATTTCAAATGAGAAAGATCTAAAATATCCAGCGCATTCGCTTCACCGTTTACAGAGTATGCACGCTTGAATTTCTTGTCATAAGCAACTATTTCTGTCCCACTTTCTCCGAATTTTGCCTGAGAATCATAACGGGCTAACTGTGATACTTTTACGTGGCTATTCGAACCATAAGACGACACAGAAGCAGCTTCTGCGACAGGTGATAATAAGAGCGTTGATAAAGAAGCTGCTGTTAACCATTTAACTGCTTTATTCATTTGACAATCTCCTCCGTATTGCATGATACTTTGATTGTAGAAGACTGATGTAAATTAACAATGAACATTGTAAATGGCAGGTGAATTCTCTGTTTCATAATCATTATTTTTAAATAAAAAAGAACGCCTTAAGCGGCATTCTTCCTTAACGCTCATTATGATCGTCATAACGCTCTCTATTCGATTTGTCTTCAAATTCCTGTTTTTCATGAGCCGTTCGTCGTTCTCTTTTCTTACGTTCACGGCTATCTTTCGTGACATACCAGAAAATCGCGCTTAAAATAAGCGAAATGACCGTCAGGAATATGGCATACCCGAGCAATGCCGGATATTTGATGTCAAAGAAATTCGGTAAGATGAACGCACATACTGCAAGAATTAAAAACGTTAAGAGTGGTGCGATTATAAACTTGTTCATAAATAATCCGAATACTAAAGATAAAAGCAGCATGCCAATAATAGAGATCAGTAAAAAGTTAGGTATTTCTGTATAACTGATATCCCCTAGAAGAAACATCTTTACAGCCTCCTTTCTCAAAAATTGATTCCTCATTATTGTACCCTAAAATGTTGTAATAAATATAACAATCATTAAATGTTAAGATAATTCTGAGGTTTCAGCCATTTTTCTAATGATTTATCGGAATCCGATAGGTATAATTGGATTATATAAGAGAGGAGAGGTATAAATGAGTTTACCATCTAGGCAAGATGTAAATGTTGAAGAAACATGGGATTTAAGTCCCCTGTACAGCAGTGAGGATGAGTTCTATCGTAGTTTAACTCATACCATTGAATCAGTCAGAGCCTTCAATGCTGATTATCAAGGAAAACTGACTGATGCACAGGTCATTGAAGAGATGCTCGATCAACTAGTAGATATCGAAGTTAACATCGACCGGTTAGGAAATTATGCTTCTCTAAATTTAAGTACAGATCAATCCAATGCAGATGCACAGAAGCTCTACAGCAAGTTTGATTCTTCATTCGGAGAAATCGCCAGTCTGCTGTCGTTTGTTGATTCGGAACTACTTCAACTCGATGAATTATTGCTTGAGGAAGTAAAAAATACGACTCAGTCCTATGAGCGATACATCGAAAAACTCCTACAGAAGAAACCTTATCAACTTCATCCCGAAGTAGAAAAAGTGCTCGCTGCATTTTCATCTACATTTAATGCACCCTATAATCTCTATGATACAACAAAGCTGCTGGATATTGATTTCGGTACTTTTGAAGCTCACGGAAAAGACATCCCACTCAGTTATGTTTCTTTTGAAGGAGAGCTGGAAGTCGATTCTGACACGGAAGTGAGAAGAAATGCCTTCAGAAAATTCTCAGATACACTGAAAAAATATGAAAATACCACTGCTAAAACATATGATATGGCGATTCAGCAGGAAAAAACTGAATCCAAACTTCGCGGTTTTGAATCAGTGATTGACTTCCTGCTTCAGAGACAGGAAGTTTCCCGCGATTTGTATAACCGTCAAATCGATCTCATTACTACTGATCTTGCCCCCCATATGCAGCGCTATGCAAAACTATTACAGCGTACCAATGGGCTTGAAGAAATGAGATTCGAAGACTTGAAGATTTCACTGGATGAAAGTTATGAACCTGAAATCACGGTCGAAGAATCTAGAGATTATATTAGAAAAGGTCTCTCAGTCATGGGCGAAGATTATATGAAACTTGTTGAAGCGGCTTATGATAACCGTTATATAGACTTTGCACAGAACAAAGGTAAATCAACAGGCGCATTTTGCGCAAGTCCTTACTCAACTAACCCGTTCATTCTTATATCATGGACATCTAAAATGACTGAAGTATTTGTGCTGGCACATGAACTGGGTCATGCAGGTCATTTCAACTTAGCTAACAAACATCAGAATGTCTTTGATGCAAGCAGCTCTATGTATTTCGTTGAAGCTCCGAGTACAGCGAATGAAATGCTGATGGCAAATTATCTATTAAGCGAATCGGATGACCCTAAATTTAAGCGCTGGGTTATTTCGACTATTATCTCTAGAACATATTATCACAACTTTGTCACTCACCTGCTGGAAGCGGCCTATCAACGAGAAGTATACAACCGTGTCGATGCTGGCGAAAGTATGACAGCACCTGAGTTGAATGGCATAAAAAAAGAAGTAATCTCTCAATTTTGGGGAGATGCCGTTGAAATCACTGAAGGTGCTGAACTGACATGGATGAGACAGCCGCATTACTATATGGGATTATATCCTTATACGTATTCAGCTGGTCTCACAATCTCTACATTGATGGCGAAGCGTATTCTTGAAGAAGGCGAACCTGCAGTCAATGAATGGATTGAAGTACTGAAGGCAGGCGGCAGCAAACCGCCGGTAGAATTAGCAAAAATGGTCGGCATAGACTTATCAACTGACCAGCCGTTAAAAGAAACCATTGCCTACATCGGTTCTCTCATCGATGAACTCGAACGACTGACAGATGAAATCGAAGCAGCAGAATAGTTGAAGCCCTCCATTACTTATGATGGAGGGCTTCTTTTAGTCCTTCTTCTTCAGTTCTTCTTCAGCCTTAAGCCGTTTTGCATCTTCTTCTCTGCCAATCGCAGTCTGTCTTCTGAAGACATAGAAAATGAGTAATGCACAGACCCCTAATAAAGGCAGCCCTATTAAATCAGGAGAATTCATCAGCCCGTTAAAACGCACGAGCAGAAAAAAGAACAGCATCCACATTAAACTGAGAAAAAGAACGAAAATCTTGTCATCCTGCTTCATTACATCCTCCTTTTAGTATAAATACTTATAATATAAATACTTAAATTTATTGACATATTCCCTTTATTATCATACTTTCAAACCTGAGATAATCGTTAAATATAATGAGCCCGAATTATCCATTTACAGTTAAATGATTGAGTCGGGCGATTATATTATACTGGATAGACCCCATGTTTTTTACGGGCTGTCTTCTGGAATTTACTGTCGAGTGATGCATACTGGTCAATCAATGTTTCCCTCAGATGATCAGGATCAACGATGTCGTCAATCACCATCTCACTTGCCAGCCGGTAAATATCAATATCATCCTTGTACTCATCCTGCTTCTGCTTGATGAACGCCGGACGCTCTTCTTCAGACAGCTCAGCAATCTTGTTGGCATATACCGCATTTACCGCTGCTTCCGGTCCCATGACGGCGATGGACGCAGTCGGCAGTGCGATGCTGTAATCCGGCTCAAAAGCCGGTCCTGCCATCGCATAGAGCCCTGCACCGTATGCTTTACGGATAACAACAGATATTTTCGGAACAGTGGCGCTGCTCATCGCAAAAAGCATCTTCGCGCCGTGCCTGATGATTCCTGCACGTTCTACTTGTGTGCCGATCATAAAGCCCGGGATATCCATCAGGAATAACAGCGGAATATTAAATGCATCGCACAGATTGATGAACTTCGCCGCCTTATCCGCTGAATCCGGGAACAGGACGCCGCCTTTCATTCGCGGCTGATTGGCAATGATGCCGACTGGTTTACCGTCAATTCTTGCAAGCCCGGTGATCAATTCGCGGGCAAACAGCTTCTTGATTTCCAGAAATGAGCCTTCGTCAATCAGCTGGTTGATGACATCCATCATGTTAAGCGGTGCATTCTGATTGTCCGGAATAAGGGAAGCGAGTGTCTTGTCAGCCGCTTTAACAGCCTTTGATTCGACAGTGGCAGGCAGCTCATTGAAGTTCTGCGGGAAAAAAGCCATATAATCTCTTGCAAACTGCAATGCCTCTTCTTCAGATTTCACGAGTACATCACCACATCCTGAGACTGAACAGTGCATTTTAGCGCCACCCATTTCTTCCAGTGTCACTTTCTCGCCGATGACTTTCTCTGCCATACGCGGTGAACCTAAATACATCGATGCATTCCCTTCAACCATGACTACAACGTCACAAAAAGCGGGTATGTATGCTCCACCGGCTGCTGACGGTCCAAACAACAGACAAAGTTGTGGTACTTTGCCGCTCATCTCGATCTGATTATAGAAAATGCGTCCCGCACCGCGACGGCCTGGAAACATTTCAATCTGATCAGTAATTCTTGCACCAGCGGAATCTACCAGATATAGCATCGGAATATTTAATGTCATCGCTTTCTCCTGGATACGAATCATCTTCTCAACGGTACGTTTCCCCCATGAACCTGCCTTAATAGTTGAATCATTTGCCAGAAAAGCAACTGGACGACCATGAATTTTACCGATTCCTGTGACCACTCCATCAGCCGGCAGGTCTTCAGCCATATGATTGGCAAAGCGCGCGTCTTCTATGAATTCTGCTTCATCAAATAATAATCCCAGTCTTTTTCTGACAAACAGCTTGCCTTTCGCACGATTTGCTTCATGATATTTCTCTTTTCCACCTGCATATATCTTTTCGATTCTTTCGTTTAATTTCACGTTATCCCTACTTCCCCTTATAGTTTGGTTGCCGTTTCTCTTTGAATGCCTGAAGTCCTTCAATGCGGTCCTCTGAATTGAGCACGATATCATAGCATTCACGTTCATAAATCAATCCTTCATCAATCGATAAGTCTAACGCTTTATTAATTGCCTGTTTGGCCGCCTTTAATGCAAGTGGCGCGTTTTGGGAAATTCGTTCAGCCAATTGAATAGCTGCTGATAAGACATCAGCTGCCACCTCTTCAATGATTCCAAGCTTCAGTGCTTCTTCTGCTGAAATAGGTTCCGCTGTGAAAATCAGCTGTTTTGCTTTTGCCGGACCGATCAACCGTGTGAGGCGCTGCGTTCCTCCTGCACCTGGTATAATACCGAGCGACGTCTCTGTCAGACCGATCTTAGCAGAAGGGACTGCCATTCTGAAATCGCATGCTAGCGCAAGTTCCAGTCCTCCACCATAAGCTCCGCCGTTCATTGCTGCAATCGTCACAAAAGGCACATCTTCCAGTAATTTAATTTTTGAACCGATGTTAAGACTCGTCTCGTTAGCTTCTTCAGGCGTCATACCGTGTCGTTCCTTTAAATCTGCTCCCGCACAGAATACATTTCCATTACCTGTGATAATCAGAACACGTGTTGACAGTTTATCAAGAGCTTCCTGAAGCTCGTTAAGCAGTGCTCTATTAAGTGCATTTTTACTATCCGGACGGTTCAGTCTCACTATTACAATACTATCGTTATAATGCTCCACGGTTAACAGTGTCATCGACTGCCCCCCTTATATTTTCTCAGCTGACTGCTGACTGGTGTGATATTTAATGTGGTTGTAATAAAATCTGCTGTCTTAAGCAGTTGCCCGCTATCAATTCCAGTCGTTATGTTGAGCTGATCCATTAAGTAGACGACGTCTTCTGTTGCTACATTGCCTGCTGCACCTTCAGCATAAGGACACCCTCCTAATCCACCGACGGATGTGTCAAAAACAGAGATACCATGTTGAAGACTGACATAAATATTGGCGAGCGCTAAACCATTGGTATCATGAAAATGCAGAGCAATCTTAGATGCATCAAAATCAGTGAGCAGTTCTGTCAGCACTTCATCTACTTGGCGGGGATCGGCCATCCCGGTCGTATCGCCCAGCGAGATTTCGTAGACACCTAGAGCATAGAGCTCAGTCATCAGCTGCTTCACCTGCTCCAATTCAATCTTATCTCCAAAAGGCGATCCAAAGACCATTGAAATATATGCCCTGATGTTGTAGCGGTCACAACTGTTCTCAATAACATGCTTAATGTCAGCCATTGCTTGTTGTACAGATTTGTTCAAATTTTTCTGATTGTGAACTTCAGAAGCGGAAATAAACACCGCAATTTCATTGAGGTTCGTCTGAGCAGCACGTTCCAACCCTTTTATATTAGGTACTAACGCACTATATTGCGCTGACCCTGACAGCTGCTTGAGCAGTTCGTCTGCATCACTCAGCTGCGGAATCCATTTCGGATGTACAAAAGAAGTGGCTTCTATATAAGATAGGCCACTTGCTTCTAACATCTCGATTAATTTCAGTTTGATTTCTGTAGGTACCTTCTGGGTTTCATTTTGAAGTCCGTCTCGTGGACCGACTTCCTTAATAACCACTTCAGCTGGTAACATAAGACTCCCCCTTATTCAATAATCGCGACAATATCTCCTTCATTGACGAAATCGCCTTCTGCTACTTTGATTTCTTTGATGGTCCCTTCATCTTCAGCCATAATCGGGATTTCCATCTTCATAGATTCAAGAATCATAATATCTTCATCCATCTCTACGTTATCACCGACCGCTTTGACAATTTTCCATACGCTTCCTGACATCGTTGCTAATACTTCCATTGAAATCATCCTTTTCTTATAAATTGAGTGAAACGCTTACAGTTGATTATGAAATAGTTTACTTAGGCTGACCAGCCTTTTTTTGAGCAATTTGTTCATCTACAAAGTTCGTAGTGTATCTACCTGAACGGAATACATCATTATTCAAGCATTCGATTAACATCGTCCGATTCGTTTTAATTCCTTCAATTTCAACGGCTTTAAGATAATCAAGTAATGAATGTATCGCTTCATCACGCGTGTCTTGATGACTGATAATCTTGGCAATCATCGGATCGTAAAACGGTGTAATCTTAATTGGACCATCAATGGCTGCGTCTAATCTAATATGAGACTGCGGCCAATTGACATGTGTAATATCGCCGGGTGACGGGAAGAACGTTTTCGGGTCTTCTGCATATAACCTCAGTTCAATGGAGTGACCGCGCTGTTTGATATCCTGCTGCTTAATCTCCAGTCGTTCACCGTTCGCAATTTTCAGCTGCCAGTAGACAAGGTCTATGCCAGTGGTCTCCTCAGTTACAGGATGCTCAACCTGCAGCCGCGTATTCATCTCAAGAAAATAAAAATTTTCATCTTTATCAACTAAAAATTCCACTGTTCCGGCATTGGAGTAACCGATTGCCTCTGCAATCTTCACTGCTGTTCTGCCCATCTCTTCTCGTGTTTCTTGGGAGAGATTGGCGCTTGGAGATTCTTCGATGACTTTTTGATGGCGTCGTTGAACGGAGCATTCACGTTCATAAAGGTGAATCGTATGGCCATGCTGATCCGCAAGCACTTGAATCTCAATATGTCTCGGCTCTTCTATGAATTTTTCGATGAACATCGTGCCATTGCCAAAAAAGTTTTCAGCACGTCGTTTGTTGCTTTCAAATGCTTTTTCAAGTTTAGAAGGGTCATCAATTCGCTGCATACCGATACCCCCGCCGCCAGCACTTGCTTTTAGCATGATCGGATAGCCGATTTCTTCAGCAAATTGCTTCGCCGCTTCGGCATCTTCAATATCATTCTTACCGGGAACGAGCGGAATACCATGCTGTGCCATCAGTTGACGGGAAGCTATCTTATCTCCCATCTGCTCAATGGCTGATGCATTTGGACCGATAAAAACAATCCCCTGTTCCTGGCAGGCAGTGACAAACGCGGTATTCTCGCTCAGCAGTCCATATCCAGGATGAATGGCATCAGCCCCATGTTTTTTTGCAGCTTCTATGACTTTATTGATATTTAAGTAGCTGTCTTTTACTTGATCCTTACCAATAAGTTCAGCAGCATCTGCTTCTTTGACAAACGGCATCTGCTCATCAGCTTCTGTATATATGGCAACAGTCTTGATATTCTGATCTTTGCAGCCTCTGATGATTCGCCGGGCAATTTCTCCTCTGTTTGCAATCAATACCGTTTTGAACACATTACTCATCTCCTTTGTGAACATCTTCTTGTGCCAGTTCTCTTAATTTGAACTTCTGAATCTTGCCGGAAGCGGTCATAGGGTACTCGGGAACAAAATGAATATATCTCGGTATTTTGTAATGAGCGATTTTCCCTTTGTAATAAGCTTTGACATCTTCAACAGTTAATTCATGATTATCTTTCAGAATAATGTATGCGACAAGTTCTTCTCCATACGTTTCATCAGGAACGCCGACTACTTGAGCATCTTGAATGGCGGGATGCTCATATAGATACTCTTCAATCTCACGCGGATAAATATTTTCTCCGCCTCGGATGACCATATCTTTAATACGACCCGTAATAGAGAAGTATCCATTGTCATCCATGACAGCAATATCACCCGTATGAAGCCAGCCGTCCTCGTCGATAGCTATAGCAGTTGCTTCAGGATTCTTATAATACCCTTTCATGACAAGATAGCCTCGTGTCACCAGTTCCCCAGGTGTATTCGCTGGCACTTCCTCACCTGTTTCCGGATTAATGACTTTAGCTTCAACGTTCGGATGAACTTTTCCAACTGATGAGACTTTGAGTTCAATAGGATCGTCTGTCGTTGTTTGTGTGATGACTGGTGATGATTCCGTCTGACCATAGCAGATGGTAATTTCATTAGCACCCATTTCAGACATCACTTTCTTCATCACTTCAATTGGACAGATAGAGCCCGCCATAATACCTGTTCGCAATGTCTGAGTGTTATAGCGACCGAAGTTCGGTGAATTCAGTTCTGCAATGAACATGGTCGGAACGCCGAGCAGACTCGTACATCGATAGTCCTGGATCGCCTGTAGTACAGTATCCGGCTTAAAACTCTCAATGATAACCATGGATGACCCGTGGTTGACTGCAGCAAGCACACCGAGAACACAGCCAAAACAATGGAAGAAAGGGACTGGTATGCAGACCACATCTTCACTTGTATAGTCCATTCTTCCCCCGATGATATTTCCATTGTTGACGATATTATAATGCGTCAGCATGACACCTTTCGGAAATCCAGTCGTCCCTGAAGTATATTGAATGTTGATGACATCATTGAAGTCTATCTGCGCCATTCTCTGCTGAAATGCATCGTCTGTCACCTCATGACTTCTTTCGAGTAACTGATTCCAACTGACGAAGCGGTCATCTTCAAAATCACGCATTGATACAACGGTCTTCAATCTTGGCAGCACGCTTGTTTGGATGTCATGACCATTGCCGTCAGCGAGTTCCGGAATCAAATTAATGACAATATCTCTGTAATTTGTTCTCGACACTTGTTCAGTCAAAATCAGCATTTTTGCATCTGATTGGCTGAGAATATATTCAAGCTCTGACTTCTGGTAACTCGTATTGATCGTCACAAGGACTGCACCTATTTTGGCCAGTGCAAACATCAACTGCAGCCATTCCTCTTTATTATCACTCCATACAGCAACATGATCCCCTTTTTCCAGCCCATAGGCCATCAGTGACCTGCCGAGCTGATCCGTCTCTTCATCGAACATTTGATAAGATTTCGTCACTTGACGTTCAGGATAAATATATGCAGTGTGTGCGGGATGAAGCTCTGCTTTTTCTGTCAACAGCTGGCCGATTGTTTGTTCCTTAAGTCCCATCTCCATTTGTTGTTCCCCCTATTTCAACACTTGACGCGAAATCACCATGCGCTGGATTTCAGAAGTACCTTCACCGATTTCTAGCAGCTTGGCATCTCTTAAATAGCGTTCCACCTCATATTCACGCATGTAGCCGTAGCCGCCGTGTATTTGAATGGCCTGATTCGCTGTTCGGAACGCCGTTTCAGATGCGTAAAGTTTTGCCATTGCCGCTTCTTTCGTAAAGGGTCTACCGTTATCTTTCAGCCACGCTGCCTTATGAACCATCGTCCGTGCCAGTTCTACTTCCATAGCCATGTCTGCTAATTTAAATTGAATGGCCTGGAAATTTGAAATAGATTGCCCGAATTGTTTGCGCTCCTTGGAGTAGTTAACTGCTTTTTCAAGTGCCCCCTGTGCAATTCCGACTGCAAGTGCGCCGATGGATATACGGCCACCGTCAAGTGTCTTCAAGAATTGTTTGAAACCTGCTTCAGGATCACCCAACAGATTTTCAGTCGGCACTGTCACATCATCATAGACTATTTCACATGTATTTGAGCCGCGTACACCCATCTTTTCATAAGGAGACGTGATTTTTAATCCGGCTGAATCGGTCGGTACTAATACTGCTGAAATAATATTCTTGCCATCTTCACGCTTTCCTGTAACAGCAGTCGTCGTAATAACGTTTGCGTACTGTGCATTTGTAATCCAGCATTTCTCACCGTTAATGACAAAATTGCCATCGACTTCTTTAGCAGTGGTGCGCGTTCCACCTGCGTCACTGCCGGCGTTAGGCTCTGTTAAACCGAATGACCCGAATGCCTTGCCTTCAATAATAGGCACTAGAAACTTCTGCTTCTGTTCTTCAGTTCCGAATTGGTAAATAGGTGTCGCGCCAAGACTGACATTCGCAGCATAACTTAATCCCGTACCCCCGCAGACACGTCCAATTTCTTCGACTGCGAGACAATAACTCAATGTTCCACCGTCTGAGCCCCCGTATTCTTCAGAGAATGGAATACCAAACAATCCAAGCTCGCCCATCTGCTTGAAAATTTCCAGATCCATCTGTGCGGTTTGATCGATTTCAACTGCGCGCGGGCGAATCACTTCTTCTGCGAAATCTCTCGTCATTTTCTTAATCATCTGCTGTTCTTTTGATAAATCAAAATTCATTGTCTAGCACCCCTTAAATGATTGTTATCTATTAAAAACCGACCATTCGGTCTTTAATGCCGCAAGGAAAAACTTTAAGAATGACTTCTTAAAGCGTTAAATACGAACCGCTTCATATCTTCAGCAATTTCCTGCAATGACTTCCTGCCATCAGGCTTGTACCAGGTGTACATCCAATTGACCATACCGAGGATAGACATTGTAATGACTGTCGGGTTGATATCATCTGTAAATGAACCATCCTGCTGCCCTTCAATAATGATAGCTTCTACTGCTGACTTGAACTTGCGCCTCGAAGCGACAATCTCAGACTTATACTCATCAGCAAGGTACTTGTTTTCATCATTGAATACAGTGATATGAGCTTTATAGCGGTCATAAACGAAAATAAAATGTGTTAACACATAGTCAAGTTTGTCAGCCGGAGTCAAATCCTTATCCTCGAGTTCATCGACTAAACGATTCACATGATTGATAAAACTCTCGTGAATACGATAAAGTAATTCATCCTTAGACTTGAAGTGATGATAGAATCCTCCTTTGGAAGAACCGCTATGGATCACAATGCTGTTGACTGTAGTATTCTTAAAGCCGTTTTCCTCAAACAAAATCAATGCAGATTGGACAAGTCTGCTCTGTAAATCATCCTGCACATTGAACACCTCATTACGTTTATAAATTAATCATATCAAAGAAATTAGAAAATTCAAACAAAAATTGAATAGCGATTCATTTTTTGTAATCGATTTCAACATAAAGACGGAACCATCAACTTGATGGTTCCGTTGTGATTATAATTTCTTGATTTTGTCCTGCTCAATGACAATTTTCTTTTCTTTGTACAATTTGCCTAGAGCTCGTTTGAAGCTGCCTTTACTCATCTTGAAGACTTCCCTTATAGCATCAGGATCAGATTTATCCGAGAATGGCAGCTCGCCGCCGTACTCATCCAGCATGCTCAATATCAGTTCGCTGTCATCATCCATTCGAACATGTGCCAGAGGTAAGAAGGACCCATTCAACTCACCGTTATCTTTATGACCGATAATGCGTACTGATACACACTCACCAAGTCTCGGCTCTTCTTTCCTTTCAGACTCATGGACGAATATTTTATAGCCTTCTTTTGATAATAGAAATGTCCCGATTCTCAAGAGACGATAAGGATAAGCTTCAATGGTCGAATGAAGCACTGATTCCTCAGCAGGTGTATAGAGGCTTGTTACAATCGTTTCACTTGCGAGGCGTGCATAGATTTGATCATTTTTGTCAACGCGCAGCGTACAGAACAACTCATCGCCATTCTCCGGCCAGACCTCTTTCACTTTCGGCAGGTCTTCCCATGGAATGATGATCTCTCTTGGTAAGCCGGCATCTACCGTAACCCCATCACGGTCTTTTTTGATGACTTTGACCCAGTCATATTTATTGGTCGTAATGACCGGCATATTTTGCGTAGCGAACAACTCACCGGTCCGCCCTGGATAGACGAAGAAACTGTAATCTTCTCCAATTTCAAGCTCATCGCCCTCTTCTATCTCTGATGCATTCAATTTGACACTTTCGTTATTGGGTCCTGCCAGTTGATATGTAGACCCTTCTAGTCCGATGACCTTCAAGAAATCGATACTTCCTGACAAGCGTTTTTCGTTATTTTCCATACGTACTCCTTTATTGCCTTTTTTCATATTATAACACCTCAGTATAATTAAAGTATAAGCGTATGATGAAATATGTTATAATTTTGAGCGGAAAACAAATATTAAGGAGAATGTTATGTTACAAGTATCTAATGTCAGTCTTCGTTTCGGTGACCGCAAATTATTTGAAGACGTTAATATTAAATTTACACCCGGCAACTGTTATGGCTTAATCGGAGCAAACGGCGCTGGAAAATCGACTTTTCTGAAAATCCTATCCGGTGAACTTGATTCACAGACAGGTCATGTGTCGTTAGGGAAAGATGAACGACTATCAGTATTAAAACAGGACCACTTCGCTTATGAAGATGAGCGCGTACTAGATGTTGTTCTACGTGGCAATGAAAAATTATGGTCAGTCATGCAGGAGAAAGATGCCATCTACATGAAACCTGACTTCAATGACGAAGATGGGATGCGTGCTGCAGAACTTGAAGGTGAGTTCGGTGAAATGGGTGGATGGACTGCTGAAAGTGATGCGCAAGTGTTGCTCTCAGGTGTAGGGATTAAAGATGAATTTCATGATAAGAACATGTCAGAACTTGAGAATAATCAAAAAATCAAAGTCCTTCTTGCACAAGCGCTGTTCGGTGAACCTGACGTGTTATTGCTGGATGAGCCTACCAATGGTCTTGATATCCCGGCAATCAGCTGGCTTGAAGATTTTCTGATCAATTTCAATAACACAGTCATCGTCGTTTCTCATGACCGTCACTTCTTGAATAATGTCTGTACTCATATCGCTGACCTTGATTACGGCAAAATCAAAATTTATGTCGGCAACTACGATTTCTGGTATCAATCCAGTCAACTAGCCCAGCAGATGCTGCAGGATTCAAACAAGAAAAAAGAAGAGAAAATTAAAGAACTTCAAGATTTCGTTGCCCGCTTCTCTGCGAATGCATCCAAATCAAAACAGGCCACAAGTCGTAAAAAGATGCTTGAAAAAATTGAACTGGATGATATTCAACCGTCTTCACGTAAGTATCCATTCGTCAACTTTAAACCAGAGCGTGAAATCGGTAATGAACTGCTGCAGGTTCAAGGACTGTCTAAATCCATTGATGGTGTGAAAGTTCTTGATAACTTGTCATTCACTATGAACCCGAACGACAAAGCAGTTCTTGTCGGTGATTCAGAGATCGCGAAATCCACGCTCCTTAAAATCCTTGCAGGTGAAATGGAGCCGGATGAAGGCAGCTATAAATGGGGCGTCACTACTTCTCAGTCTTACCTGCCAAAAGATAATTCCGAATTCTTTGAAGGTAAAAATATCGATCTTGTTGAGTGGCTGCGTCAATATGCCCCGCCGGAAGAACAGACTGAAACATTCCTGCGCGGATTTTTAGGACGTATGCTGTTCTCAGGTGAAGAAGTACGTAAAAAAGCAAAAGTATTATCCGGTGGAGAAAAAGTTCGCTGTATGTTAAGCAAAATGATGTTATCTTCTGCTAACGTCCTGCTGTTAGATGAGCCGACTAACCACTTGGATCTCGAAAGTATCACAGCTGTCAATGATGGTTTAAAGGCATTCAAAGGATCGATTATCTTTACATCTTATGACTTTGAATTTATCAACACTATCGCAAACCGGGTCATTGATTTGAATGTACCAGGTGCGTTATCAAAAGAAATCACCTATGAAGAGTATTTAAAAGAACAAGGTGTATTGAAATAGTAATATTGACTGATTAATTTAATAATTATGATAAATGTACTATACAAATAAAGTATGTTTCGATATAATGAGAACCATCAATTGAATAGGTAGAGATGAGGCGCATCAATCATTAGTAAATAAAGTGTAGATCTGCAAGTACTTTATTGAAAGGGTGAGATGCCGAAATCGGAGTCACTGTTGCAGCAGTGCCCCGGTTGGATTCACAGGTTAAGAGCTAGGAATCTGTCATTATTTGATAATAATGGAGTGCATCACTTGTAAATAGATAAAACAAGTCCGCACGCGGACTTGTTTTTTTATTTATAGATGCCATAGGAGGCAAACTTGTGGTAATAAAACGCAGTGTATTGAAATTCGGCGGTACGTCAGTCGCTGATTTCGAAAAGATCAAAAATATCGGGAATTATCTTAAAAATCGCATTGTTCAAGGTGAACAATTAGTCGTTGTTGTCTCAGCTATGGGTAAGACAACAGATGCATTGATTGAAAATGTCAACCAGCTGTCATCGAGACCCAATGAAGAGAACCTTGCCATGCTGCTCACTACAGGTGAACAGCAGACCATATCATATCTTGCCATTGTACTGCATGAGCTGGATGTCAAAGTAAAGGCACTGACAGGATTTCAGGCAGGTATTAAGACAATGGGTCATCATATGAAGAGTAAGATTCAAGATATTGAAGCTGCTGTTATTGATAAAAACTTTGAATCCAATGATGTCTTAGTTGTAGCCGGCTTCCAAGGGATCAATGAATTTGGTGAGATTACAACGCTTGGGCGCGGCGGCAGTGATACAACAGCAGTGGCCATTGCCTCAGCCATCAACGCACCATGTGAAATTTATACTGATGTTTCCGGCGTCTACAGCACAGACCCGCGGCTTTATCCGACGGCGAAGCGGCTTGACGTGGTGAGCTTCGAAGAAATGATGGAGATGAGTGCTCTTGGAGCGGGCGTCCTTGAAACAAGAAGTGTAGAAATCGCTAAAAACTATAACATCCCTATTTATCTAGGAAAAACGTTATCAGATGAGAAAGGAACTTGGATTATGGACAAAGAAGATATTCTTGAGAAAAAAGCAGTCACTGGAGTTGCACTGGACAAAGATATGAACTATGTAACACTCAGCTATCCGATGTATGATAAAAATTTATTAGAGCAGTTGTTTCAATTGTTCGAACGTGAAGAGATCAATGTAGATATGATCTCTCAGACAGTCAACAGCGAAAGTCTTCAGCTGTCCTTCACGATGAAGGATACAGATGTTCATCAAATCAATGAAATCTTCAGCACATTAATTTCAACGTTCCCTTCTCTTGTCTACAACGTGGAAGAAAATTATGTCAAAGTGTCTGTTATCGGTTCTGGTATGAGAGATATGTCAGGTGTCGCTTCCAAAGTATTTATGACGCTGCTGAAAAATGATATCAATTTCTATCAGGTCACTACATCTGAAATCAGCATTTCATATGTAGTTGACCGTGACAACGGACAACCTGCAGTAGAACACTTATGCAGCACATTCAACTTATAGGAGGAAATCCCATGTACCGTATAGCCGTAGTTGGTGCGACAGGACTTGTCGGATCTAAGATGCTCGAAGTATTAGCTAGAAAGAATATACCTGTTGATGACCTTATCTTATTTTCTTCAAAGAAATCTGCAGGTAACGAAATAGAGTTTAAAGGGCAGACTTATGTGGTTCGTGAATTGACAGAAGATGCAGCAGAAGAACATTTTGACTTCGTCTTGATGAGTGCAGGTGGTAGTACTTCGCTTAAGTTCTCCCCTCTATTCGAACAGAGCGGTGCAATAGTCATTGATAATTCCAGTGCTTTCAGAATGGATGAAGATATTGATTTAATTGTGCCAGAAGTGAACAGTCCTAAATCTAACCGAACTATCATTGCTAATCCGAACTGCTCCACAATCCAGTCAGTTGTCCCGTTAAAACCATTAGCTGACCACTTTGGTCTGGAACGGGTCAGCTATACAACTTACCAGGCAGTATCAGGATCAGGAATAGCCGGAAAAAACGATCTTAAAAATGGTGAACAAGGACTACCGCCAACGAACTATCCTCACCCTATTTATAACAATGTCCTTCCTCATATCGATGTCTTTCAAGACGACGGCTATACTAAAGAAGAACAGAAAATGATTGATGAAACGAGAAAGATTCTAGAACTGCCGGAATTACGTGTCACAGCTACATGCGTCAGAGTACCGGTACAGGACAGCCACAGCGTTGCCATCAATGTGACGTTGACTACACCAGCGACTGCAGACGACATTCGAGCTGTACTTGACAAGGCACCGGGCATCGTTGTCGTAGATGATGTCACACAAAACAAGTATCCGATGGCCATCCAGTCAACAAATAAGGATGAAGTGTTTGTCGGCCGTATTCGTGTCGATGAATCAATGCCTCAATCTTTCCATATTTGGTGTACAGCTGATAACTTGTTAAAAGGGGCAGCATTGAATGCTGTGCAAATATTGGAACAAATTCATCATACAAGGAGTGAGTCACATGACTAAGTTATTTCAAGGGACAGGTGTAGCAATAACGACCCCATTTAAAGACGGAGCTGTAGACTATGAAACATTTGAACAGCATATTGAATTTCTTATCAGCAATCAAATCCAGTCACTATTCGTCAATGGTACGACAGGTGAAGGCTCTACGTTGACAAAGGATGAACAAATCAAACTAGTAGAAACAGCTGTCAGAATCGCAGACAAACGCGTCCCTGTCTATGCAGGCAGCGGGACAAACGATACGGCAGCATCCATCCAGCACTCTCTTAACGTAAAGAAAGCCGGCGCAGACGGGATCATGCTGATTACGCCTTATTACAACAAAACCAATCAGCGCGGCTTAATTGCTCACTTCAATGCCATTGCTGATGCCGTAGAATTACCGGTTATTCTCTACAACGTCCCTTCAAGAACAAATGTAACGATTGAACCTGAGACTGTCAAAATACTGTCTGACAATCCTTATATCGTTGCTCTGAAAGATGCAACAGGCGATATGCAGTATTTGGAAGCGGTCAAATCTTTAGTTCCTGAACATTTCGGCCTGTACAGCGGCAATGACGATTCATTCATCGAGTTTTTAAATCACGGAGGTGATGGTGTCATCTCAGTCGTTGCAAATGCCATTCCAAAAGAATTTCAGGAAATCTATACGGCTTATCAATCTAATCCTGATGATGCAGGCGATTTATTTGCTGAAGTCAGTCCATTGATTGAAGCATTAAGTGTAGATATCAACCCGATGCCAATCAAAGCTTTGATCACTTACTTAGGTTTTGCAGATGGGAGCTTAAGATTGCCGCTTGTCCCTCTGACACCACACGAAACAAAAGCAATTATCCATGTCTATGAACAGATCAAGGACGGGATACTATGAAAATTCTACTCGCCGGTTACGGTGCCATGAACAAACGTGTCGCGAAGTTTGCTGAAGAACGCGGTCATTCCATAGAAGGGATATTGACGAACCGACAAGGCGATTATCCTTATCTGAGCTTCTCGTTGGATAGTGACTGGCCAAAAGCAGATGTTATCATCGACTTCTCTCATCCAGAGCTGTCACTGCCGTTAATCGCTCAATCAAAAATTCCTATCGTCATGGCGACGACTGGTCAGAAGGAAGCGATTATTCAGTCACTTGAACAAAGATCTTCAGAACTTCCTGTATTCTTCAGTGCGAATATGAGCTATGGCGTCCACATATTGACAGAGATCATTAAGTACAGTGTTCCCCTGCTCAAAGATTTTGATATTGAACTGACTGAAAAACATCACCGCAAAAAAATCGATGCCCCGAGTGGTACGTTAGTCAAACTCTATGATGCGATTAAAGAACAACGGGCGCAATCAGTACCGGTATACGATCGCAGCGACAGTCATTCCCCTCGTACAACTGAAGAAATCGGAATCAACGTTGTGCGCGGTGGTACGATTGTCGGCGAACACGAAGTTCTGTTTGCCGGCCATGACGAGACGATACAAATCATCCACCGGGCGCAAAGTAAGGATATCTTTGCGAATGGCAGCATCGATGTCGCTGAACGATTGATTGATAAAGAACCAGGTTTTTATACTTTTGAAACATTATAAAATGAAAAGAGGAATACAAATGAAAGAATTTACAGCACAGGAAATCATCCAGTACATCAGTGAGTCTAAGAAACAAACACCAGTGAAGGTCTATGTCAACGGGAATTTTGATAGTGTGACTTTTCCAGATAGCTTCAAAGTATTTGGTTCAGAGTCATCAAAAACTATTTTTACGGATTACAGTGACTGGTCCGCATTCTATGAAGAGAATGCATCAATTATCGCTGAATTTGAAGTGGAATATGACCGCAGAAATTCTGCTATTCCGCTGATTGATCAGACACGTATCAACGCACGCATTGAACCGGGTGCCTTTATTCGTGAACATGCAGTGATTGGAGACAATGCGGTCATTATGATGGGCGCTACAATTAATATCGGTGCGATTGTCGGTGAAGGTACTATGATTGATATGAATGCGACTTTAGGTGGTCGTGCTACAACAGGTAAAAATGTCCATGTAGGTGCCGGCGCTGTCTTAGCTGGTGTCATTGAGCCGCCAAGTGCGCAGCCTGTTGTAATTGAAGATGATGTTTTGATCGGTGCAAACGCTGTCGTATTAGAAGGTGTACGTGTCGGCAAAGGTGCTGTAGTAGCTGCCGGCGCCATCGTCACTGAAGATGTGGCTGCTGGAACTGTTGTTGCTGGAACCCCTGCCCGTGTGATTAAGCAAGTGTCTGAGGTAGAAGGCTCTAAAATAGAGATTGTCCAGGCTTTACGTCATTTAAAATAATACATTATGAATAAGGACGGGGCTGATTATCGGTCTCGCTTTATTCTTATTAGGAGAATGATAATGGAACTACATTATTTAACTGAAACAAGACGTCATCTTCATCAGCATCCTGAACTCAGTATGGAGGAATATCAGACGACAGCATTTATCAAAGAACAGCTGGATGATATGGGCGTCAGCTACGAGTCGCCTCTTCAGACGGGTGTCATCGCAAAAATCATTGGCAGCAGTCAGCAGGCTGTTGGTTTTAGAGCAGATATTGATGCACTTCCGATACATGAGGACAATGATTGTTCATTCAGGTCAACGGTTGATAATGTCATGCATGCATGCGGCCATGATGGTCATACAACGATACTGCTAGGATTCGTCAGACGTGTTAAGAGACTGGCAGATAGCGGCCAATTAAAAACAACTGTCTATTTTATCTTTCAGCCATCTGAAGAAACAATGGCCGGCGCCAATCAATTGATACAAGCCTATCCATTCAGTCAACTTAAAGGAATATACGGCCTTCATTTAATGCCCGATAATGATGAAGGGATTATTTTATCGAAACCAGGACCATTGACAGCAAGTGCTACGGAATACCGTTTTTTTATTAACGGTACTTCTGCTCATGTAGCCAACAAAGAACAAGGACATTCTGCAGGTGAAGCTCTGACATTCATCCTTTCTCAACTGAGTCAGCTTCAGCATTATCACCTTCCCGGTTTAAGACAGAATATCGTTCATATCGGCAAATTCCACGCAGGCGAAGCAATTAATACTGTCCCTTCTACCGGTTATCTGGAAGGTACTATACGCACGTTCAATATGGATGATCTGGCAGCTGTGAAACAGCAGATGGAACAAATCCGAAAGGCTTGTGAAGTGATTTCAACTGTATCCGTTGAATTGAAATTTGCTGAGGGCTACCCTCCCACGATAGTAGATGACGATTGCTATGAAGTCATGCGTCAGGCAGCAGCAACCACTGATCTTGTCTGGATTGAAAAGGTTGATCCTTATTTATTCGGAGAAGACTTTGCTTTTTACAGCACTATTGCGCCTACAGCCTTTGCTTTTCTTGGCTGCCGTAATGAGGATAAAGGCTATACAACAGGACTTCATACGTCGACATTTAATTTTGATGAATCAGTACTCGTTAAGGGCATCGATGTCTTTGAGGCTATTCTACAGCGCTATGAGGCTACTATATGACGGCAAGATGGACACTGGATGCTCAACTATTTCATGATAATGTTGCCCATGTCATTCAAAACCAGCCTGTGATGGCTGTAATGAAAAATAATGCCTATCATTATGGTCTTGATTTTGCGGTGAATGCATTTTTAAAACAAGGCATTACAACTTTCAGTACTACTGTTTTAAGAGAAGCAGTGAGAATCAGAGAACTTGCGCCAGAGGCAGTTATCTTCCTGATGAACCCCAGCACAGAATTCCATATTATAAGAGAGCAGCGTATTCATATGACACTTCCTTCGCCCGAATTTTATCATCAGCATCAAAGTGACCTGGCGGGTATTAATGTGCATCTAGAATACGAGAACTTTCTCCACCGTTCAGGCTTCAGAACGTTTGACGACATGATTCCAGTCATACAGACGAATCGTGAGCTGCCGAAAAGTGAACAGATGTCGATCGTCGGCATATGGACTCACTTCGGATACGCGGATGAGTTTGATGGTGACGAGTATTCGGACGAAAAGCAGGCATGGTTAACTGGTCTAGAGAAGATAAAGACCTATCATGACTTTGAATTCATACATGCTCAGAACAGTGCGAGTTTTGTCCGGGATGGTTTGTTCACAGGACATAGTCATGCGAGGCTCGGTATCATTTTATATGGCTCTCGTCCTTATTCATCATTACCCGAATCGCTCACACGCCAGTCACTGACCATTAGTGCAAATGTCATACAAGTACGCCAGCTTGAGAAAGGTCAATCAGCCGGCTACAGTTTTGCTTTTACTGCAGAGCATTCGACACGTCTCGCAGTTGTCGATCTAGGTTATGGTGATGGAATTTTAAGGACCCGAAGCAAACATGAATGCTTGATCAATGGCCGCCGCTATCCGATCAAGGCATTGATGATGAGCCATATGTTTGTCGAGGTTGACAGCAATGTTGCCGCAGGAGATGAAGTCATACTCTATAGTAATGACATTCGTATCGATGAATATACATTTAAAGGGGTCGGTGCTAATTCTGAACAGTTGAGTGCGCTCAACCACCATTCATTATTAAAGGAGATTAAATTATGACATTACAATATGTTCAAAATGAACTTACATTGCACGGACATCGATTAAGTGATATTGCCAAAGAATATGGTACCCCTCTCTTTGTGTATGATGAGACATTGATCCGTGAGCAGTGCAGAAGATTCCATCAAGCACTCACAAAATCTGAACTGAACTATACGATTTCTTACGCTTCAAAAGCATTCTCATCTATCCAGCTGTTCAATTTGATGGCTGAAGAAAACATGGGTCTTGATGTCGTCAGTGAAGGTGAATTATTTACGGCACTGCAGTCAACAGTGCCAGAGAACCGGATTCATTTCCATGGCAACAACAAAACTAACCAGGAAATTAAATATGCTATAACATCAGGGGTAGATTATTTTGTGATTGATAGTTTAAGCGAAATCGACCGTCTAGATGCATTAGCAGACCGTCCTGTCAAAGCTGTACTGAGAATTAATCCAGGTGTTGAAGCTCATACTCATGAATTCATTCAAACCGGTCAAGAGAACAGTAAATTCGGACTCAGTATCAAAAAAGGGCTTGCCCTCGAAGGCATTAAAAAAATTCAGTCATCAAGTCATATTGAATTCATGGGAGTCCATTTTCATATAGGGTCACAAATATTTGAATCAACAGGAACAATCGCAACCATCCATTTAGTGATTGACTGGTTATCCGAAAATAATATTCCGATTGAAGTACTGAATATCGGCGGCGGATTCAGCATCAAATATACTGACGATGATGTCAGCTACCCTATTGAAGAAGGCATTCAGGCTATTACTGATGCTCTCAAAGATGCTTGTCAGAGAAAAGATTATCCGCTCCCAGAGATTTCACTGGAACCTGGCCGTTCGATTGTTGGAGCTGCTGGTATTACCTTATATGAAGTCGGTACAATCAAAGAAATTCCTGACGTCAATTATTATGTCTCTATTGATGGTGGCATGAGCGATCATATCAGAACAGCACTGTACGATGCTCAGTACGAACTGAAGCTTGTGAATCGCGATGAACCACACGACAAATTGATGACTATTGCCGGAAAGTTATGTGAGTCAGGTGATATCATTCGCCGTGATATCAAATTACCATCAAGCATCCAGTCCGGAGATTATTTAGCTGTCTTGTCCACAGGTGCCTACCATTACAGCATGAGTTCAAATTATAATCAAATGTTAAAACCTGCTGTTGTATTTGTCAGTGAATCAGGTGTCCGTGAAGTCATCCGTCGTCAAACACTTGAACAATTGATTCAAAACGAAGTGTTAGATTAAACTCCTATCTTTAGGAGTTTTTTATTGTTATTTTTTTTATAATCGTATTATTAAGTTTACATAACATAATTATAATTTATAAAATGATAAAATTTTTTATAGATATAAAATAAGGCACCCTAACCAATTATGTTAGGGTGCCTTATTAACGTTACAGTATAATTATAAATTATAATTTAACAACGTTAGCCGCCTGCGGTCCACGATCGCCTTCAACGACTTCGAATTCCACTGCTTGGCCTTCTTCTAAAGATTTGTAACCTTCTTGGTTAATTGCTGAAAAATGAACGAATACGTCATTTTCTCCTTCGATTTCGATGAATCCGAAACCTTTTTCTGCGTTAAACCATTTTACTGTACCTTGTTTCATGTTTGAAACCTCCAAGACTAAAAATTCAATATGCAATTATTCACATATTACAAAATAAATACGTTTGTTATTCACTTTGTAATATGGAATAACGCTTATTGCTTGTATTTATTATAAAATAAGGAGGTATAATAATCAATACTATTTTGTGTTAATTTATACATTTACATAGTTTACCATCCTGTAATACAACATCATCTCTAAGCGGTATCACACTATGGTAAATCTGTACATCTTCATCGCACTCTTCACAAAATTCTAATTCACAATTTCGATAAAATGCATGTATATGATGTTTGCCGATAATTTCATTAGGGTATTGCTTTCTCATTTCTTCCAGCTGTGCTTTATATCCTTCTTTAAATGCTTCTTCTGTCTGATATGAACTGCTCGTGATGACTTTTTCCTGCCAGCCATCAAACAACCACCAGCCTTCATAGTCAGCCCTCATGATTTTTATTTGAAACATATGATTCGCCTTCTTTCCAATCCAATCTATATTATGTAAGCTATATGATCAGATTTCAAGTAATACACTTGATAATGCTATTTATTAGGAATTTCATGTAAAAATCCATATAATTATGTTAAGAGGTGAAACCCATGATAACTCAACAAATTAAAGTCTATGGTCGCGTACAAGGCGTCGGTTTCAGAAATGCAACTATAACCCTGGCAAAAAAATTCGATGTGACGGGTACCGTTCAAAATGTCGATGATTACGTCGAAGTCTATGTGTCAGGCGAACGGAATGAAGTTCAACGGTTTTCTGAAAAAGTGATTAAAGGCCCTGCCTCTTTTTCTAGAGTGAAATCTTATGAAGTTCAGGAAGTTCCTTATCAAGATTATAATCAATTCAAGCAAATTTAACCTCAGTTATTTACAAAAAGGAAATGATGACTTATGAAGTATAGTGTCTCACATTTTATTGGTGCCATATTAGCCGTTCCAGTGGCGTTGATTGTCGGTTTCATCAGTATCAACTTCTTTGTTGTTGATCAATGGATAGATTGGCTGCTTATGATCGGCAGCTATATCGGAGCATACATCCCTATTCAAATGACAACGTCTAATCAATACTTGAATGAAATGGGTTTATCTCGCCGGGAATACAAATATGTGAGAAAGCATTTGACTGAGGCTAACCCTAAAGTCAAAACATTGCTCAGTCAATACACAAAAATCCGCAGCTATACAGATTTTAAGACGATCAATGAAATTAACCGGATCGTAAGAACCATCTACAAAACCGTTCAAAAAAATCCTAAGAAATTTTTTAAAGTAGATAGTTTCTTTTTTTCACATCTTGATAACACTGTCAATTTAATTAATCAATACGTTTACTTAGCAAGAATGCCTCACAAAAATGACGATGAAATGAAACAGCTCAATGCAGCTAAAATTACATTAGAAGAATTAAAGCGGACATTACAGGCTGATTTAAGAGCGTTAAATGCTGAAGATTATCAGCAGATGTCTGTTGAAGTGGATCTTGCCAAAATCAATCAGCCAAAATCTCTTGAACATCAAGAACAAGTAGAAGTTCCTGTACTAAAACGTTCGCAGCAAAAAGAAAGGATTGAACGCTAATTATGCCAAAAGATGAATTGTTAGATGACTTGACTGCAAATCCATTTGCTTCAACTGAATTACAAGCTGAATTACAAGCTCAACCCGTTATCCGACCGGATATTACGACGCAGACTGCTGAACTCTCCCCTGAAAAGAGAGAAAAAATCAACCAGATTAAAAACCAGATTAAACCGCTGGACAATGAAAATCTATTGATGTACGGTGCGAATGCTCAGATGAAACTGTCACAGTTCTCTCATCAAATTCTAGATGAAGTACAACGAAAAGATATCGGTCCCATTGGTGACAATTTAGATCATTTGATGAACAAGCTCAAAGAAATCGATCCGGACGAACTCAATCAGCAGGAACGTTCCCGATTTAAACGACTGTTTAAAAAGGTCTCTTCGAGCATTAACGAACTGCTGTCGAGATACCAGTCTGTTTCAGGGCAGATTGACCGTATCTCTGTTGAACTATCTCATTCTAAAGATGTGTTGATGAAGGATGTTGCACTTCTCGATCGACTCTATGAAGAGAACCGTTCTTATTTTGAAGCACTGGATATGTTCATTATGGCTGCAGAGGAAAAACGAGATGAATTGAATGCTGAACTTCCGATGCTTCAACAAAAAGCAGCAGCTTCAAATGATCAGTTGATGGTACAGGAAGTCAATGATATGCGTCATTATATCAACAGACTCGATAAACGTGTCTATGATTTAAAATTATCCCGTCAGATTACATTGCAGTCAGCTCCACAAATTCGGATGATTCAAGATGTCAACCAGACGCTGGCTGAGAAAATACAGAGTTCCATATTGACGAGTATTCCATTATGGAAAAATCAAATGGCGATTGCGTTGTCACTGCTGCATCAACAAAAAGCATCTAAAGCGCAGCAGCAGGTGACGAATACAACGAATGAACTACTACTTAAAAATTCTGAAATGCTGAAAACCAATACAATATTGACCGCTCAAGAAAATGAACGAGGTATTGTGGAAATTGAAACATTGAAAACAACACAGAATAACATTGTTGAAACTATTCGCGAAACACTTACTATTCAGCAGGAAGGTGCTTCAAGACGTCGTGCTGCTGAAGCAGAACTCTCCAAAATGGAAAACGATCTTAAAAATCAGCTGCTGCAGCTGCAAAATGAAAAAAATCAATCGAACTATTAGTTCGATTGATTTTTTTAGTTGTATTGAATTTTTTCCTGGCGTGCACCAAGCAGATAACCGATGATATATCCGACAACTGCAAACAGCAACCATTCCATAGACTCCGCTTTTAAAGGCAGGTTGTCGATAAACGGCAAGTTGATTACTTGATAAGCATGCATCACTGATAACAGCGATACAACCGTCACTAATCCTATAGCAACCTGCTGTGCAAGCGGTGGTGTCGGAATAAATTTAGCAAGCAGCATCACTAGAACAAGTGTCATCGCAATAGGATACAACACAAGCAATACTGGCACTGATTTTGAAATAACTGCGGACAGCCCCTGGTTTGCAAGGATGAAACTGAACAAAGTAAAAATGATGACGTAGACTTTGTATGAAACTTTCGGGAAAATTTCATGGAAATACTCACTGACAGCAACAATCAATCCAACAGAAGTCGTCAAACAAGCTAGTGTGACAATAATACCGATCAGCAGCTTACCAAAACTACCAAACGTATCATCTGCTACATGTGTCAAAATATAAGTACCCAGATCCAGTTGATTTTTATCAATCTTTGCCAT
>CAACWR010000097.1_pt1 | contig 30599 bp, 30 predicted proteins | sample 2275701 | NCBI WGS metagenome assembly CAACWR01 (sample SAMEA5312467, study PRJEB27640) | indoor metagenome | biome: indoor environment; feature: uncontrolled; material: polymer concrete tiles wood | place: Germany | collected 2014-07-07
GATAGCAGAAAGAAAATTAATAATTCCAGCACAGCTATAGAACCTAAAAGTCAGCGGAGAGCTATTAAGAAACAGTCTGGTAATTCTTCTAATGATAAGGCAGCAGAGTATATTATTCCTCCCAATACTGTTGAAAGAATTAGTTTGAATAATAAAGAAATTATAAGAATTAATTTAACTGGTCTTCTAAAAGAGCAGCCGAACTATTGCAATTTAAGTATTCGTATTATTGATGGCATGGGAAAAGAACTTGATTCAAAATATGATTTGAAACGAAATTATTCAACTGTCGTAGATTTAAATACTAGAAAAAGTATTAATTTTGATAATGAAAAATTTAGTAATGTATCAGTTTATCAAAATCTAATTAATCTACAGTTAAACGCCGTTGATTATCGTAACAATAGCGAATTAAAATTTTTATATGAAGTAGAGGTTGAAAATGATATATAAAAAAGATGCCGCTTTTTCTTATCCAATACTGTCTAATACAATAAATAGTTATGAAGACAATACATTCTTTTTTGATGTGACTGATCTTAATGATGATAATGTGAATTATACTTTTAAATTTGACTATCATATTGAATCAAATTTTATTAAAACGTTATTAAGAAATAACCAAGCAGTATTAGTGATTATTATTCAATCCATTGATAATTTTTTTAAGAAAATACATTTGAATACTAATGAAATTTTAGTTCCTAAAAATAGATTATCATTAAGTGATAAAACTATTTTGCAATTGCATATTCAATCAAATGAACCGATAAGTTTTGCAAAGTGTAGTGAATTAAATGAATTCTATAATGATTTTAAAAACGAAATAGTCATAAAACCGAATACATTAATAGGCTATTCTAATACAGTGAAGTTTCAAGGAAGTGATAACAAACCATTAGAACTGCTAGAAAGAAGAATTGTACCTGGTCAGAATAGTGCTTTTAAAGTTGAGTTAGGGCCGTCAACGATCATTCTTTCTTTTAAAGATGAAAAATATCAAATGAACAATATCTTGAAATCTAATGTTAGTAATATGTATATATATGAAGGCTTAAGCAGAGCGTTGTTTCAATTCGTAAAAGATAATATTAATGATCAAGAATATGTAGATATAGAATCTTTACAGGAAGAACAAGATAATGAGCTTAATCAAAAACTACTAGATTTAATGAATAATAAAGGTATAAAAGAAATTAGTTACGATGACATAGATGAAGTCATTTCAAAAATTTCGAATAATATAATAGATAAATTTGTGAGGTCAATTGAGGAGATGACAAACAATGGAGATTAATCTTTTAGAAGATGGATATAGAAATTCCAATGATTTATTTGAAGATTTTGTAAATAATGCTATCGATGTATCCAAAGACTATTTCAGCAAGAAGTTGATTCAAATTGATTCAAAACCAGATTTTCCTATATACCTTGGCAAATTAATAGGTGAAGAAAGAGAAGCAGCATTTTTCGAAGCGGTCAATACATTAAAAGACTACTTTATTGAAACAGATAGAGATATACATTTAAACGGGAAGTTCTGGCACTCATATTTAGTCCAGGAAAAACGAGATTATATTATTGAGCACTATCCTTATGCTCTTGAAAACCAAAAGAAATTTAATAATGTTGTATTAAAAAATTTTGACTGGGAAAACTATATATTTAAATGCATGTTGGCAGCTGAATATATTAATGAGCAAAATGTTGATGACATTCAAGAGCAGCAGTTAATTCGGTTAATTTATAATAATTTTGATATGTTTAACTACTTAATTAAATATAACTTGTTTAGAAATTCTCAATTTATTATTAACTTTTTAAAAATCATTGATGGTAATAATTTAACGTCAGTAATGAAAGCTAAAATAAAAGATCGGCCAGATTTAGGAGCGGATGAACGTATAGGGAGAAGAGTCATATTAGAATTAAATAATAGATATCCCGTGTTAATGTCACCGTTGTTGTCATATAGCGAATTAGAATATGAAGTGAAAAATATTTTGAAAGAATATATTTAAATTTTAGTTTATCTAGTTTGGACAATTATTAGAATAATTTTGAAAAGAAAAAGCGACTCAAATTCATGAGTCGCTTATTATTTGTATCAATCAAAAGAAATTAGCCCTCATCTTTACAAATTTAACATTTATTATCTTTTTGCATTTAATTTTTATATATTTATATACGTTTCCATATGGTATAATACTCACAAAATCAACTACGTATTTCAAACTTTGAGAAAAATAACTTTTTTTAATCTCTTTTCTTTGATTGACAAGTTAATGTGCAACACATACTATTCATCTAGAACAACTGATTCACACACTCTTTTTCTGGTTACGCTTGTCATACCCGCGGCAACTAAGAAATCATTATCGTTATACCACCCACGAAAATTGTTACACCCACGAGAAAGGCCCTGCTATATGACTTCTGACATTCACATTAGCAGAAAACGATAAAAGCTGATCCAGTTGTATATTGAAGTGATTGATTCTATATAGTCACTACGTTATACCGGCAGCTGTTTAATAGGAGGTACAGTGAATGACGTATTTACACTATTTAATAGCTTGTCAGGAACGTGACGTCGAAGCAATTAAGAAGATGCTTACTCATGACATTCGACTCAATATCGTCTCAAAAGAAGGCGTTGAGTTCCAAGGCGACTACAACCAGATCATTGATTTATTGGATGGATTTTTCAGAGAAGAATGTCTCTGGGATTTTGATGTCCTTCATAGAGCAGAACGTCCTAATGAAGAACTTATTCTGATTAAAGCGACTCGGGAGGATAGTGCTACTGGTAATATCGGGACTTATTTATGGTTGCTGACTTTAGATAAAGAGAAAAAGGAACAGTATTTGAAAAAGATGCATGTTGAAGTCGTCTGCCCTATAAAAGATAGCTGGTAAGTTGACACTGATATACACAACACAATGCAGTCAAGAAGAGCGATGGACTCGTCAGTCGCGTTCATCGAAACGTTTTCCGGTTTTAGGTTTACTGTTACAATTAACTGATAGATAGAGTGAAACAATAGACGCGGCACTTCGACCGCTCTTTTTTTATGGAGGTTTTATGAAGAAGTCTACAGTGATTATGGCAACATTTTTAATAGGTGCATTTTTTATGATTTTAAATGAAACACTGCTTAACATTGCGTTGACTGAATTGATGCGCGTGTTCGATATCGACGCACCGACTGTTCAGTGGCTCGCAACTGGTTTTATGCTGGTGATGGGCATTTTGATGCCATTATCCGCTACATTGATTCAGTGGTTTACGACCCGGCAGATGTTTATCGGGCTGCTGTGTATTTTCTTAGTAGGAACATTGATTGCAGGATTTGCGGTTAACTTTCCGATGATACTTGCGGGTCGTATGATACAGGCTGCGGGCACGGGGCTGCTCATTCCGACAGTGATGAATGCCATGCTGCTGCTGTTCCGGCCGGAAGAACGCGGCAAAGTGATGGGGAACTTCGGTCTTGTATTGATGTTTGCACCGGCGCTTGGACCGACATTGTCAGGTGTGATTGTTGACTTGTTCGGCTGGCGCTGGCTGTTCTTTGGTGTCGTTCCTTTTATTGTATTTGCGATTGTGTTTGCATGGCGTTATCTGGAGAACGTCGGTGAAGTGACACGTCCTCGCGTTGATATAGGCTCAGCTTTACTGTCGACGATCGGAGTGGCAGGTGTGATCTATGGATTCAGTTCAGTCAGTACGACAGAAGGCGGATTCATGAGTCCTGTCGTCTATGGTTGTATCATTGCAGGCGTGCTCGCACTCGCACTGTTTGTTTGGCGTCAGCTGAAGATTCAACAGCCGCTGCTTGATTTATCGGTCTTTCAGTATGCGAATTACATACGCGGCATGATTATATTTGTAGTAGTGATTATGGCGATGTTTGCGTCAGAAATCGTGATGCCGATGTACTTACAGGGACCGATGGGATTCTCAGCGAAAGTGGCAGGCATGATACTGCTGCCCGGTGCGCTGTTAAACGGCTTCTTATCTCCGGTCATGGGTCGATTGTTCGATAAAGTCGGCCCGCGCAAAATGATGATTCCCGGCATGTTTGTACTGACAGCCATCATGGTGTTCTATGCGATGATTCATCCGGGCATCCCTGTATATATCTTTATTATTGTGTATATTTTGTTGATGGTGAGTATTTCAATGATTATGATGCCGAGTCAGACGAATGCATTGAATGAACTGCCGAAACGCCTATATCCTCATGGCACAGCTGTCAGTAATATGATGCAGCCGATTGCCGGTGCGATGGGAGTTTCTATTTTTGTCAGTATCATGACGCAAGGGCAGAACAAGGCACTGGAGTCGATTGATCGTCCGACCATTGAGCAAGTGAATCATGCACTGACAACAGGTGTTCATCAAGCATACTGGTTTGCGATAGTACTGGTTCTTATCGGGCTGGTGACCTCTCTCTTTATTACACGGGCGACCCCGCCTGAAGGAGAATATCCGAGTAGCGATTAGCTAAAACATGGCCTTCAAATGGGATTAGAGGGCCAAGTTTGAGGGGAAATTGCAAAATTAGTCAAAACATGGCCTTTAAATGGGATTAGAGGGCCATGTTTGAAAGAAAATCGCAAAATTAATCAAAACATGGCCTTCAAATGCGATTAGAGGGCCAAGAAATTAATAAAAACTCAAGATCAACCAAAAAACGGCCTTCAAACCACAGTTTGAAGGCCGTTATTATTCAATCACTATTATTCTTCGATACTTTCAGCTGCTTTAACTGCTTCTGGAATATCCAGTTTCTTAATCTCATTGATTTTGTCAAATGTTGTGACAGCGTTATTGACGACAGTTGACTGATCGTTTTTTAATGTGAGCTGGTTGGAAATGTGATCAATCTGCTTAGCTTCATTGAATGTCACAGTAATTTTCCCGCTGATGTCAGGGTATTCTTTCTCAAGCTCGGTAATGACTTGCTTATTTTCCTTCGTATTGCCGAACAATGCTTTGTACTTCTCGTAGTCATCAAATGTTTCAGTCAACGTGTAGCCGTCATCTTCTTTGTAAGTCGCTGTATCCAGCTGGTCAATGAGCTTGAATTGTGAGCTGTACAGCAGCGGTTCAGTCTGTGAAATCATCTGTGTGCCGACGTAAGTAGAGGCATCAAACCATTGGTCATCCTGCTTGATGATCGTCTTCTTGTCATAGACATAAAAAGTGGCATCTTCGGCATTGTTTTTAATGCTTATCTTCTGGTTGTTCTGTTCATCCGTCATCATCCTGAAATCAACGATAGATGTTTCTTTGTCATTGTCTATTTCATTTTTATACTTTGATGAATAGGAAGTGACATCTTTTGATACGGATTTAGCTGCTTTGATGAGTGACTTCGTGTCTGTGACTTTGATGGTGGTTTCTGATTGATCTATCGGTTCTTTGTCGTTGCTGCAGGCGGTCATCACTAAGGAGGAGGCAAGCAGTATAGTCAGTAATTGTGTTTTCATCATTTCTCCTAGTGGCTCGCAGCCGTTTTTCTTTTTCGTTTCACTGGATCCAGCCATCTTTCTAACATACCGAGAATGATATCTGCGAGTATCGCCATGATGGCAGTCGGAATGGCACCAGCTAATATGATTGCTTGACCACCTGTTGCATTGGTACCACGAATAATGATATCTCCTAAGCTCGGTGCTCCGATAAATGAGCCGATTGCTGTGACTCCGATGGCGATGACGAGCGCGATACGAATGCCGGCGATGATCACTGATAGACTTAATGGCAGTTCGATCATCGTCAGCTGCTGACGCTTAGTCATCCCCATGCCGCGGCCGGCGTCAATAATATGTGATTCTACTGAGCGGATACCAGTATAAGTATTCTTGATAATCGGCAGCAGTGAGTAGAGGAACACTGCGACGATGACAGTCGTCTTACCGAGACCGAGTGCCAGCATAAGTATTGCAAGCAGTGCGATGGCGGGCACGGTCTGGATAATATTTGCAATGGCAATGACTGGTGCTACTAATTTAGAGTGACGGGCAATCCAGATGCCGATAGGAATACCGACGATGGCGCCGAGGATGACTCCGTATATACTGATCAGAAAGTGGTCCAGAAATAACTGGAAGACGTAGTGGTAGTTATCACGGAAATAGGCGAAAAACTGTTCAAATGTATTGAGTTTTTCCATCACTTCTGCCCCCCTTCAAAGTAATCATGTTCTTCTAAGTATTGCTCTGCGACAACAGCAGGTTCTTTCAGATCGTTATCGACTGCATAGTTCAGCTTCTGCATCTGTTCAGTCGTAATCGTATTTTTCATGCGTTCAAGAATCCCCTTGATTTCTGGATTCTTTTTAAGCAGCTTGTTAGTGGCTACCGGATTTGCATCATACGGCGGAAAGAAGTGCAGGTCATCTTTCAGAACAACGAGATTGTAACTTTGAATTCGGCCGTCTGTTGTATAGCCGAGGACGACATCCATTTTGCCGGCATTGACTGCCTGATACACGAGGCCGATCTGCATTGGTTTTGTGTCAGCAAAAGAAAATCCATATGTCTCAGTGAATGCCTTGTAGCCGTCACCTTTACGTTTCATCCATGAAGAGTCGACACCTGCGCGTAGTTCGTCTGCATGTTCTTTCAAGTCGCTGACCTTTTTTAAGTTATATTTTTCAGCGGTTTCTTTCGTGACCATGAAGGCATACGTATTCTCAAAGCCATAAGAATCGAAATATTTCTGGTCATATCGTTTCTTGAATTCTTTCGTCACCACTTGACGGGCTTTGTATGGATCAGTGATAGGATTCATTCCGAGAGGTCCCGTTAAATCGGTTCCTGTATATCTTGTGCTTGAAATATTGGCATCACCATTGATCATCGCCTGATGGACGACTGTTCCTGAGCCGAGATTGTTGATGATCTCTACAGGATAACTGGTTTCGTGCTCAATCAGCAGGCGGATCATATGGGCAAGTATTTGACTTTCAGTCGTATAGACCGATGCAATTTTGATGGATTCCTGCTGCGGGTTGTTACAACCGGACAACAGAATGAGACAAGCGAGCAAAGTGATTATCGCTTTCTTCATCTTATCGCTCTCCTTTATTGATAGTAAGACCGTTCGGCGTTACCCAGCGTTCGATGAGTGCCAGTATGCCATCGATGACCAGTGCTAATATCGTGACGATGACCGCACCGGCAATGATGAGTTTTGGTTGATACAAGTTCAGACCGTTGAATATAAAGTCACCAAGTCCACCGGCACCGATATATGATGCGAGCGTTGCCCAGCTGATAGCATAAACGGCAGATAATCTGATACCGCTCATAATGACAGGTATCGCCAGTGGAAACTCAACGTGTCGTAACAGCTGACGTGTTGTCATTCCCATGGCGCGTCCAGCTTGAACGGCAGTCGGGTCGACTGATTTTACGCCGAGATAAGTGTTGTTAAGAATAGGCAGTAGTACATAGAGAAATAAAGCGATGACTGCTGGTAGTGTACCGATTCCGAAAAATGGAATCATCATCGCGAGAATCGCAAGTGACGGTATCGTCTGCAGTACACTGGTGAGTGACAGAACGACTTTGGCTGTTTTATCTGTCCGCGTCAGCATAATACCTAGTGGTACAGCAATCAGTATCGCTGCGAGCAGTGACATGATTGAGATGGACAGATGTTCTATCGTCTTTGCCAGGAGTTCCGTTTGATTCTGCTGTAAAAATTCAATCATCGTTACGCCTCCTCAGTGCCCCAGATCGTGTCATAGACGATGTCCACTAAGTTAGCACGTGTGATGACGCCGACGATGCGGTTATTGTTATCAACGACTGGAATAATGCGGATATTCCGCTTCAAAATGGTCCGCACAGTGTCCTGCAGCATGACGCCGCTTCGTACAGAGTATGTATTCGTGCGCATGATCTGTGACAAGCTCTGATATTTTTTGTGTGAGACCAATAAATCTTCAATATCGACGTGTCCGAGCATGACATTCTGGTTGTCCACGATGAACAGTGTATCAACACGGCGGTCGCGCATCAGTTCGATCGCTTCGCTGATGGATTTCTCTGCTGTGATGGTGATCGGTCGGATCATCGCCTCATCAACGGTCCGGACATTCGGGCGATCTTGAATCAAGCGGTTCTCCCCGATGAAATCACGGACAAAATCATTCGCCGGATGACTCAGAATATTGTTCGGTGTATCCAGCTGAACGACTTCTCCGTGACTCATGATGACGATGCGGTCTGCAAGTTTAATCGCTTCGTCCATATCATGAGTGACCATGATGAATGTCTTATTGAATTTGACCTGCAGTTCTTTGACTAAGTCCTGCAAAGTATCGCGGGTAATCGGGTCAAGTGCGCCGAATGGTTCATCCATCAAAATGATTTCCTGGTCAGCTGCAAGAGCCCGGACGACACCGATACGCTGCTGCTGGCCGCCTGATAACTGTGCAGGATACATATCTAGATAAGACACCGGCAAGTCAACAAGTTGGATTAATTCCTCAGCCTTTTTGTTTTTATCTTCTTCTGACCATTTAAGGAGCTTAGGAACAAGAGTGATGTTATCTCTGATTGTCATATGAGGAAGCAATCCAATCTGTTGAATGACATACCCGATGCTTCTGCGCAATGTCACTGGATTCATTTGCTCGATATTTTTGCCGTTCAGTAGTATTTCACCGGTTGTCGGTTCAATCATCCGGTTGATCATTCGCATCGCTGTCGTCTTTCCTGAACCACTTGTTCCGATGAATGCGATGAATTCACCTTTATTGATTGTAATATCCAAATTGGAAACCGCTTTTTTTCCACCACGATATACTTTGGATACATTTTTGATTTCTAACATAGATACCTCCGTCGTTGATTTGTGACTTATAGCTATATATTCTATCATAATAATAGGGTAATCTCTAATTGAGGACTAACACAACGAAACATAAGGAGAATATGATGAAAGTAGCAATTATTGGTGGTGGTATAGCAGGCTACCACTTGTTGAATGAACTGCTCAAACACAAAAACAGTAAACAGCATGAGATCATGGTGTTCGATGATACGAATCATCTCGGACGCGGCATGGCGTTCCAGCGTGATGATTCAGAACTGCTGCTGAACTATCCGTCCAATCTGATTTCACTTAAGAAGAATAAGCCGGATGACTTCTATCGCTGGGTCAAAAGCAATCAGTCTATGGAAGAGATCCAAGAAGACGAAGGAGATAACAGGGATGCAGAAGGCAATATTTACTTTTCGCGTCAGTTGTTCGGTGACTATTTAGAGCAGGCGATGAACAAACTGACGAAGAAGAAGCGGGTCACGACGGTCAACCACCGGGTCACAGCTATGACTCCACGACTTGGGGGCTATGAACTGAAGGCTGGTGACCATAGTTATGAAGTAGACGTTGTCTTTTTAGTGCCGGGGCAGCTGCCAGCTGTTGATCATTATCAGCTGACAGGGACACCGGGATTTATCGAGTGGCCGTATCCACTGGAGGCACTTGATGTCGATACTGACAAAACATATGCAGTGATCGGCAGCGGACTATCAGGACTTGACTGTATCCGCTATTTGACGGACCAAGGACTGAATCAAGTGATCGCAGCGTCTAGAAACGGTCAAGTGCAGGCGGTAAGAGGGAAAGCGATGACTTATCAGTTTGAGCATTTTACGTCACAGACATTCGATGCTATAAAGAAGCGATATCATGGCCTGCTGCCGCTTGCAGCGCTTATTGATGTGTTTAAGAAAGAGTGTGAGGCGCAAGGAGTCGACTACAAGCGATGGCTCAACTTCGACCGGAGGGATCCAGTCAAAGCGCTGCAGCACGATATTAGAAACCACGATGACATCGGTGATATTCACAGCATTCTGTACCAGATGCAGCATCACGGCTACGAACTATGGCCTTATCTGTCAAAAACAGATAAAGAAACATTTATAGCGAACTACGAAGCAAAAATCAAGGAAAACATGAATCCGATGCCGGAACCGTCAGCAGAGGAACTGCTTGAACTGATAAGTCGTCATCGGGCAGTCATTAAAGGTGGCCTGAAAGCTGTTGAGTATAAATATCGTAAGTATAGACTGCAGTATGAAGACGGCACTGAAGACCGTGTCCATTATGTCATCAATGCGACCGGACCAGCGAAGCATATCACAGACACGGATCCTGGCGAGCTGCTGCGTCATTTGCTGGATGAGCAGCTCATCAGTGAGAATCCATACGGCGGTATCAATGTCATGCCGCATGATAACAGAGTCATCAGTCCATTTGGTGTGGCGGATGACTTCATAGTTCTCGGACAGCTGACCGGCGGCGTCAACTATGGCAATAACGGAGTATATGAGCTGCTGCTGGAAGCGAAGCGTGTCGTCAAGCATTTTTATAGAAGAAGATAATCGACTGATACAACAAAGGAGGCTATAGGATGCATAGACCATCTATCAAGTCATTATGGACAGGGCGACTGGACAGTGACAGTGATGCGCGCCACTTCAGATATTTTCAAACCGTTGATTTGAGCGGAAATCATAAGCAGACACAGGTCGCGCTATTAGGCTATGCAGTCGACGAAGGAGTCCGACTGAACAAAGGGAGACTAGGAGCTGCAGAAGGTCCGGATGTGATTAAAACAGCATTTGCCGGACTGCCGGTCATGAAAGGAGCGACAGTCAGTGATTACGGCAATATCAGCCATGACCATGACACGCTGCTAGAGACGCAGCAGGAACTGGCAGCTAAAGCAGCAGAACTGCTGCAAAGTCATCAGCTGACTTTTCTGATCGGCGGCGGTCATGACATCGCTTATGCACAGTACTTAGCCATCAGACAGGCATATCCCGGGCAAACGGTCGGTGTCATCAATATTGATGCCCACTTTGATACGCGAGCAGAAAGTCAGTCGACATCGGGGACGAGTTTCAGTCAGATTCTTCGTGAGGATGACAGTGCAGGTTATATGGTTCTCGGTATTCAGCCGAGCGGCAACACGCAGGCGCTCTTTGACGATGCTGCTGCACGTCAAATCAGCTATGTGCTTGCAGAAGCATTCGACAACGGGGTGCCAGGTGATGTAGAAGCAGCCATCCACCAGTTTATGGAACAGTATGACGTCATATTGTTCACGATCTGCATCGACGTCATTGACAGTGCCTTTGCGCCCGGCGTCAGTGCCCCTGCTGTCATCGGACTGATGCCGCACGTTGTACGCCGGCTCGCTGGTACTATTATTGCAAACGACAAAGTGTCATCAGTCAGTATCGCGGAAATGAATCCGCGTTATGACATCGACAACAGAACGGCGAAACTCATCGCCTATTTGATGAATGAGATGATAGATAAGAAATTAACTTAAAAGGTCCAGTGATTCTGGCACAGCTCAATGAGAGAAAGGACTCGGTCAGAGTGCTTTCTCTTTTTTAAATAATTGAGGTGAATGGTGCGGCTCATTTTTGGACGGATTCTAATGGCATCAAGATGAGCGGTTCTGAACGACTGATAATAGAACCTCGGTATCACTGCATAGCCCATGCCGCAGTGGACGAAGTTCGTCGCGGCTTCGAAGCGGTCAACTTCCATGACAATCAGCGGTCTTACCCCGAGACGAGCGAAGTAGTCGTCCAGATGCTTTCTCACCTGGTACTGCTGATTAGGAACAATCAGCGGCAGCTCTTCGATGGAAATGGATGTCGTGCGTTTGAACTGTCCCCTCGGTGTCAATAAAAAATACTCTTCCTCATAAAGTGGAATAGAAGTGATGTCTTCATGCTTGATGCCTTCATTAGTGACAGCGATATCGACGTCATAATCGAGCAGCTTAGTGACAGCAATATCGAGACCGAGTACTTCATTCACCTGGTAATGCTGCTCAACGTATTGACTACGATGCTGCTGGATGACCATAGACATCCACTGGCTCGTAGATTCAAGCAGCGCGATGTTAATTTTTGGTGTCTCGCTGACGTTCAAGTCATACATCTTCTCAACCGTCTGATGATAGTGCTGTACAAGATCTACTGCATATTGATAGAACATAATCCCTTTGTCAGTAATCTTGACCTCCTTCGTCGTCCTGGTCAGCAGCTGGTAGCCGAGTGTCTCTTCTAACTTCTTGATGGACGCAGTCAATGACGGCTGACTGATATGCAGCTCATCCGCCGCTTTTGTAAAGCTGCTATATTTGACGACAGCGATAAAGTATTCCAGTTGTAAAATCTTCAGTCTGTTCACCCCATTTATAGTTTATAGCTATCAACAAATAGATTATTGATATTAGTTATCTATAGATTAGCATATTATAATGAATTTAAGAATGGAATCATGACTAAACAACTAAAGGAGTATCAGTCGATGAAGGAGATCAGAGCGAAAAAAGGATTAGCGATCGAATGTAAAGGTTGGGAGCAGGAAGCGGTGCTGCGTATGCTCTATAATAACTTGGATCCCGAAGTGGCAGAACATCCGGAGTCACTTGTCGTATACGGCGGTATCGGTCGTGCTGCGAGAAACTGGGAGAGCTTCGATGCGATTGCTGAGACGCTGAGAAACCTCGAAAAAGATGAAACGTTATTAATTCAGTCCGGGAAACCAGTGGCTGTCTTCAAAACGCATGAAGAAGCACCGCGCGTGCTGCTGTCTAACTCAGTGCTCGTACCGAACTGGGCAAACTGGGACCACTTCCATGAACTCGACAAAAAAGGATTGATGATGTACGGCCAGATGACTGCAGGCAGCTGGATCTACATCGGTTCGCAGGGGATTGTTCAAGGAACGTATGAGACATTCGGAGAACTGGCGAATCAGCACTTCGGCGGCAAGCTGAACAGTACTGTGACGCTTACAGCGGGACTCGGCGGCATGGGAGGGGCACAACCGCTCGCGGTCACGATGAACGGCGGTGTGGTTATCGGTGTGGACGTCGATGAATCGCGTATCGACAAGCGGATTGAAACACGTTATACCGACGTCAAAACGCATGACTTGGATGAGGCACTGCACATGGCGGAAGAAGCCCGTCAGGCAGGCACGCCGTTATCTATCGGTCTTGTCGGTAACGCAGTCGATATTCACCGTGCGATTCTTGATAAAGGCTTCAAAATAGATATCATTACAGACCAGACAAGTGCCCACGACCCGCTGAACGGTTACATTCCACAAGGCTATTCGCTTGAAGAAGCAGAGGCGCTGCGCGCTGCAGATCCCGCAAACTATGTGAAGTTAGCTAAAGCATCCATGGCGAAACACGTTGAATATATGCTTGAGTTCCAGAAGAACGGGGCAGTTGCCTTTGACTACGGCAACAACATCCGGCAAGTGGCTTTTGACGAAGGCGTGAGTGAGGCATTCAACTTCCCGGGATTTGTACCGGCATATATCCGCCCGTTATTCTGTGAAGGAAAAGGGCCGTTCCGTTTCGTCGCATTAAGTGGTGACCCGAAAGACATTGCACGGGCAGACGAAGAGATGAGAACGCTCTTCCCGGATAACGACAAGCTGCTCCGCTGGCTGGACCTTGCACACGAGAAAATCGCCTTCCAAGGGCTGCCTGCCCGCATTGCATGGCTTGGATACGGCGAACGGGTGAAGATGGGTCTTGCCCTGAACCGTTTAGTGCGTGACGGCGAAATCTCTGCACCGATTGTCATCGGACGTGACCATCTGGACTCAGGGTCGGTTGCCAGTCCGAACAGGGAAACAGAATCTATGCTTGACGGCAGTGATGCTGTCGGTGACTGGGCCGTGCTGAATGCGCTCATCAACACAGCAGCAGGCGGCTCATGGATTTCATTTCATCACGGTGGTGGTGTCGGTATGGGTTATTCACTGCACGCCGGCATGGTTGTTGTAGCAGACGGAACGGAAAATGCAGAGCGAAGATTGGAGCGCGTGCTGACAACTGACCCGGGCATGGGAGTTGTGCGTCATGCAGATGCAGGTTACGATATTGCAATTGACGTCGCTGTGGAACGCGGCATTCATATTCCGATGATAACAAAGAAAGGTGATACTCATGAATGATTTAATCATCCAGAACATCAGTGAGCTGATTCTGCCGAAATCGACGGACTGCCCGCTGAAAGGCCATGAACTCGATGAGCTGACAATTATTGAAAATGGCACGATTGTTGTGAAAGACGGAAAAATTATTTATTCTGGGGCGCATACAGAAGAATACGAAGCACATGAGACGATTGATGCGAGAGGCAAAGTAGTCTCTCCTGCATTGATTGATGCACATACGCATTTAGTGCATGGAGGATCCCGAGAGCACGAAATGGCATTGAAACGTCAAGGCGTGTCATACCTTGAAATATTGAAGCAGGGCGGAGGCATTCTCTCGACTGTCAAAGCGACACGCGAGGCGTCAGAAGAAGAACTGTTCAAGAAAGCGGAGTATAACTTGCTGACGATGATCCATCACGGCGTGCTCGGTGTGGAAAGTAAGAGCGGCTATGGTCTGGACCGTGCGACAGAGCTGAAGCAGCTGCGCGTGTCGCACAGACTTGCTGAAAAATATCAGCTCGATATGAGGCATACGTTCCTCGGGCCGCATGCCGTGCCGGCGGGAAGAAACGGAGAGGAATTCATGCAGGAGATGATTGATTTTCTGCCGGAAGTGAAGGACTATGCGGATTTCGCGGATGTTTTCTGTGAGACAGGAGTCTTCACCATTGAAGAATCCCGGCGATACATGCAGGCAGCAAACGCCCTCGGCATGCGGGTGAAAATCCACGCAGATGAGATTGATCCGCTCGGCGGACTTGAGCTTGCCATTGAGCAGAACGCCATCTCAGCCGATCATTTAGTCGCGGCAAGTGAAGAAGGCAAGCAGCAGCTGCATGACAGCGATACAGTCGCGGTACTGCTGCCGGGGACAACGTTCTACTTGAACAAGGACAGTTATGCCGATGCGCGCGGCATGATTGAGCAGAACGGTGCCATCGCTATTGCGACAGACTTCAACCCGGGCAGCTGCGTGACGAACAACCTGCAGATGGTCATGGCGATTGCAGCGCTCAAATTGAAGCTGTCACCGAATGAAATATGGAATGCAGTGACAGTTAATGCCGCTAAAGCAATCGGGCTGGACGCCGGTACCATCAATGCAGGTGACAGAGCGAACATCGTCATCTGGCATGCGCCGAACCATCAGTACATCCCGTACCATTACGGCGTGAATCATGCAGAGAAAGTCATTAAGGACGGCAGAATGATAGTCGATCGTCAGATGAGTTTAATCAAATAATAGAAAAACACCCCAAGGCTTTAGGACTCCAGCCTTGGGGTTTACTTCATATGATTGTTTTATTTGTCTTTCAGTGCGACAGCCAGTAACCCGACTGCTGCGGCAATGCCTGCACCGACTGCGATTCTTTTGTTGACAGCAGGTGTGAAGATGGATTTCGTCACAAGCTGCAGGTTCTGCGGTCGTTCTGCCAGGCGGCGCATGAAGTAGCCGTACCAGTCCTGTCCAAATGGTACATAGACACAGAACTGATAGCCTTCTTTAGCAATTTGCTCCTGCAGTTCAGTACGGAATCCGTATAACATCTGGAACTCAATCAAATCTCTGTTCAGCTGATGTTGAGCGATAAATTTCTTTGCGTGATCGATAATGCGATGATCATGCGTTGCGATTGATGTCATCGCTTTTGCGTTCAATAATCGCTGCTCAATTAATTTAATGTAGTTTTCATCGATATCTTCTTTTTCCTGATATGCCACATCAGCAGCTTCTTTATATGCCCCTTTCACTAAGCGGAGACGGACATCAGTATATTTGTCGATGTCTTCAGTGGCACGATATAGATAAGCTTGAATAACAGTCCCGACATTCTTGAATTCACCTTTCAAGCGGTCGAGAATCGCGAACGTCTGCATCGTATGTTTGTAATCTTCTGTATCCATATTGATATGCATATTGCCGCATTTGTGGGCTTTGAGTAGAATTTCACGTACATTGTTATAGCAGAATTCTTCATCTACATCTAAACCAATCTGTGTCAATTTGATTGACATATGGGCTTTGACACCTGATTCATATATCGCTTCTATCATTGCAATGATTTCATCTTTAGCCTTTGTCGCTTCTTCTCTTGAGAAGACGAATTCCCCAAGATTATCTACAGTTGCTGTAATCCCCTTCGCATTCAGCACTCGGATTGCCTGAATGGTTGAAGGAATATCAACTCCTGCAACTACTTTATTTGCACCAAGTGCCAGCCCATAGCGTTTTGCTGCCTCATTCAAAGCCTGGTTTTCACTTAATGAAATGAAAAAATCTCTTGTCAAACCCATCAGTAAAGCCTCCTTAATATGTACATATAGATTATAGTACTACAAATTTTCTAAAAGTTAAGCGTTTTCTTATCATATTATTGTAGATATTTTACTATTTATAAACATTTACTATAAATTTTAGATGAAGGCATTGAAAAATACGTTCACTCATGTAAAATTAAAAGTGCTATGAACCATAAGGGGTGCTATCCGGCTGTGAATCCAACACAGTGACGTAGATGGCTGAGAGTGTGATACAACCCTTGAACCTGTGAGATAATGCTCGCGAAGGAATATGGTTATTGGTTCATAAGTAAATTTGGAGGTTTATTTATGGAACAAAGAACACGTCTGATCGTTATGATGGAGATTGCTATCATGGTTGCTCTAAGTATGACGATTGATTTAATTGACTCAGGCTTTAAAGTAGGTCCGTACAGTTTTAGTTTCTCTATGGTGCCGGTACTGATTCTTGCAGTCAGAAGGGGGCTGGTTCCGGGAGCAGTTGGGGGACTTGTATGGGCAGTGCTGCAGTTGATTTTAGGAGATGCATCAGCTATTGTTCATCCTGCTCAGTTTATACTGGATTATCCTCTTGCTTTTATGATGCTAGGTATTACAGGCATTGCACGTCATCAGAAGCTGCCAGTCATTCTTGCGTTCAGTGCACTGGCCATAGTCGCCAGATACTTCTGGCACTTCATATCAGGCATCATCTTTTTCGGCAGTTACGCTCCTGAAGGACAGTCGGCATGGCTTTATTCATTGATTGTCAATGCCGGAACGATGATACCCAATCTCATCATCTGTCTGGTGATCATAGCGCTTCTTTTTACGGTTGCAAGACGATTATTTAATACAAAAAGTGCCTAATCTTCTGATTGGGCACTTTTTAATACGATAGTTTCCTGGTTGATCGGTTCTGCACTGATGTCTATGAGATGAGGTAAAGCCATTAATAGAGTGAACGATATGATCACTTTCTTCATTAACTTCATGACTGCCTCTCCTTATATTAATTACTGTCATTGTAACGGATATTTATGAAACTACCATGAATCATCTGTAAATAATTGATTTACTTTTGTAAGACTGTTATTAATTAAGTAAAGAACTTAAGGAGCAGCCATATGAATAGCTTAGGAATTTACTTCGGTACATTTGCCCCGTGTCATGTCGGTCACTTTGAACAGATTGTCCGCGCAAAGCGAGAGAACGACAGAGCGGTGGTAATTGTCTCCGGTTATGACGGAGACCGCGGAGATCTGGCAGGTATGAGTTTGAACAACCGGGTCAAGGCGATGCGTGAACTGTTAAAAGATGATCCGACAGTGTCTGTGCGGATGCTTGATGAAACAAACATTCCGAAATATCCAGCGGGCTGGGCTCCGTGGCTTAATCTACTGCGTGAGCGGGTGGAAGAAACGTTTGATATCAGTGACGTGAACCGCATGACATTTTATGTGGGAGAAACAGAATATATGGAACCACTGGATAGTTATTTCAAGGCGCACTGGGCTCAGTCAGAGATTGTGATTACACGGGTCGACCGGCGTGTGACGGGTATCAGTGGCACATCGATCAGAGAAAACCCGCTCTATAACTGGGATTTTGTCACTCGGCCGTTCAGGCGCTTCTTTGTCAAAAATGTGTTGATCATCGGTGGAGCGGGTACCGGTAAGACCGCATTGACGAGAGATCTTGCAAGGCGGTATTCTACATCTTATTCGCTTGAGTATCTTCCAGATTTCTTAAAGGAACGACTAGTTGAAGAACAAGAGCTGGACATCAAAGATTTCCATGAAATTGGTATCGGTCAATATGAACATAACCGTTACCATATCCATTCGCCGGGAACTAGGAAGGTATTTTTTGCTGATACAGATGTGATGATGACTAAGCTCTTTGCACAATCCCATTTAGATGAAGAGGACTTCAATCAGCTCGTTCCAGTATTTGATTTCTATATTTCCCTGCAGACGTGGGCTTTGATTATCGTACTGCCGCCGACAGAAGAGGATTCATCATACGAGAGGATGCTTGATGAACTATCACGGCAGCAGCTGACGCATAGCGTCGTCACACTTGAAGGGCTCAATTACCAAGAGATATACGAGGCGGCACACCAATTAGTAGATGCGCTGCTCGCTGATGGACGCGACAATTAATTGTTAAGTAATTGTAAACGAGAGCTCTAAATCTTTAGCGAATCTTTACATTGTCAGCCAGCAGATGATGTTAAAATAATCATATATTGATTAATTAAGAGGTGTCAAAATGTTTAAAGATATGGCATATTACATGTTCGGTCGTGAACTGGATCCATTCCTTCAGCTATTTGTATTTGAGCCAATGATGATTACATTGATCGCTGTCATCGTTGCGATGTTCACTAAGAAAGCATGGACGATGGCTATCGTCATTATTTTATTGAATATTATCGACAATGTCATAGACGTCAACTTCTTGTTCGGTGGTCAAGGTATCGGCACGATTATCGCCAAGAATATCGCCTTTTTCTTTGCCAACTTCTTCTCTATGTTTTATGAGTTCGTCATTAGCTTTGTGATTACAAGTACAGCATTTATGCACAAAAAATTCGGTATCGCCTAAGCGGTACCGAATTTTTTTATTGTGTGTGCTTCTTTGTAGCGTTGTCCTTTGTCGACATAAGAGCGGTAAATGCGCTCGAGCTCACTGTAATCATGGTCATTTAGTTCACGGATGACTTTCGCCGGTCTACCGAAAGCAAGTGTTCTAGGAGGAATTTTCTTGCCGGGTGGTACTAGTGAGCCTGCACCGATAAAAGCATATTCACCGATTTCCGCGCCGTCAAGTATGGTGGAATCCATCCCGACCAATGCGTTGCTCCGAACAATACATGAATGGAGCGTGACGCGATGACCGATCGTCACCCGGTCTTCAATGATCAGCGGCCGATCAGGTGACTGGTGCAGGCAGCATAAGTCTTGAATATTGCTCTCGCTGCCGATGATGACAGGGCTGACGTCACCTCGGATGACTGTTCCGTACCATATAGATGACTGTTCGCTGATAGTTACATCTCCTGTGATGACCGTATTCGGTGCCACAAAGGCTGACGGTGAAATCTTTGGAGCCATTCCATTATATTTGAGTTCCATCTTGTGCCTCCTTTTTTGTTATAATTAATAATATCATTGATCGCCAAAAGGAGCAGAATTTATGTGGAAGTGGGAAACAGAAAAAACAGCTAAAGGTGTCGTCGTCATCGTTCATAATATATTGGAACATCATGGACGCTATGCCTGGCTGATTACGCAGCTGAGAAGAAGCGGCTACCATGTCGTGATGGGTGACCTGCCAGGTCAGGGGCAGACGTCCCGCGTCAACAAAGGGCACATCGAATCATTCGCTGATTACCGGGAGACAGTCATTGAATGGATCGCAGTGGCAGAAGAATATCGTCTGCCGGTATTTCTTGTAGGAGTTGGACTCGGTGGATTGATTGCTGTCAATCTACTGGAACGGGTCTCACTGAATCTTGAAGGGTTGATCTTATTGTCGCCGCTCTTCGGCTTCCAGAATACATTGTCAACGCGCAAAAATATTTTTGCCTCAAGCTTTGGAGGGACATCTAAAGATGCTAAGTTCGATATGAACATCGATATGCATCAAATGACCCGCTCAGAAAGCGTCATTAAAGATGCTGAGTCCGACTCATTGATGATCAGCAAAGTCAGTTTCAACTGGTACCGTTCCATTATGGAAGCGATGAAAGAGACGATGGAGAATATTCCTGCTGTCACCAATGTTCCTTTGTTATTGATGTATGCAGGTGACGATTATCTCGCTGACATAGAACAGACACAATTATTTAAGCGTGAATATCAGTCAGATGAAATGTACGTTAAATGCTGGAAAGGCCTATATCATGAGCTTCATCAAGAACCAGAAAGAGAAAACATCTTACGCTATATAGTTTCGTTTATGAATAATAGAATCTATTATATAGGGTTAATCTCTGAATAGTGGGGTATACCTTTTCTATAAACTTACAGAGGTGGCGATATTATGTCGAATGACGTTCATGAAGTCAAAGACTTGGTTTTACTCAATGAATTACAGCAGGAAATTGACGGCGTGTTCAAGAAAATATCCGACGAATTTGGTTTGTCAAAAAATGAATATCTTGTCATGGTCGCACTGTGGGACAATGGTCCGATGGCTATGAAGAGCCTGGACAAGTATATTGATATCAAACCATACAAACGCACTCGCTTCTTTAACAACCTCGTAAGTAAAGGCTGGATCAGTAAAGAGAGACCGGCTGACGATGAACGGACAGTAATCATTCATTACAATGAAGACAAAGCAGCTGAGAAAGACAGGATTGTTGAGGCAGCATGTACAGCTATTAAAGGGAATATGGCAAATTTACGTCAGCATTTTGAAGCGGTCATGTCTATTTGTGACTAAAAAAAAGGTAAGCCGAGGCTTACCTTTTTTCTATGGCGCAGACAAAAGGGGGATTATTGCGCTGATTGATGAATTCATATTTGATAATGTGAGCACTTTCCTGGTTATATGAACTTAGAAACTCAAGCACCGCTTCTTTTTCGATTTGGCCTTCTGTATGCCCTGGATAAATGACAAGAATGATAATACCGCCGGGCTTCAGCCGGGCAAATAATTGTTGAACGGCAGAAATCGTTGTGTCGGGGAGGGTGACAATTGATTTGTCACCTTTAGGTAGATAGCCGAGATTGAATATGGCACAGCTGATTGCCTCATCCGGTAAATAACGGTCAGCATGCTGGTGACCGTCATGAATAAATGTGATATTGCTGCAGCCGGCTGTTTTCTCTCTGGCATGACTGATCGCTCCCTCCTGAATATCGAACGCATAGACATGGCCGTCTGGAACGTGACGCGCGAGATACAATGTGTCATTACCGTTACCGCATGTCGCATCGACTACTATGTCTGACGGACTGACGAATTCGTCTATCAATAATTTTGAGAAGGGGAGAATCCCTTTAAGCTTCATTGGTGACTTCCTTTTTGTATAGTTTACCCTGCCAGCTCTCGCGGTCAATCAGTTCTTTGTCGATAGCATTCAGCACTTCCCATTTGTTGACGCTCCACATCGGGCCGATCATCAGTTCAATCGGACCGTCTCCAGTAATTCTATGAATGATCATTTCCGGCGGCAGAATCTCCAGCTGATCAGCAACGAGAGAGACATAATCGTCTTTTGTCATAAATTCGAGCTTGCCTTTTTCGTACTGTTTGACCATCGGTGTCCCTTTCAATAAGTGCAGCAGGTGAATCTTAATCCCCTGGACATCCATGTCTGCAACTGTGCGGGCAGTCTCCATCATCATGTCGTAATCTTCTCCTGGCAGGCCGTTGATGATATGGGAGCAAATGTTGATATTGTGCTTGCGGAGCTTAGCAACCCCTTCGTAGTAGCAGGCCATGTCGTGAGCGCGGTTAATTAAATCACTCGTTTCCTGATGAACAGTCTGCAGACCAAGTTCAACCCACAGATAAGTGCGTTCGTTCAGTTCAGCTAGATATTCTACGACATCATCAGGCAGACAGTCAGGCCGTGTAGCGATAGAGAGTCCCACGACGCCTTCTTGAGCGAGTGCTGCTTCGTATTTCTCTTTCAGCACATGGAGTGGCGCATGCGTATTCGTGTAAGCTTGAAAGTAAGCGATGTATTTGCCTTCTGCCCATTTTTCGTGCGTGCGGTTCTTGATTTTCTCGAACTGGACAGGAATCGGGTCGACCCGGTCGCCTGCGAAGTCGCCTGATCCTGCCACTGAACAGAATGTACAGCCGCCATGTGCTACCGTGCCGTCTCTGTTCGGACAGTCGAAGCCGCCTTCCAGTGCTACTTTGAATACTTTCTGCCCGAATTTCTGGCGCAGATGGTAGTTCCATGTATGATAACGTTTATTGTCTGATGCATATTTAAATTGGTCCATTTAGTCTCACCTTTCTTATTTTAGGATTTTAACACAAAACATTGTCTTACAGTGAAAAAAAAGTTACGCTTGAAGAAGTGAGGTGAAAAATTATGAAGATGCCCAAATTAGTCTGGCTGCTGGTCATCGGGATGGCAGTCAATGTAACAGGGGCAAGTTTTATCTGGCCGCTGAACACGATTTATATACATAATGAACTGGGCAAGAGCTTGAGTGTCGCTGGGGTTGTGCTCATGCTCAACTCGGGTGCCTCTGTCGTCGGTAATCTGATCGGCGGACAGATGTTTGACCGCTTCGGTGGTTATTTATCGGTCATGACCGGCATCATGATTGCGCTGGCCAGTCTGGTGGGCATGGTTGTGATCCATTCGTGGCCGTGGTATCCAGTGTGGTTGATTCTGGTCGGTTTCGGCTCAGGGATTGTCTTCCCTTCCATCTATGCGATGGCAGGTGTGGCATGGCCGGAAGGGGGGAGACGGACGTTCAATGCCATCTATCTCGCCCAGAATTTAGGGGTGGCGCTCGGCGCTGCGCTTGGTGGTTTTATGGCGGATATCAGTTTTAATATCATATTCATCGCCAATTTAGTGCTGTTCGTTGTCTTCTTCCTGATCGCGCTCTTCGGTTACCGGGAGGCAGGCCATCTTCACAAAGGCCGTAAAGTTGAGGAAGTGAAGGAGATTGTGGATAAGAGCAGATTCCATGCACTACTGTTGATCTGTACGGCTTATTGTCTCTGCTGGATCGGTTATGTCCAGTGGCAGACCACTATTTCAAGTTATACGCAGACTATCGGCATCAGTCTGCAGCAGTACAGTATGCTGTGGGCGATAAACGGTGTGCTGATTTTAGTGGGTCAGCCATTGATCCGGCCTGTCGTCCGTCTGATTGAAGACAAGATCAAGACCCAGATTGCGGTGGGAATCTCCATTTTCATCGTATCGTTTATCGTGACTATTTATGCTGAGAATTTTGTGATGTTTGTCATCGGTATGGTGATTCTGACCATCGGCGAGATGTTCGTCTGGCCGGCCGTACCGACTGTCGCGAATATGCTGGCGCCTGAAGGACGGGTCGGGACGTATCAAGGCATCGTCAATTCGACAGCGACACTGGGCCGTGCTATTGGTCCGGTCGTCGGCGGTGTTGTGGTCGATCTCTATAATATGGAGGCGATGTTTGGCGTGATGATTGTGTTACTCGTTGTGAGCTTCGGGTTTTTGAAGATATATGATAGAGGGCTGGCAAAGTGACGGGGAAAGTTGACATGATTATATCGGACACTCAAAAGGTAACTTATACTTGAGTGTCCGATTTTTCATTTTTATGGGACACTCAACTCTGGGCAATAGAATGAGTGTCCGATTAAGTCATTCAATTCTTCTTCACTTAATTCCGCACGATGCTTGATCTGCTGCCAGATAGGTTGAACTCTATTTTTGACAATTTCCACGTCACACCTACTGTCCTCTATTTTAACTGGTAATTTTTTTAACCTGTAAAAACTTCTTGCACATTCATCTTAATCATTTTATAGTAGATATTAACTGGAGTAGTAACCTTGAATCATTTTTCAGAGAGTCAGTGGCGGTGGGAACTGATATTGAGTACAGGTGAACTTGCCGGGGTTCTGAAATTTAACACATTAAGCTGCACTTAACAGTGAATTGCGGGTGGTACCGCGGTTGTCTATATGACAGTCGTCCCTCTTACAGGGATGACTGTCTTTATTTATGTCAAGGAGGAAAACATATGAGCTTTAATCACAAAGAAATTGAGAAGAAGTGGCAGCAGTACTGGGCTGAAAACAAAACGTTCAAAACAGCAGAAGATTCATCTAAAAAGAAATTTTATGCGCTTGATATGTTCCCGTATCCATCAGGAGCAGGTCTGCACGTCGGACATCCAGAAGGTTATACAGCGACAGACATCATGTCGCGTTTCAAACGGATGCAGGGTTACAATGTGCTTCATCCAATGGGCTGGGATGCATTTGGTCTGCCGGCTGAACAGTATGCGATTGATACCGGCAATGATCCTGCTGAATTCACGCTAAAAAATATTCAGACGTTCAAACGTCAAATTCAGGAACTCGGCTTCAGCTATGACTGGGACCGTGAAGTGAATACGACAGATCCGAATTACTACAAGTGGACGCAGTGGATCTTCATCCAGCTGTACAACAAAGGGCTTGCTTATGTTGATGAAGTGGCAGTCAATTGGTGTCCTGCACTCGGTACTGTGCTATCTAACGAGGAAGTCATTGACGGCTTGTCTGAACGCGGCGGTCACCCGGTCATCCGTAAGCCGATGCGTCAATGGGTGCTGAAAATCACTGACTATGCAGATCGTCTGCTTGAGGACCTTGATGAGCTGGACTGGCCGGAATCATTGAAAGATATGCAGCGTAACTGGATCGGCCGCTCTGAAGGAGCAGAAGCAACGTTTACCGTTGAGGGAACCGACCAATCATTCGCTGTCTTCACGACAAGACCGGATACTATTTTCGGTGCAACGTATGCAGTGCTTTCTCCTGAACATCAGTTGATTGACACTATTACTACAGATGAACAGCGTGCTGCTGTGACAGCTTATCAAGAGCAGGCTGCCCGTAAATCAGACCTTGAACGGACAGACCTTGCCAAAGAAAAGACAGGAGTCTTCACTGGCGCCTATGCCCGCAATCCGTTCACTGACCAGCTCATGCCGATCTGGATTGCTGATTACGTTCTTGCATCATACGGTACTGGAGCGATTATGGCAGTTCCTGCCCATGATGAACGCGACTTCGAATTCGCGAAACAGTTCCACCTTGAGATCATTCCTGTCGTTGAGGGCGGCGATGTGACAGTCGAACCCTTCACTGGTGACGGTCCGCATATCAATTCAGGTGAACTGAATGGATTGAATAAAGAAGCGGCCATTAAGCGTGCCATTGATATGCTTGAGGCTAAGAACATCGGAACGAAGAAAGTCAGCTACAAACTACGAGACTGGCTGTTCTCCCGTCAACGTTACTGGGGTGAACCGATTCCTGTCATCACTTGGGAAGATGGTACGATGACGACCGTTCCTGAAGAAGAACTGCCGCTTATGCTGCCGAAAACAGACAAAATCACACCATCTGGTACAGGTGAATCACCACTGGCAGTCATTGAAGATTTCATCAATGTGACCGACCCTGTGACAGGTATGAAAGGGCGCCGTGAAACAAACACAATGCCGCAGTGGGCAGGCAGCTGCTGGTACTACATCCGTTATATCGATCCACACAACGACGAGATGATCGCGGATCCGAAGAAGCTTGAAGAATGGCTGCCGGTTGATCTGTATATCGGCGGGGCAGAGCACGCTGTACTGCACTTGCTGTACGCGCGTTTCTGGCACAAAGTACTGTACGACATCGGAGTCGTATCAACTAAAGAGCCATTCCAAAAATTAGTCAATCAAGGGATGATCCTTGGTGAAGGTAACGAGAAGATGAGTAAATCTAAAGGGAATGTGGTCAACCCTGACGACATCGTGAATTCACATGGTGCGGATACGCTGCGGCTATACGAAATGTTCATGGGACCACTGGAGGCATCCATAGCCTGGAACACAACGGGTGTTGACGGTGCTCGACGCTTCCTTGACCGTATTTACCGACTGCTGATAACAGAACAAGGGACAGTCTCTGAAAAAGTGACTGAAGAACCAACACCGGCGCTTGACAAAGTATACAATCAGACAGTCAAAAAAGTGACTGAAGACTATGAGACATTAGGCTTCAACACAGCGATTTCTCAGTTGATGGTATTCATCAACGACTGTTACAAACAGGACAAAATCAATAAAACTTATGTAGAAGGATTTGTGACCATGCTGTCACCGATTGCACCGCATATCGGAGAAGAGCTGTGGCAGAAACTAGGTCATACAGAAACAGTGACTTACGCACAGTGGCCGACGTTTGACGAAACAAAACTCGTTGATGATGAAGTGGAAATTGTCATTCAAGTGAATGGTAAGGTGAAACTAAAGAAATGGATTGCTAAAGATATGGCGAAGGAAGCAATGGAAGCTTCAGCGCTTGAAGAGCAGGAAATCAAAGCAGCGATAGAAGGTAAAACAGTGAGAAAAGTCATTGCAGTACCTAATAAACTTGTGAATATCGTGGCAAACTAGGAGGACATATGACTTACGAAATATCAGCCGGTGAACTGCTTAATAAGCTGGAGCAAGGTGAACATCCTCATATTATTGATATTCGCGAAGATTTTGAAGTGCAGATGGGGATGCTGAAGACTGCTGTTCATATACCGATGAATGAAATTCCGAATGCGATGCCTGAACTAAAAGTAAATGAACCGTATTATATTTTGTGTGCGCATGGTGTCAGAAGTGAAAAAGTCACTGAATATCTGCGTGAACATGATTTTGATGCATATAATGTTCTCGGCGGCATGGCAGCTATCGAACAAACAACATAAAAGAGGCGGGAACTATGTTCCCGCCTCTTTTATGTCGTGCGGCAGTGATAGCCCGCGACATAGCCTGTCACTAGAGCACTCGTAATGTTATAACCACCGGTATAACCATGAATATCAAGAACTTCACCGCAGAAATAAAGATTATCATGCAGCTTAGACTGCATAGTTGCCGGAACGACTTCTTTGACAGAGACACCGCCGCCTGTGACGAATGCTTTGTCGATCGATAACGTTCCGTTCACTGTGAAGCTGAACTGTTTCAGTGATTCGATGAACGTCGCTAAATCATCTTTTTTGACATGATGTGCTGTCAGCTCTAATTCTATACCTGCCTGCTCCAGCAGAAACAACAGCCAGCGCTCCTGCACTAATCCTTTCAGACTGTTTTTCAGTGCCTTGTCCGGCGACTCATTGATAATTGTCCGGATGCGCCCTGTCAATTCGTGCAGTGACTCTTCCGGAAAGCTGTCAATTGTCATCTTGATATCCTGACATTTCTGACGCTGCTGTTCCTTGTAGACAAATTGAGAACACCGGAGAGCGGCAGGGCCTGAAATGCCGAAATGGGTAAACAGCATATCCATCTGATGGGTAATCGCAGGCTTGCCGTTTTTTTTCAGTACACTCAAGCCGACATTTTGAAGACTGAGGCCTTGCAGTACTTTTGAGCGGATGAAAGGTTCACGTGAAGTAATGGGGACTTCCGTCGGGAACAAGTCAGTGATCGTATGTCCGGCCTGCTGAGCAAAGATATAGCCGTCGCCCGACGAACCTGTCTGCGGCACACTTTTACCGCCTGTTGCTATGATGACTTGATTCGATTTAATGGCTTCTCTATCTGTTTTGACTCCTGTGATTCTGCCGTCAGTCAACAGCAGTGATTCTACTTTGACGTCTGTCATCACATCGACTTTGTTTTCTTTAAGATGACTGAGCAGTGTGTTGACCACGTCTTTTGCGTTATTCGACACCGGGAACATGCGGCCGTGATCTTCTTCTTTCAGCTTGACACCACGTGATTCGAAGTACTGAATGATATTTTCGTTGTCGAACGTGTGAAAAGCGCTGTAGAGAAATCTGCCGTTACCGGGAATGTGACTGATGATTTCTTCATAAGGGAGACGGTTCGTGACATTGCATCTTCCTCCGCCTGAAATCTGCAGTTTTCGGCCCAGCTGATTCTTCTTGTCGATCAACAGGACGCGGTCGCCGGCTTCACTGGCACTGATGGCAGCCATCAGTCCGCTCGGTCCGCCCCCGATTACAATAGTATGGTACATAATGGTCTCCTTTACGTTGAGATATTAATATAAAAGTAGTGTATCGCAATTAAAGATGATAAGATATCTTTAGTTTAAATATAGAGAGTTAGGGATGAAAATATGTCACAAAGTAGTTCGCTGGTCCGCAGTACATTTATATTGACGGCCAGCATATTCATTACAAAAGTGCTCGGAATCTTATATGTGATTCCATTCTACGCGATTATCGGAGGGGAACGGAACCTTGCACCTTATAACTATGCGTATAACCCGTACACAGTGATGCTGGTAGTTGCAGGAGCAGGTGTGCCGCTAGCTGTCGCAAAATATGTGTCCAAATATAATGCACTGGGTGCCTACAAAGTCAGTCAGAAACTCTACAAATCAAGTTTAATTGTTATGACGATGACCGGTATACTCGGCTTTACCTTATTATACTTGCTGGCCCCGGTGATTGCTGAAGCAACGCTCGCTAAACATCATCCGAATCCGAGCAGCGACGCCTGGAGTGTCAGTGAAATTACGGAAATCATCCGAGTCATTTCTGTCGCGGTCATCTTCATACCGTTTCTCGCTACATTCAGAGGGATTTTCCAAGGCTATGATTCGATGGGACCGACTGCAGTATCGACTGTCATTGAACAGATAGCCCGTATTATCTTCCTGCTCGGCGGGGCATTGATTGTCATGAAATATATGGGCAGCAACATTCTGCTGGCTAATGAAGTAGCGACATTTGCCGCTGCTATCGGCGCCTTGTTTGCGCTGTTGACCCTATGGTATTACTGGCGGAAACGCAAACCTCATATTGACCAGATGATTGAATCGGATCATACAGGAACGACGGTCGGCTACCGCGAAATGTACAAAGAAATATTGATGTACAGCATTCCTTTTGTCATTGTCAGCCTCTGTTTCCCGATTTATTTGATCATTGATCAGTTCACACATAATCGCGGACTGGATATCGCAGGCGTGCCGGTTGAAATGCATGACCCGCTGCTCACGATGCTGAATTTGACGACTAACAAGCTGGTGATGATTCCGACGTCACTTGCCTCAGGGTTTGCCATCAGTCTTGTTCCTGCCATTACGAAGGCTCATGCCTCGGGTCAGATCCGTGCCATGCACCATCAGATCAAAACATCACTCGGACTGTTAATGTTCCTTACCGTCCCGGCGTCACTTGGTATTATGATACTTGCTGCGCCGCTCTATACATCTTTTTACAGCTTTGACCCTATGGCCAATCATATTCTTTATTATTACGCACCGGTTGGCATACTCATTGCGTTATTATCAGTCACTGCTGCGATGCTGCAGGGAATTGATAAGCAGGGACTGACCGTGTGGATTGTCATCGGTTCATTGATCATCAAAGCAGTGATCAATCTGCCGCTTATCATTATGTTCCAGACAGTCGGTGCTGTCCTGGGTACTGCTATTGCTCTGACAGCAGCAATTATTTGCAATCTATTAGTCATCAAGAAATATGCGCATTTCAAATTCCGTTCGACCTTCATAGAAATAGCGCAGATCATCATGTACAGCGTGCTGATGGTATTGGTTGTTGAACTTATCTATCTCGGCATGATTCAGTTCTTAAGTGTCAGCAACAAGCTGGAAGCACTGATCATTCTAGTTGTATGTGCTGTTGTCGGCGGGCTGTTCTATGGTTATCTGTCACTGCGTTCAGGCCTTGCTGAGAAATATCTCGGCAGCCGTGTCGCACGACTCAGCAGAAAAGTAGGACGCGCATGAGGTTAGACAGGTTCCTTGCGAATACTGGTCACGGTTCCAGGACAGAAGTGAAGCAGCTCATCAAAAAAGGCAGTGTAACCATCGACAGCAGCATAGTCAAAAAAGCAGATACGAAGTTCAATCCAGAGCAGCAGATCGTCGCTGTCAATGGTGATGTCATTCATTATGAGCCGTTGATCTATATCATGCTGAATAAACCAGCAGGTGTCATCAGTGCAACGGAAGATTCATTGCATCGCACAGTGATAGACCTCGTTCCGGACTATCAGCATTATGACCTGCATCCTGTCGGCAGGCTCGACAAAGATACAGAAGGGCTGTTGATATTGACCAACGATGGTCAGTTCAGCCATGACGTACTCAGTCCAAGAAAGCATGTGAACAAAACTTATTACGCTGAAATCAACGGCGTCGTCACTGCAGAAACAGTCAGTCAATTTAAGGCCGGACTCACTTTGGATGATGGGTATGAGACAATGCCTGCACAGTTGACGATTCTATCCTCAGCTGACACAAGTCACATTGAAGTGGTCATCCAGGAAGGTAAGTTCCATCAGGTCAAACGCATGTTTGAAGCAGTCGGTATGACAGTCAGTTATTTAAAGCGTGTGAAGATGGGCAGTCTCGCTCTCGATCCATCGCTTGACTACGGCCAGTACAGAAAGTTGACAGCCCAGGAAGTCAATCTCGTAAAAAATTAACCGAATGGTTTAGCCTTATGTGGTTTGGGTATATTTCTATTACAAATCTTATAAACGAGGTGTTTAACGATGGCAAAACAAGCAGGATTATTAAGAGCAGCATTGGTTATCGGAGGTACTGCAGCAGCAGCCTA